>Ga0209692_10001932_pt1 | contig 25159 bp, 20 predicted proteins | sample tdDd472_FD_187129 | JGI IMG/M metagenome (GOLD analysis project Ga0209692, IMG submission 187129) | Marine sediment microbial communities from the Atlantic coast under amendment with organic carbon and nitrate - tdDd47.2 (SPAdes)... | ecosystem: Environmental > Aquatic > Marine > Coastal >... | reverse complement strand
TGAATGCATACTATTGACCACTACAATTAAAAATTGCCGCCAATTATTATCATAATAATCCCGAAGATTTTCCAACTCAACAGAAGCATTGTCATTTTTTGTTTCACCAAGAAAATGAAGTTCATTATCTTTTACACCATAAACAATGACGGCAATTCCATCATCATTAACAATCCCATCTGCATCAATCAATAAATTTGCGGTTGCATCGATGTTTGCATAATCAAGTTCTACTGAAAACAATTTTGCAGATAAGTGGTCATAATTATCTAAATCCGATGAAGAATATATTATTTGTGTATCATTAGCATCTTTTATCTTCCAGGTTCGCTTTATATTTGTCTGATCAAGAAAAATTGAGGCATTTACATCATAAATATCTCCATTTACAAAATCATGAAAAAATCCCGGCCACCAATCAGCCACCATCCTGTTGGTAGTATTAAGTAATGCAGTTGGCGGTTCAACTCCATTTTTAATCAATTCATAGGTTTTTGATGGACCTTTTATTCCATAAACAGGGTCATTAGTAAGGTACTTGAATACTGATGACATCCCTTTTCCATGTCTTTTTACTTCATAATATTGATTCCTGGCTCCACTGCAAAATCCATTGAATGGAGTAATTTCACTGTTCACAAATCGTCGGGGTGCTATAAATGAACCTTGATCACTATAATACTCCTCTGACCAATTCACAACTGCTTCTGCCATCCACAAATAATTGATTTCCTCAATAGTTCGCTTAAGGCCACCATACAGTAACAAAGTTATATTGGTTAACTGCTTTCCTAAATCTTTCTTCAGATAATCCCATTGCCCAGTTAATATGCTGTTTTTATTAATATCTATATAAAATTTTTGGTGTTGTGGATTTTTGTTAATTCCAAGAAATCCTAATCCTGCGTGTATAAGTTGGTTCTTCATTTCATCAGAATTTCTAATAACTACATTTATCGGCCAAAGTTCAGAAAAATCATCAAAAGAAAAATCAAGTTTTGAGACAAGGATATTATAATAACAATCATCGCACATATAATCCAATTGGGGAATATAAGGTTCTACACTTTTTGGATAATAAAAATGAAACCTATGATTATCCTTAGAAACGTGATAATTCCCAACACCACACAAACGTTCAAAATCTTTAGAAAAATCATTGGTGTTTACTCTTTTTGAATGTTTTGACAGTTCAAAATTTTCAAAATCTCGTGGAGGGATATTAAAAACCAGATATCCACTTGAATCTTTTGTTTCAAACATGTTGTAAATCATTGTCGTATCTTCAGCTAAAGGGTTTTGATTCTTTGATCCCAATGCCATTAAATTATCTGGGGAAAGATCACCGTTATGTTTAATACTGATACGAATGGGTTTAAAAAAAGATTGTGGTAATCCCACTATTTCAACTGATTGGGTTACAGCATCATCAGGAAAATCATTTTCAGTATTAAAATACACTTTCAACTCTATTAATTTTTGAAAAGCATTTTTTGGTATATGAATTTGAATATTTTCGGAAGTTATCACTCCTCCTTCTGATCCAATGGCCTGTATCAAATCAGCTTCCTTTTCCTCTCCAGGTTGATTTGATGTAGGATCTTTAGTACATGTTATATCAGAATTCAAAACCAAAAAAATCAGAATAATATGATACAGGATTATAGTTTTCCTCAACATTTTCATATTTCCTTTTTAAAATGGAGTATCTATTTCAATCTTTACATTATGACTTAGAAATTCAAATTATTTTTCTAAGTATTATTTTTCTCCAGATAGATATAAAATTGAATCACTTTGATATTATATATTAATCAAACAATGAAACTCTGAACTGATTTGAGATTTCTATAAAACAACCTATGTGAAAAGAAACATTAAATAAACTATAGTTCTTTGATCCGATTCGGCCATGTGGTTCAAATCATATTTATTTTCAATAATAATCAATATATTCAAAGAAATAAAAGAGGTCAAAATGAAAAAACTATTATTAATTACTCTAATTGCTATCTTTCTCATCAATTGTTCATCAACTGGTTACAAACAAGTAAAGCGAAATAGTAATATTTTTGCAAAGGTAGATCGAACAACCAAATCAACAGTTTATCGTCATAAAGATCTGGAAAACTCACCACTTCAATTTCGCATCATAGATGGCAAACAGAAAAATCTTGTAATGGATATAGTTTACCTGGCGAATGGCTGGTTGTTTTTTGATACAGTATTGATCGTTGGTAATGGCGAAAAAATTGCTTTGGCAAATATCAGTGATGATGACAAACAAACCGAAATCCACAACCAGGTAATATCCGAAATTTATACCACAAAATGTGAAAATATCGAACAGATCGAAAATCTGGTTTCCGGTGATGATCTCAGAATGAAGATCAAAGGCAAAGAGGATAAAATGTACAAAATCCCTGCAAGTCAAAGAAAAGCAATACTGGAAATGGTGGAATTTTTTAAGAAAATAAAGTAATTATATAGACTTCAATATCAATATAAACAATCATTTTCTACCAAAATAACTTTATAAGTGTAATTGTCCAGCAATATCACAACTTGATGTTGACAATTGCCACAATAACTAAAGAAAAAATCACACTTTCTGGTACTATTTTCCTAATGGATTTTAGTACTTGACAAAACCTTATTTTTTTCTAGACGAGAACTTATCTTTTATTTAATATTTTTCTCCCTTCTGAAACACTCATCCAATCTACTAAAGATAAGCATGTTAACATTAAACCATAAGGTATGTTAATTGCATCTATTTTTTCTACACAACAATTATGAATAGTGATTTTTATCAGGAGGTTTATATGCAAACTTTTTACAATTTTAATAATAGTGTACAATTTTTCAATTTGCGACCTACAGCAAAACAAATGGCAACAGATATTGGTTTTGATCTTAATGGTTCTGTAAATATTTCATCCACAATTGAAGAATTGGTACGAATCATTTCCGCTTTTGGAAAGGATTTGGATATATCTATGAAAATGGTAAAATCTGGGAAAAATTCAGGTATCGAATTCTCTATTACAGCATTGACAGAAGATAGAATTGGTTCGAATTTTTCTATAAACGGCCACCTCGGCAGTGGTTTCATTAATATAAAAAGAAAAATGGATAATTTTTGTATTTCTTCGTCTGGCGGCGAACTACGGCTTGTAACCAGGAAGTGGATTCCGGTTGCATAACTTTCTTTTCTCCTACTTATAAAACGAAAACAAGATGATCAAAAGGTCATCTTGTTTTAATTTTACCTCAATTTACCACCGAGCACACGAAGAATAATATCTTCGTGGCTTAAGTGTTTTATGTGGTAAATCTATACTTTAAAAATTTATGATTTGATAACCCAGAGTTTTACTGATGTAGTAATTTCTGAGTGTAATCTTACAGGAATATCATAAATTCCAAGGGCTTTAATTGGTTCTTCAAGTTGGATTTGACGTTTATCAATTTCGTATCCTTTTTCCTGAAGTTGTTCTGCAATCATCTGTGATGTAACAGAACCGAAAATTTTGTCATCTTCACCAACTTTTACAGCTACTGTCAATGATAATGTTTTCAATTTTTCAGCAAGTTCTTGTGAACTTTTAAGTGCTCTTGCCAATTTATTCTTTTTCTGTTTTGCAATTTCTTCGAATTTTTTCATGTTTTCCCTGGTAGCTTTAAGAGCAACACCTGTAGGAATCAGAAAATTTCTCGCGTAACCTGGTTTAACTTCTACTTGTGTACCAGCCTCACCGAGTCCTTCAAAGTCTTTTAATAAAATAATACGCACAATGGACCTCCATTCTCTATATTTTATAATTCTTTCAAATTATTTGAATATGGTAAAAGAGCAATATTTCTAGCTCTTTTGATTGCTGTTGTTAAAAATCTCTGATGTTTTGTACAAGTTCCTGTAATTCTTCTAGGAATAATTTTGCCTTGTTCTGTGATAAATCTGCGTAGCATTTTATAGTTTTTGTAATCAATTTTCAAATCAGTTGTTTCACAAAACTTACAGATTTTTTTACGTCTCATCATAGCCATAATAAAACCTTTCTATCGTTCTTGTCTTGGTTGTTGGTCAACTATTGGATCTTCCAGCAATGTTGCTTTTGTAAGATCAGGTTTTTCGTCCAATTTTACTGTCATGTTTGCAAGTACATCTTCCTGGATATTTAACCAGTCTTCAAATTTTCTTACAGACGATTTTTCTTCTGATTCAAAAAAGTAAAGTACGTATGCACCGTATTTTTGGTGTTTGATCTGGTAGGCTAATCTTTTTTTACCAAGTTCTTCAACTTTTAAAAGATTTGCACCTGCATCAGTGAGCTCTTTTTCGATTTTACCCATCAAAGTTTCTAGAGCAGCACCCTCAACATGAGGATTAATGATGAATAAGTTTTCGTAGTATCTCAATGTTATACTCCTTATTTATTTACTATTTTCTAATGTCAAATCAAAGGTGCAATAACCAGTGCAACAATTGACATCAACTTGATGAGGATGTTCAATGCCGGGCCTGCAGTATCCTTGAAGGGATCACCAACAGTATCACCTGTTACTGCTGCTTTATGAGGATCATCACCTTTGCCACCAAAATTGCCGGCTTCAATGAATTTCTTGGCATTGTCCCAGGCTCCACCTGAGTTTGCCATGAATATTGCTAGTAAAACTCCCGAAACAGTTACACCAGCCAATAATCCTCCAAGCATATATTTATTTAAATATCCGAAAATCACGGGTATGACAATTGCCAGGATTCCCGGAAATATCATCTTTCTTATAGCGGCTTTTGTTGAAATATCAACACATTTTGAATATTCCGCTTCTGCTGTGCCTTCCATCAGGCCTTTGATCTCGCGAAATTGACGACGAACTTCTTTGATCATCTCTTCAGCAGCATCGCCAACAGCACTCATCAGCAAACTACTGAAAAAGTAAGGAAGCATTCCACCTACCAATAATCCGGATATTACATAAGGATTAGTGATGTCAATGGATGTGATTCCGGCTGTGGTTTTGAAGGCACTGAATAACGCCAATGATGTCAGAGCAGCAGATCCGATTGCGAATCCTTTTCCAATGGCTGCAGTTGTGTTGCCAACGGAATCCAATTTGTCTGTTCTTTTTCTCACTTCGCGTTTCAGCATTGCCATTTCTGCAATTCCACCGGCATTGTCAGCAACAGGTCCGTAAGCATCAATTGCCAATTGAATTCCAGTTGTGCTGAGCATACCAAGGGCAGCCAAAGCAATTCCATAGAGTCCTGATAAATAGTAGGAAACCATGATTGCTACAGCGATCATCACAATGGGCCACATTGTGGACAACATTCCAAGGCTCAGCCCTGCGATGATGTTCGTTGCATGGCCAGTCTGACTGGCTTTTGCGATTCCTTGTACAGGTTTTTTTGTATCGGCTGTGTAATATTCAGTAATCAGTCCTATACCAACACCAGTGATCAATCCAAAAACGATTGTGAGGAAGATATTCAACACACTCACTTCGGTTTCACCCATCATCACTGGACCACCAAGAATCAATTTGGCCAGTGGATAGGCTATAATGACCAATAATATATCAGCAGTGAAGGTTCCTTTGTTCAGGGCTTTCTGGGGATCGCCACCTTCTTTGATCTTCACCATGAAAGTTCCAAGAAGTGAGCAAAAAATCCCAACTGAAGCGATGGCTAAAGGCAGTGCAACCAGTTTGATGCTATAAATTGCACCAAGTACCATAGCACTGATGATTGCCCCGATATAACTTTCGAAAAGATCTGCACCCATTCCGGCTACATCACCAACATTGTCTCCAACATTGTCTGCGATGGTTGCAGGATTTCGTGGATCATCTTCTGGAATACCGGCTTCAACTTTTCCTACAAGATCAGCACCCACATCGGCTGCTTTTGTGTAGATTCCGCCGCCCATTCTGGCAAATAGTGCTACAGAACTGGCTCCGAGACTGAATCCACTGAGGATTGGTAGAATTGTGGTTTTGATGTTTGTCAATTCCAGACCAAAAATATTGGTAAAGATAAAGAATAGTACACCAAGACCAATCATTCCAAGTCCAACCACGCTAAGTCCCATGACAGAACCACTGGAAAATGCAACTCCCAGAGATTTTGACAGGCTTGTGCGGGCTGCTTCTGCTGTGCGGACATTGGCATTTGTTGCACTGGACATTCCAATGTATCCTGCAAGACCGGAACTGATTGCTCCGATCAAAAAGGCTACTGCAACAAATCGTATTGGGCCTTGATTCATAACCAGCAATAGGATACTGATAGCCAATACAAATATCGCAAGTACACGATATTCTCTATTCAAAAATGCCTGGGCACCGCGTTTGATGTGACCTGCAATCTTTTGCATCTCATCATTCCCGGCACTCATTCTGTTTATTTGATTGTTTTTGATAAATGCAAAAACAAGTGCGAACAAACCGCTAAGAATACTAATATAAATCCAAACCGTAATACTCACTATAATTCCTCCCCTAATTGTAGTTGAGTTACTGCATTGCCATTATATTTCTGCATCATTTCTTTTAGATCAAAAAAGGCAAAATCCTCCAATACTGAGAGGCTTTGTTCCAGGACGTCATCTACAATCTGTCTCTCTCTTTTTGAGAATCTTTCCAATACGAATACCTCTGAAGGTTTACCTTTTGGCTGATCACCGATGCCTAATTTTAATCTATTGAATTCTTTGGTAGATAACTTGTTGATGATGGATTCTATTCCTCGATGTCCTCCTGAGGAACCTCTTGCTCTCAATCTCATTTTTCCCAATTCGAGATCAAGATCGTCAAAAATCACTAACAAAGAATCAGATTCAAGTTCATTGTGTTCAAGTGCCTGACGAATAGCAGAACCTGAATTATTCATATAATTCAATGGTTTTATCAGAGTTACTTCTACTCTGTCACCACTTTTGCTTCTGATTTTTCCAGTACCGAACAAATATGAACCTTTTCTTTTATCAACGTCTATATTGTGAACTTCAGCAAATTTATCAACAGCCATAAATCCGAAATTGTGACGAGTTTCCTCGTATTTTTTTCCGGGATTTCCAAGACCTGCTATAATTACTCTATCTTTCATTTGCTGATTTCACTTCTTGTTAATTATTCTTCTGTTTCTTCTACTTCTTCTTCATCAGTTTCTTCTTCGTCAGCAGCAATATCACCACCCTTAGGAACAATTACAGAAACAATTGATTTTTGTGGGCTGTCTACAAACTCAACATTTTCAATACTTAAATCCTTAACAGCAATTGAATCTCCCATACTCAATTCTGTTACATCAATAATGATATTTTCAGGAATATCTTTAAGTAAACATTTAACGTCAAGATGCCATACAGACTGACTCAATAAACCACCTTGTTCTCTTACACCTTTTGCAGTACCTTCACATAAAACTTTAACTGATACTTCAATAGCTTCATCTTCGTTTACGCCTAGAAAGTCAATGTGAATAGCCTCATCTGATACAGGGTGCCATTGAATTGTTTTGATAACACTCTGCAATTTCTTTTTACCCATTTCAAGTTGAAAAATATGAGTATTTTGTCTAATAGCAGTCATTAGGTCTTTACTATCAACAGTAAGTGTAATAGGTTCAGCTTTGTGATAATAATATACACCTGGAACTTTGCCTGCTTTTCTTAACTGATTTGTGTGACTCTTTTTCAAGTTTTCACGTTTGTCAGTTTTAAGTGTGTAAATTGCCATAAAATTTCTCCTTTTATATGATTTTCTTTTTATATATCAAACAATTTGCTGACAGATTCTTCATTGTGAATTCTATTTATCGCCTGAGCCAGCAAAGGTGCAGCTGATATGATTTCTATTTTGTCTAATTTTTTTTCTTCTGGTACTTTGATAGTATTAGTTACAATGATTTTATCTATTGGTGCATTTTTGAATCTTTCAATACATGGTCCGGAAAACAAACCATGAGTTGCAACAACTGTTATTGTTTCACAACCTTTGGATTTCATCAGTTCTGCTGTTTGTACAACAGTTCCACCAGTATCAATCATATCGTCTATAATTAATGCATTTTTTACATGTTCATTTCCAATCACATTCATCACTTCGGCCTGGTTTGGTGCAGGTCGACGTTTGTCAATAATAGTAAGAGGAAGTTTTAGTAATTTTGCATAGGATCTTGCGAATTTTACTCCACCAATATCAGGAACGACAATTCCATATTCCTTGCCTTTTACAAGTTCTTTTAAACGATCGATGAAAATCGGTTTTGCATAAAGATGGTCAAAAGGAATATTGACGAATCCCTGAATCTGAGTAGAATGTAAATCCATTGTAACAATACGGTCTGCACCAGCAGTCACAATTGTATCCATGAATAGTCTTGATGATAATGGTACTCTCGGTTGATCTTTGCGATCCTGACGAGCATAACCGTAATAAGGAATTACAGCAGTAATTCTTTTTGCAGATGCTCTTTTTGCAGCATCAATCATCATCAATAATTCCAATAAATTATCACCCGGTGGATTCGTCGGCTGCACTAAAAACACGTCAGCACCACGAATGTTTTCATCATATTTCATCCAAATTTCGCCATCACTGAAATTTTTAATAGTTATACCGGCATGACGATAACCTAAAATCTCATTGATCTCTACACCTAATTCAGGATTAGAGCGTCCAGAAAAAACTCTTACTTTTGTGTACATAGTTCTCATTGTGTTTTAGGGTTAAAAAAGGGAGTAAAATTTGCACGGGGACAAGGATTCGAACCTAGATAGACGGCACCAAAAACCGTAGTCCTGCCATTGGACGATCCCCGTGTATTTATTTCCTCACAGGAAGGGAGATTTGAGCGGGAAAATTCTCTAAAGATTGCATTGTAGCCAATGCTCGTTCTTTGTCTTCGAAAATTCCAACCATAGTCGAACCACTTCCCGACAAACCGGAATAAACAGCACCTTTTTGCAAAAGTAATTGTTTTATCTCACCGATTTCTGGATACGATTGAAACACTAAATTCTCAAATATATTTTCAAACAACTGCCATTTAATAACACTGTTATTAAAAAGACTGGCAAATTTATACTTATTTTTTATGTTAGTCAAGGAAAAGTTTTTATATGCCCAAACAGTAGAAATATGAATTTTCGGATGAACAAGTAATATCACATAGTTTGTTGGAAAATTTAAAGGTGTCAAAATCTCACCTAATCCATCTCCTCCTTGTGTTCCACCATTTATAAAAAATGGCACATCGCAACCAAGTTCCAATCCGATTTCTTCCAATTTTTTACTAGTAAAACCAATCTCCCATTTTTCATTAAGGAATTTCAAAACCGTTGCTGCATTGGAACTGCCACCTCCAAGTCCCGCACCCATTGGTATTCGTTTTTCTAAGTAAATTGAATATTCGTTTCCATTTTTCTGAAATGGTTTCAATTTCTCATAGGCTGCAATACAGAGATTAGAATTATCAATTGGCAAATCATTAATATTGGAAGTAAAACCGAAATTTTCTGATTCAGTAAAAATCAGATCATCATGAAAATCAATCTCCTGGAAAAGGGTACTAATTGTATGGTATCCATTTTCCAGACGATCGGTGATCCGAAGTGCTAAATTAATTTTTGCATTAGAATTTATTTTATGCTGTGTAGTCATTAATTATTTTATCAATTCGTTTTAGACAAAGTTCTTTACCAAGAATTTCAGCAATGATATGGATTTCCGCACCATGAATCTGTCCTGCAACACCAATACGAACTGCTGTCCATAGATCTTTACCTTTTACACCGGTAATTTTCTGTGCTTCCTGAACTTTTGCTACAAAAACTTTTTGATCAATTATTTCTTCTTTTTCGAAAAGATCTTTTACAGCTTTCAGTACTGAAATCACATCGTCATTGATAGCTTCTTTTGTTTCATCATCCATTGGTGGAAATACATTGGTGAATATCTCTACTTTTTCTTTAATTTCATCCAATCTATGAATACGTTGCTGGTAGAGTGCGAATATATTTTTAATTTCTTCTTTTGACCAGTCAGTATCTTTAGGGAAATATTCGATGGCAACATTATAGAATTCTTCGGTAGTTAATGCACGAATGTATTGTCCATTCATCCAGTCCAATTTTTTTACGTCAAAAATAGATCCGGATTTACTCACTTTTTTCAATGAGAATTTTTTCATCAATTGTTTCATGCTAAAAATTTCTTCATTGGTTCCCGGATTCCAACCCAGCAAAGCAAGAAAGTTAATCAATGCTTCTTTCAAATAACCTTTTTTTCTATAATCTTCAACAGAAACATCACCCTGTCGTTTAGAAAGTTTACTTTTATCGCTATTCAATAATAGTGAAAGGTGAGCAAATTTTGGTGCTTTCCAACCAAAACTCTGATATAAATGTAAATGCTTGGGTGTGCTCATTAACCATTCTTCACCACGGATTACATGACTAATTTTCATATAGTGATCATCAATAACATTGGCCAGGTGATATGTAGGAAAACCATCAGATTTTAATAACACCTGATCATCAACTTCAGCATACGGAAAAGTAACTTCACCACGAACAATATCATAAAGTTTAATTTCACCTTCTTCAGGAATTTTTTGACGGATTACGAAAGCTTCACCAGCATCTATTTTTACTTTGACTTCATCATCTGAGAAATTGCGACAATGACCGTCATATCCAGAATTTGGATTTTCTTCCTTAATTTTCGCCAATCTTTCTGCAGTACAAAAACATTTATAAGCATCACCTTGTTCTACAAGTTTTTCGATGTGTTCTCTATATAATTCTGTTCTTTCTGATTGAATATATGGTCCGTATTCGCCACCAAAATCTTTGCCTTCATCAAATTCTAATCCTGCCCAAAGCATACTCTTAACTAAATTTTCCACTGCATTTTCAACTTTACGATTTTGATCAGTATCTTCAATTCGAAGGATGAATTTTCCATTATTTTGTTTTGCAAATAAATAATTGTATAAAGCTGTTCTCAATCCACCTACATGTAAATATCCTGTTGGACTGGGTGCAAATCTTGTTCTTATTTCGCTCAATTTTATTCTCCTTTATCTTTTGCCACAGAGGCACAGAGAGCACAGAGATTGATTTCACTCTTTGTGATTTTTGTGTCTTTGCGGTTAAAATCTATTATTTAAAAACTGTTATTATTACAAAAGCCTGGATTCCAAGGCCTCTTCCAAAATCTGTTAATCCCTCACCTGTTGTAGCTGTGATCCCTATATCCAAAGTGTCAATCTTTAGTAATTCTGCTATGGCTATTTTCATTTCATCAATGCGAGGAGAAATTTTTGGTTTTAAACATTCTATAGAAATTGAAATGTTTGAAATATTAAAATCACCCAAATATTTCAAGGCTTCTTTTACATATTCACTACTATCTGTAATTCCACTTTGACACATTACGTCAGTGACTTTGCCTAGAATGTTAACGCCTGTCACTCCTGAAATAGCATTGCATATAGCATGAAGTACAACATCAGCATCGGAATTACCTGCAAGTGCCGGAATATTGTTAAAAACAATTCCGCCAATGACACATTTTTTTCCAGTTTGTGTCTCTTCAAATCTGTGGCTGTCCTGTCCAATTCCCGTTTTAATTTTCATAATTATCCATAATTGCTTTTGCGATTACTAAATCTTCAATTACAGTAATCTTAATATTAGTTTTTTCACCTTGAAAAACATGAACATCTTCAAACATCGGTTTTACCAATGATGATTCATCAGTAAATGCCATACCATTCATTTTAGCGATTTCAACGGAATGTTTTAAAACTTCCATAGGGAAAATTTGTGGTGTATGTAATTGCCAAACAACTCTTCTATCAATCTTTTGAATAATTTTTGTTCCGTCAACTTTTTTTAAAGTGTCAACGGCAGGAACACCAACAATTATTCCATCATGATTTTCGCATGCTGAAATTGCTGAATCAATTAATTTAGAGGAAATCAATGGCCTTACACCATCATGTGTCAGCACATAATTAGCCTTAGAATCTGTTGCCTTTAATCCATTTTCCACCGATTTTTGCCGAGTTTTACCACCAGCAACTACTTTAATCGGTTTTGTTGCATCTTGCGGAATAGAACTCTTCAAATAATCCGACTTTAAATATTTTCTAGCAACTACAACAACTATTTCAAAAACCTGTTTTGCTTTTAAAAATTTACTAATAGTATGATATAAAACAGTCCGATCTCCCAAAGTAAGAAATTGCTTCGGAATATCAGACTGCATCCTGCTACCTGTACCGGCAGCAACTATTATAGCAGATGTTTTCATCTATTTGATAATCATAGCATCGCCATAACTAAAAAAGCGATACTTTTTGCTAATAGCTTCCTGATATGCTTTTTTGATGAATTCTGGCTCAGCAAAAGCAGAAACCAGCATCAATAATGTTGATTGTGGTTGGTGAAAATTTGTGATCATTGCATCAACCATTTTAAATTCGTAAGGTGGGAAAATAAATTTGTCAGTCCAACCTTTTCTAGGTGTAATCTGGAAACCAGAAACAGATACTGTTTCCAATGTTCTTACAACTGAAGTTCCAACAGCAAATACTTTTTTACCACGTTTTTTAGTTTCATTGATTTTCAACGCAACTTCGGGAGATACTTCATAATATTCGGAGTGCATTCTATGTCTTGAAAGATCTTCAACTGTTACAGGACTAAAAGTCCCCAAACTAATATGAAGTACAATGCTCGCAACCTGAACACCTTTTTCTTTCAACTTCTCCATAATTTCTTCTGAGAAATGCATACCTGCAGTTGGTGCAGCTACAGCTCCACGTCTTTCTGCAAAAATTGTCTGATACTTTTCTTTATCTTCTTCTGTTGGTTCTCGATCGATATATGGAGGTAATGGTGTGACACCCATTTCATCGATTGCAGCATAGATCTGCTCTTTTGTAGCATCTTTGAATCTTACTACACGTCCTCCAGAAACTGTATTGTCAATTACATCACATTGAAGCGAATCCGTAATATTTAATTTGTTCCCAATTCTTACTTTTCTGGCAGGTTTGACCATTACTTCCCATAGATTATCAGAAAGTTCACGAAGTAGAAAAAGTTCTACTTTTGCATCAGTTCTATCTTTCACTGCCTGCAATCTAGCAGGATAAACCATAGTGCTGTTTACAACCAGCAGGTCACCTTTATTAAAATAATCAACCACATTAGGAAATTTTTTGTGTTTAATTGTTTCTGTTTTGCGATCCAAAACCATTAGTTTGGAACCACCTCTTTTTTTCACAGGATTCTGTGCAATCAATTCTTCTGGTAATTCATAATCAAAATCAGAAAGTCTCATATTTGCTTTCTCCTAAAATTAAAATAAGCCGGTTTGGCTATTATTGTTATCTTTCATTTCTCTTTTCAAATATTGATAGCTTTTCAACGTTGCTTTACGTCCACGAGCTGTTCGTTGAAGAAACCCTTTTTGTATTAAAAAAGGTTCATAAACATCCTCAATTGTATCAGCATCTTCGCTCAAAGCAACGGCCAGGGAATTCAATCCAACAGGCCCGCCTTCAAACTTATCAATAATAGCTTTTAGAATTTCTCTATCCATGTTGTCAAGGCCATTGTCGTCGATATCAAGTAGCTTCAAAGATTTATCAGCAGTTTCACGATCGACAATACCATTGCCTTTTACCTGGGCATAGTCACGAGTTCTTCTCAAAATACGATTGGCTATTCTGGGTGTTCCTCGGGAACGTTTTGCAATTTCTCCTGCTCCTTCAGAAGTTAATTCTATATTCAGAATATCTGCAGACCGCATCAGGATTGTATAGAGGTCTTCCTCTTTGTAATATTCCATGCGCAATATAACACCGAAACGGTCACGCATTGGAGAAGTCAATCGGCCAAGTCGCGTAGTTGCTCCCAATAGTGTAAATTTTTCAATATTCAACTGAACACTTCGGGCACTTGGGCCTTTATCTATTATGATATCTATATTAAAATCTTCCATGGCAGAATAAAGATATTCTTCTACCACATTATTCAGACGATGGATTTCATCGATAAAAAAAACATCTTTGTAAGTCAAATTTGTTAACATACCAGCCAGATCTCCGGCTTTTTCAATTACAGGTCCTGAAGTTGTTTTAACATTCACTCCAAGTTCCTGGGCAATAATGTATGCTAAAGTGGTTTTCCCTAATCCCGGAGGGCCAAATAACAAAACGTGGTCAAGATGCTCACCACGATCCCTTGCTGCTTTGATGTAGATTTCCAAATTATTGACCACATTTTCCTGGCCAATAAATTCAGCAAGACTTCGAGGCCTGATAGATTTTTCTACTTCAAATTCTTCGGGTAATTTATTTGTTTCTGTAATATCTGATCGCAATTTGTCGTCTTATTTTAAATTGTTACAGTTAAGATATTCCAAGTTTGAGAATATAAACAAATATAATTTATTATCAAAAAGTGTTTACTTTTTTTCAATTATTTGATCACGTTCCTTACCTACCGACACAATACTTGCTTTAACACCAACAAGTTTTTCAATTGTTTTAACATATTTTTTTGTGTTCTCCGGTAAATCTTCCCATTTGCGAATTCCGCTTATATTGGTTTTCCAACCTGGTAGTGTAATATATTCAGGCTTCAATCCATCAAGATTATCTTCAGGAAAATTTCCATTGGTATAAGAAGTACAAATCTTGATTTCATCAAAGTCATCAAGAACGTCAAGTTTTGTCAGGATAATTGATGTAAAACCATTAATCAGGTTTGTATAACGAGCTAATACTGCATCAAACCAACCACAACGTCTTTTTCGTTTTGTTGTTGCTCCGATTTCACCACCAACATTTTGTAGTGTTTCACCAGTTTCATCAAGAAGTTCTGTCGGAAATGGACCTGCACCAACACGTGTCTGGTAAGCCTTGAATATTCCAATTACTTCTTCAACTTTAGTTGGTCCAATTCCTAGACCTGTTGAGATATTACCAGATGTTGTGTTTGAACTGGTAACAAAGGGATATGTACCATAATCAATGTCCAGTAAACTTCCCTGAGCACCTTCAACAAGTATGTTTTCACCCTTTTCAATCATTTCATTTAGCATTGTGATTGTATCGCTAGCGTGTTTGTACATTTCAGATGCAGCTGAGTAGAATTTTTCACACTCTTTTTTCAAATTACCTAAAATATCCACACTGATGAGATTATGTTTCACAGCTTTTTCTATTTTGGATTCCAGCATTTCTTTTACTGCATCCATATTTTTTAAGTCTTTAAAAAGAATACCATTTCTGGAAACTTTGTCAGTATAGCAAGGACCAATACCCTTTTTTGTTGTTCCAATGGCTTTTGTACCTAATGAAGATTCAGAAGTGCTGTCCAATTCTTTATGCAATGGTGTCACAACATTGGCTAGATAGGATATAAACATTCTATCCCTTACTTCACAACCTTTGGATTCTACCATTTCAACTTCTTCTTTCAGAAGTACAGGATCTACAACCATTCCATTTCCAAGAACACATTTGATACCTGGTCTCATTACGCCACTTGGCAATTGGTGCAAAATTGTCTCTTCATTTTTAATTAGAATTGTATGTCCTGCATTAGCTCCGCCTTGAAAACGGGCAACACATTGAACATTTTCAGAGAGTAGGTCGACAATTTTTCCTTTGCCTTCATCTCCCCATTGAGCACCTAATATTGAAACAACTGACATCGATATTATCCTTTTTAAAATATAAAATGCCCCCAAAGTTTGGGAGCATTTTGTTTAATCAATTTTTATGAATATTCAGAATAATCATTTTTTGTTCTGTAGTCTTTTTTCCCATTCAATAACTACCGGACCGGCAATGAAGATTGAAGAATAAGTACCAACAATAACACCTATGATCATTGTGAATGCAAAGATTTGGATTTCACCTTTTGAGAAAGCCAATACAATTACTACGACCAAAGTTGTTAATGATGTAATGATAGTTCTACTGATTGTCTGATTGATACTATTATTTACCAATGTTGCAATATCAAGACGTTTGTGTTTCTTGCGATTTTCACGAACACGGTCAAATAATACAATCGTATCATTCAGAGAATAACCCACAATTGTCAAGAAAGCAGCAATAGTAGAAACTGAAATTTCCAACTGAAGGAAAGAAAAGATTCCCAATGTAAACAGTACATCATGAATAAGTGCAACAACAGCACCCATTGCAAAACGGAATTCAAATCTAAAAGTAATATAAACTGCAATCCAAAAAATAGCCCAAAGAATTGCCTTAACAGCAGATTTTCTAAGCTCAGCACCAATCTGAGGACCAACTTTTTCAGTTTTCAGAATTGTATATGGATTATTTCTTTTTTTCAGAGTTGATTCAACTTCTTCCTGAGCATCAAGGTCACCAGGATGTTCAGCTACTCTGATAAGAAATTCATTATCTCCACCAAGTTGCTGGATCACACTTTTATCTAAATTAACGCCTGCCAAATCTGATCTGATATCGGAAGATGTTATAGGATTCTCAAATTGTAATTGTATTAAAGTTCCACCACTGAAATCAATACCGAAGTTCAATCCTCTGATTGCGAAAACTGAAATCAATCCGGCTAAGATAATCACTGCTGAAATAATAGCTGCATTTTTGGTAAATTTAATAAAATCTACATGTGTATCTTTTAAGATGCGCATCGTCTTATCCTTATATTATATACTTAATTTTTCCATTACTTTTTTCTCTGTTCTGTAGTTGTAAACTGTATGAGTAAAATATACAGCAGTAAAGAAACTAGCAACTACACCCCAGAATAATGTCACTGCAAAACCTTTAACAGGACCAGTTCCGAATTGCATCAGAATCAAAGCGGTCAAAATTGTTGTAAGGTTAGCATCAAGAATTGTAATAAAGGCTCTGCCATATCCACTATCAATAGAAGATTTTACAGTTTTTCCTTTGTCCAGTTCTTCTCTGATACGCTCGAAAATCAATACATTATTATCTACCGCAATACCAATTGTCAAAATCAATCCCGCAATACCAGGCAATGTCAATGTTGCTTTCAGATAGGCAAGTACAGCCATTACAAGTAATAAGTTCAGCAACAAGGCAACATCTGCTATTAGTCCTGATCCTTTGTAATAAAAAGCCATGAAAACAATTACAATGATAAAACCGATCAATGCTAATTTTGTACCTAGTACAACAGAATCTCTACCCAAAGATGGACCAACTGTTCTTTCTTCCATTACTTTGATAGGAGCAGGCAATGCACCAGCACGAAGAACGATTGCAATATCTTTTGCTTCTGTCAAATCAGTAAAACCTTCGATCACACTTTGTCCGTTAGGAATTTTAGAATTGATTCTAGGAGCCATGTAAACTTTATTATCAAGAACAATGGCCAATCTCTTTTTAATATTTGCACCAGTCAATCTAGAAAATTTTCTAGCACCTTCATTATTCAATGTAAAATTGATAATTGGCTGACCTGCGTTTTGTCCCTGTCCAATAGTAGCACTGGCTTTTACAATATATTTACCTTGTAAGCCGGCTTCTTTTTCCAAATGATACAAATTGAAAAAGTTTCTTGTACCACCTTCTTCAAGTTGCAAAGGAGTCGGTTTCGCATCCCAAACTATTTGTGAATTGAAAGGTAATAATTTCGCAACGTTTGAATCAGCAAGAATTTTCTTCACAGCATAAAGATTTTCTTCAGGGCAAGCAATCATTTCACCATTGTATCTCAACATTGATGAAAAAGGTTTGTCTTCATATAGACTTTCGTCAACAAGAAGTTCACCTTCTTTACTTGTGTCTGCAGATTCATCTTCAGTACCGAGAAGTTCATCAACTGATACCGATTTATTCTGTGCTTCTTCAACAGCAACTGTTGTATCCTGAGTTTCATCAGAAGTAGTTGTGTCTTCAATAGCAGCAATATCAACATTTCCTGTTTTTAAATATGAATCAACTGATTCAAGGAAAGATTGAGTTACACGTGCATCTTTCAGAAGAACAAGTTCCAACAAAGCTGTTTGTTGGATAAGTCTTTTGGCTCTTTCAGGATCCTGAACACCAGCCAACTGCACGTTGATTCTGTATTTTCCTGATTTCTGAATATTAGGTTCAGATACACCATACTGATCAACACGATTACGAATCACAGCGATTGCTCTATTTGTAGCATCCTTTGATTCTTCTTCGAGTTTTTTCAGGATTTCGTCATTTTTGATACCAAGTTCACTGTAATGTCTAACTAAATTTATATTAGCTTCTTCTACACGTCTTTTGAAAATATCAATGAATTCTGCTTCAGATGTTCCCGCTTCAACAGCAGCAGCATTAACTACAGCAGTAAATTGTGGAGTTACATTTGTTGCCAAAGATTCAAACAATTTCGGCACATCTACTTCCATTACTACATGGATACCACCCTGCAAATCTAAACCGAGATGCAAAATTCTTTCTTTTATTTTTGCCATTTCTCCGCTTTCACGAAGAGTTTCTTTCTTTTCTTCCGAGAAGAAATAATACCTCGCACTCCAGGAGAGCGAATAAGCAGCCAGGATTAAAACTAACGCAATAATCACAAATCGAATACTTGTCTTTCTAAACATTAAAAACCACCTCAATAAAGTATAAGAGTTAATACACTAAAAAGCCGTTGAATTTAAACGTCAAGACACATCAAAGTCAACCAAAACATTATAAATCTTTAGATGTGACTCGTTTAGGTATAAATATCAATCGTTTATCTTTATAAATGCCCTTGAAACTTCACGCTGATCCAATTCAATAATAATGGGATAAATCTTGCCTTCTCCATTGATTGACCATCTTTTCCATCCAAAATTTTTGGTATCAATGACATGACCTCGATCTTCTCCGGGATTTGAACCATGATCTGGAGGTACAAATCCTTTAACATTTACCTTGTATCTATCAGCATGACCATTTCGGGTCAATATATCGAAAACTTCTATTTTGTCACCGCGATTGATCTCCAGATATTCATTCTCCAGTACAATCTTGCGGATTCCATTTACTTCAAATAGGAAAGCGAAAAGATCTTCCATCGGTTCTTCGATAGAAATTTCAACTTTGCCTATAATATCACCATCTTTGCGAACAAGAATTTTGTCATTTCTACGAAGTTTGATTTTTTTGTTGATATCGTGGTTGGTTCCCCAACTGACAACATCACAACTCAACCCACGTGTGCTATTAGCAATAATTTCCTTGATCTCAAAAAATTCATTTCTTTCAACATGCAATGTGTCGTTGTTGGCAAGAATCTGTTTTTTTCCATCCACATCAATCATTAGATATTTTAAACTTGGTCTTTGGGCGATAATAGCTGGGTGCTCTGGTGTCACTCCAAAATAATCCATGAATTCATTTATCGCATAATTATGATAGAGAATTTTCTGTTCCAGTGTCTCCAGGTTTTTTGAACTTTCAATTCCGAAGGCATAGATACCAAATTCTTTCAATGCATAGTAGGTCGCAGAAGTCTGCATCTCTTTAAAATCAGTTTCTTTTTCAAATGTTTTAGTATTCATGAAATGTAACTTATGGTATTTATTTTTAATTTTTTCATTAATATCTACCAAAACTTCACGAGCTATCTTTTCCAGATAAAGCGTATCTAATCCATTGAAATACTTTGATGCATCAGCAATTACAGACTGGCCAAATCTTTCTGGATTCCTTCCCGGCCCAATATAAGTGTCACTATAAAATCCCCAGCCATCATGGAGGTTTAAAAATACATCAGATTGCTTCATGTATTTTTTTATGATCTCTACAATCTGCCCCTCGATATCATCAGATTCTTCCATCTTGAACTTCCTGTTGAGGTCTCCATTAATACCACGATTATTCTTAATTATAGAATGGAAGTTTGCACGAGGTATAACAATCAGATTGCCTTTTTCCAAAACAATGTTTGGGTAAAGATCAGCAGATAAAAATCCTCCTGGCTCATCCCCTTGAATCCCACCAAGGATAAATATTGTATTTCCATCACTTCGTCCATATAGCTGATATACATTTAATTCATTTTGTGTGTCTTTGAAATAAACTTCATGTTCAAGTGATGGTCTTTTGGTTTCTTCAGCGAACAACGTTGAGAACACTAATAAAAGCATGAAGATTCGATTCATCATTTTGATCGTCTCCAGACTTCATTAAGGATTTTGAATTCCCCGTTTTCCTGTTTTTCGACAATCATGGTTTTGAATCCAACATCCTTATAATTATCTGCTTGATATTGCTGTTTAAAAGTAACCACCCATTGATCTATTTTTGAACTATGAGAATTGATGTTAGATACTTTTAAATCTATCTTTATTATTTTGGAAAATTTCATTTTTTTATCATCTGCAAACCAAGTAACATCTTTTCCGTCAATCACAAATTTTTCACTATACAAAGATAAGAATTTTTCAACATCAATTGATTCCCAGCTCTCTTCCCATAGAGCAATGAATTTTGATATTTCTTCATTTACAGGAATACGGTTTCCAATCCGTCTAAAATCTTCTTTCACAATATTGAAACCATTACTATCGGCAATTAGCAATAGTTGCTTTTCGCCAATACTAGTAAAATTTGGTGAGACATAAGTTTGATGAAAACTGGCTACAACTTCACGTTTGGATATTAAAAACCGAAGCGAATCAATTTCTATTTTTTTCCAGGAATAATTCTTTTCAATTCGAGTTTTGCGTTTTTTGAAGGTTTCAAATGAATGTCCATTTTCCTTGAAATTATCAGAATAGCAATCAAAATACTTTTCAAGATTACCATCGCTCCAATTGGTTTTCCAATTTTCTATAAAATCCCGTAACTCTCTATGATACTCCTCCCAGTTAGTACCACTTGCTTCGAGGCTATCCACAATTACTAGTTTAGTTCGTTGAAGTGTAACATATTTTGCCAAATCGAGAATGTGACCATTCTCCAAAGACACACATCCCTCAGTCTGAAAATCCATAATCTCTTCATTTCTGCCATGAATCCAGATATTTGAACCATTTTTTTTATTGATTCTATCAACAAAATTCGGATAATCAAGAATAAAAGCCAAAGGTCCATATTTTTCAGGAAGTTTATTATCGCTGATTTTTCTGATAATGGTATAAATTCCTTCAGGAGTTTTCAGATCGCCTTCTTTTTCTTTGTCTCCAGGAGATCTTCCGGTTGTTACTCGGAAAGTATCGATTATACTAGTATTACCAGTGCTATCTTCATCTATTACAAATAGTTTTTGCTTTGTTTTGTCTACTAGTAAAAATGTTTCAACTTTGCCAGATACATTATATATATAATTTTTAAACGTATTTGCAAATAGAATTATTATTGGCGTTAACAATAGAATTATAATTTTTTTCAATGATTCCTCGTTCTAAATTATCGGCATGAAAAGTATAGAAATTCAAAAAATATTAAAAGAAAAATTTCAACTTCAACAATTTTGTATGAAAAAATTAAAGAAACGGTGCATTATTTGCAAAATATTTTTCCGTAAGTGATTTTACAGGAGAAAAAAATGTTTTTATCGATTTTTATTTTTATGCTTGGCGTAATTGTTGGATTTTGTTTTCTGGCGATAATCGCCAGTTCAAAACAAGCAGATCTTTGGGAAGCCATCAAATTGGCAGCATATAAAGACGACTCAACACTATGTAGACAATTGATCAGGAATGATCATAATTAAAGAAAAAATTTCCTACTAAAAAATTGGAACTTTTAAATTACAAGTGAGTAGATAAATTATTCACTTGTTTTTTTTTTATTTCAATTCTACCTTATAAGACTTTAGTTATTCAATAAATGGTAATTTTGATTAATTTATGAAATTCAAAAATTTTGCACATTACATTTCAATCCTTGCGATAATTATTACTAACAGTTTATTGTTTGGTCAATATTCCAATCATGCTAAAATAGACTTAAGTAATATATCTGAAAATCAGACACAGATCAATATTGCAATAGACGCTATCAGTTTTGAATCCGAGATGATAGAAAGTGAAAATTTCACTCGTATATCCTTCTCTAACCTAGATCAATCATCTATTCCAGGAAAACCAAATCTTCCAGTTTATACAAATAAGTTTAATGTATCTGAAAAAAATATCTCAGCAACTTATCAGGTGCTTGAAGAAGAAATAATTCAGATAAAACATCCTATTGAAATTTTTTATGATTATGCCAAAGGAGCTGATTACAAAACTGATGATACTGAAAAAAATTGGAATACCTACCCTGATGAACTTTTAAAAACTAATTTTGATGGTTTCTATCGTGATGCCCCAATTACATCTATCCATTTTTATCCAATACAAATTCTTTCAGATAATTCTATCAGGTTGATTAAAAAAGTAAAAATTAATGTACAATTTTCACAAAGTAATTTAAATTTTGAATATCAAAAAGAATTTGCAAATAATCTATTTCCCACCAACAAAATTGGAATAATTCCAAAAACATTGAAAAAATCAAATAACAACAATCCGCTTTTTGGAAAACCCTTTGCAAAACTTGAAGTCTCAAAAGATGGGATTTATCGTCTTGATTATAAAACGTTGAAAGATTTAAAAATTGGTGTTGATAATATCAATCCTCAAACTTTTGTCATGTACAACCAAGGCAAGCAGGTTCCTATCTGGATCTACGGAGAAAAAGACCAGAAATTTCATAAACAAGATTATATAGAATTTGTTGGAAAACAAAATCCCAATTCCACAGGAAATACGTCACAGTTTGATCCCTTTACTGACATTAATGTATATCAGTTATATTGGAATATTGAAAATGGATTAAGGTTTAGTGAAGAATCTGCCAGCCCAAGTTACTATGGTCAAGATTTAATCAAACCAGTTGAATATGATTATCTTTATCGTTATGAAATAAATGAACGGTTCCAGCGTCTTGGTTTTGTGCACACTGATGTTTTAAGCACAGATCACGATCAATATTTTTTCTATGATCAAATTTTAAGTGGGACATCTAAGGATTTTGAATTTTTCCTACCAAGCCCTAATCAAAACACAACCAAAAACATTAGGGTAAAAGCCAAATTGCAAAGTCTTGCTCAGGATATTTATTCAACAGCCAGAATAATGATCAATGGTCAAAATATTGGAAATAATACCTGGTGGTGGGTAAGTGATGGTTATGTTGAACAAAATCCCGAATTTTATATCCCAAATAATTTTTTGAGAGAGGGAATTAATACTCTAACAATTAATCATGAATATAATACTAATGATCAAACATCAAGTATTGTATTGGATTGGTTGGAAATAGAGTATTATCGTAGTTTTATTGCTGACGAAGATTATATTGAATTCAATAAACCGAATGATCAAATCAATGGCAAATATCAATTTGATGTTGAAAATTTCACAGATTTAAATATTTCAGTTTATAAAAATGACCAAACAAAAATTACAGATTTCCAAAAGTCATTTAGTGAAGAGTCACAAACTTACACCATTCGTTTGCAAGATGAAATAAATGGGCCAACCGACTATATTGCTGCTTCAGGAAGCAAACTAGCATTACCTGATACTACTTTTCTCGATACTTTAAATAACATCCTTGATATTGATGGTTGTGATCATTTATTAATTTGCTATGATGAATTCTATGAACCTATGAAGGAGATTCTAGATTTCTACAATGAACAAGGTATCAAAGCCCATCGTGTTAAAATCAGTGATATATACAACCAATTTAATAACAGTGTGAAAAGTCCTTATGCAATTAAAGATTTTCTTGTTGAAGCATACGCCACTTGGGAAAACTTTCCAAAATGGGCTTTATTAGTTGGAGATGCAAATTTAAATAATAGAGAACAAGATCTTATACCAACCGTAATGTATCAAACTTATAAATGGGGTGGTTCAGCTACGGATTATTGGTTTTCGCTTCTTACTGAAGATGATAATTTACCTGATATCGATCTCGGTCGTTGGGCTGCCAGTTCTGTACCTGAATTGGAAACTTTAATAGATAAAAGAATTAAGTATACAAATGAGCAAAAAGCAGGTCCATGGCGCAATAAATACTTGTTCATTGCTGGAAAAGAAAATACCTTTAAAGTTCAAACTGATTTTCTTACCGAACATAGAATTAAAGCACCAGCATTCTTAAGCAGAATATTGATCAACCCATCGAATGAAAACTCCCGTTTTTATGGTGGGACTGATACATTAATCGCTCGCTTAAATCGTGGTGTAAGACTTGTAAATTTCATGGGGCATGGTGGTGGTGCTGTTTGGGCTGATAGGTCGTTGTTTCGATTAGAAGATTTATATAAGTTAAGAAATGGTGATGTACTTCCATTTATATCGAGTTTGACCTGTTTTACAGCAGACTTTGCAGCTGTCCAAAGCTTAGGTGAAGCTATTACAGAAAAATACAATAGTGGTGCAATCGGACTTTGGGGATCATCTGGTGTAGGCTGGTTGATCAATGATTTTTTGCTCGGTGAAGAAGTATTTAAATATTTCCAAAAAGATAATATGTCAGTTGGAGATATAATTAATACCGGAAAAATCAATTATTTAATCAATAGTACACAATTCAATTATTTAAAAGCTTCAATGGTATATCAATACAACCTTCTTGGTGATCCTGCTGTTGAATTAGTTAAACCTGATGAAGTCAACGATTACCTTTCATTAGATAAATCCAAAATATTACCAAATGAAAATGTGAATATCTCAGGGCAATTACCTTTTACTAGTGGAAAATTAGAAGTACAAATTTATGATGATAAAAAATATCCTGTTTCTCCAATAATTCCATACTATTTCACAAATGATAATTTTTCACAATCGATTTTTATGCCTGATTCAATTTTCGACTATGGCTATGTCAATATTCATGGAACCAATGAAGAAGGAACCCAGGATTTTGCCAGTGCATTATTCTTTTCCAATCAATCAAATTCTTACAAGAATCTAGTTCTTGACCCTGAAATTGCAGATTACGGAGAAGAAATTAATATCAGTTTTGATTTTATTGAATATGTTGATTCGGTTTTCTGGGAAATTGATACTCAATATGTATCAACATATTTAGATCAAGATGGTAATGGTATTGAAAAAATCAATG
>Ga0209692_10001929_pt1 | contig 25201 bp, 23 predicted proteins | sample tdDd472_FD_187129 | JGI IMG/M metagenome (GOLD analysis project Ga0209692, IMG submission 187129) | Marine sediment microbial communities from the Atlantic coast under amendment with organic carbon and nitrate - tdDd47.2 (SPAdes)... | ecosystem: Environmental > Aquatic > Marine > Coastal >... | reverse complement strand
TCTGGATCTCTCAATTTTGAAGCACCACAACACTCTCCTCTGTAATAGTAATTAAACACTATTCAAGGAGAAAAACGTGAATTCTTTAAACTCGATTTTACTAGAAGGAAACCTGGTCAGAGATCCGGAATCAGGAGAAACACCTAAAGGAACTCAGTTCTGTAAATTTTCTATTGCCTCTAACCGCTATTACAAACAGGAAGATGTCAAAGTCGATGAAGTTTCTTATTTTGATGTGGAAGTATGGGCTAAGCTTGCAGAAAACTGCCATACAAATCTGGAAAAGGGGAGAGGTGTTCGGGTTGTAGGACGGCTGAAACAGGACCGATGGCAGGATGAGGAGGGCAAGGGAAAAACTCGTGTAAAAATAGTTGGCGAACATGTGGAGTTTAAACCCCAGTTTAAGAAACTGGAGAATACAGATACCACAGATCAATCGGAAGATGAAGAGAAAGATCTGACTTTCTAAGTTTCAGGCAGTTTCTCAATAATTCACAATTTTTGAAGAAACTGCCTCAATGATTGATCTTCTGAAACAGCCTGCCGATAATAAGACAGTGAAAACTATCAACTTATTCTCAAAGAAGAAACAAAAACTCAAAAAACATGAAATTGAAGCGACTATTGATAAAATTAGAGAAGAATATGATAAATATATTGTTACTTTCCACAAACCTCTTTCATTGAAAAATGCTTTTGAGCGAAGATACACAGAAGCAAAGATACATGAGGTTGATATGGAGCGTTTTCTCGGTGAGGAGATTGCCGCAATCAAGTCTATTTATCTGCATCAGAATAAACTGGATAAAGATAAGAAAGATGACGAGGAAAGAGCTCGCCTGAAACATCAGAGGAAGAGCCAACCCGATTTTGCTGACAAAGTACTTCAGAAACTAAAAGACAAAATAACAGTTTATCCTCCGTTGAGATTTCATAAAGATGCTTCTTATGAGATTGTCCATCTCTATGGGGCCATCAGGGAATTTGAGAGTCAGCATTGGCCTCCTCTCGATCATTTTATCAGCGAACATCAGAGTTGGGCTTTAAGGGGAGATCGAAAAGATTTTAATAATGATCTCTGGCGGTTTCTCCCTGCCGGAGATACACTTATCCCTCCGATTCTGGAAAGATACAAATTATTACTCGATTCAACCGATGTTCCCTTAAGAGACATTACCAGGGAAGCACAGCACTGCCTGAAAGAAGCGGCATTTTTGCTGAATGATATACTCTGGAGCTGTAACAACATTATTAAAAAGGGAATTGCCGGTGAGAACATTGAAAAAAATCTGAATTTTGTCCAGAATGTAATTAACGACTTCAGAATTAAAGATTTGAAGAACCGATAAGGAGAAAATTTGATGTCATATGTAAAATTAACAGATGAGAACTTTGAAGCTGAAGTTCTTAAATCAGATATACCTGTACTTGTAGATTTCTGGGCTGAATGGTGTGTTCCCTGTAAGATGCTTGGTCCCATAATCGAAGAATTAGCTGATGAATATGCTGGAAAAGTGAAAATATGTAAACTGGATGTCGATGATGCTCCAACTACTGCAGGACAGTTCGGTGTTCAGAGTATTCCTACAGTAATGGTTTTTAATAATGGAGAACAGGTCACACAGACTCTTGGTGCTCAGCCGAAAGATGTTATTGTTAAATTATTCGCAGATTTGATTTAATCCACAGCATGGGCATTTAATATATACCGCACGGGCAGGTTGCGACCCGCCTCTACGGTATATGAATATTATCGGAATTGGCATCGCCAAAACTTTTTTCACCTGTCGGTACTATATGCCAGTCATCTCTTGAATTACTATCATAAGAACTGCTGTTCCGGCAGATTGATCTTGTTCCCGTTGTCCCTTCTGAAAACACAGCATCTTCAGGTCTTATAAAACCATCTGTATCCTGCCAGATATTGAGAAAACTCAATTCCTCAATCATGTTGATAGTGGTAGCTGTCCACCCGTGATAATCTTCACTGTCCGCTGTGACTCTGTTCGAATAGGGGACGGCATCAATAATTTCTCCAAAGGGGTTGCTGTATAGTGTAATAACTCCATTTTTACCAGAGATTGGATTATCCTTATCAGCCCATAAATCCCAGGCGGAATCAGAAAATAGTTTCCCTCCCGATTCCGTTTTATCATTAGTCTCCGTAATCTCTTCACTTAGGTTTTCAGGTCTCATATGAATTATAATATAGTCGCCGATCTCTACATCAAGGTCAGGTAGAATATACGAACTGTTGTAATTATTTTTCGTACCGAGAAACAAAGTCAATCCGGCAGAATTCCCTTTGCTCAACACGAATAATTCGATTGTATCGGGATTATTGCCACTACCCTCAGGATTGAATTCGTTTATCACAAGTTCCGGGACATTGGGATTCCAACCGTAATAACGGATTATAAAAGAGAGAGTATTCCCCGAATCATCACTGACATCGCCTCGACATTTATACATTTTCCCCGGGACCTGGTCTTCTTTAAATTGAAATGTAATGACGTTTTCTTTAATTACCCATGACTTGAGGGGTAATTGAGGATCGCTATTATAATCTTCCTTTGAAAATGTTACCGGTTCATCAAATTCTATGGAAAGGCTATTGCTGTTCTCCAGAAGAACAGTTTCCAGTACAGGAGGTTTTAGATCGATATCTATCAAAGAATTTCCTGTGTTAGAGATGTCACTGCAGGAAAACAAAAGAAATAAAATAGGGATAAAGAAAAGTATCATGATTTTCTCCTATGTAGTAATATACTGAGAGAGCGGGTGGTGCCGCTTCAATCAACAGTAAAAAAACAGGAGTTAATAATATGTGTGGAATCGTAGGATATTGCGGTGAAAAACAGGCATCGGAGGTCCTATTATCCGGCTTGAAAAGGTTGGAATACAGGGGATATGATTCATCCGGAATCAGTGTAAACAGCGATAATAAGCTGAAAATCATTAAAAAAACAGGGAAAATCAAAAATCTAAGAGCTGCTGTTCCCGAAAATCTCAGTGGTAATACCGGGATTGGCCATACAAGATGGGCTACTCATGGTGGTGTGACCGATATAAATGCTCATCCCCATTCCGATTGTGCAGTAAAAATTGCAGTTGTTCACAATGGAATTATTGAAAATTATACAGGATTAAAAGAAAAACTCATTGGAGAAGGACATACATTCAAGTCTGAAACTGACTCGGAAGTCCTTGCTCATTTGATCTCTAAGTTTTATGACGGGAATCTTGAATCGGCAGTGAAATCTGCCCTCTCTCTGATCAAGGGAACATATGGCATTATCGTTATGCATGTTGATAATGACAACGAGCTTATCGGTGCCAGAAACGGATCACCTCTTGTTCTGGGAGTTGGTGATGATGAGATGTTTCTTGCATCAGATGTTTCTGCTATTCTGGCATATACAAAACAGGTCGTTTATTTTGAAGACGGAGAGGTCTGCCGGGTCACTGCAGATGGATTCACTACATCGGATATAAAAAACAACAAAGTCAGTAAAGAAGTAGAAAATATCTCCTGGGAACTGGAAGAGATGGAGATGGGGAAATTTTCCACCTATATGGAAAAAGAGATACATGAGCAGGTCGAATCAATTCCCAGAGCCAGTAAGGGCCGTATTGATGAAGATATTGCCACGGCAGTTCTCGGTGGATTGAACATGTCAGGCCGTGAACTTCTCGATGTTGAACGTGTGAAAATTATTGCCGCGGGAACATCATTTTATGCCGGCCAGGTAGCTTCCTATTTAATCGAATCATTAGCCAGAATACCCTGCAGTGCCGAACTGGCATCAGAATTCCGCTATAGAAACCCCGTTGTGGAGAAAAATACACTGTATTTTGCAATCTCCCAGTCGGGAGAGACAATCGATACATTATTTGCATTGAGAGAAATCAAGCGGAAAGGTGGACGGGTTCTCGGTATCTGCAATGTTGTAGGATCGACTATTCCCAGAGAATCTGATGGTGGAGTATATATTCACTCGGGACCGGAAATCTCTGTTGCATCGACAAAGGCATTTACATCGCAGATAACGGCATTGTATCTGTTTGCACTCCATATGGCCAGAATGAGAGATTTGTCCCAATCGGCAGGAAATTCTTTTATAAATGATCTTGAGAAAGTTCCCGCAGCTATTACTGATATTCTGGAGAGAAAAGAAGAGATACAGGTTATAGCTAAAAAATATGCTCATTCTCCCAATTTCCTCTTTCTGGGAAGGGGGATTAACTGTCCTGTTGCAATGGAAGGGGCTTTAAAGTTAAAAGAAATTTCCTATATTCATGCCGAGGGATACAGTGCCGCTGAAATCAAACACGGACCGATTGCTCTTATTAATGAGACAACACCATCGATGTTTCTCGTTCCCGATGATGATATGAGAGAGAAAATACTTTCCAATATGAAAGAGGTAAAAGCTCGGAACGGTAAGGTTCTGGCCATAGCCGTCAAGGGAGACAGCGAAGTCGGTGAAATAGCTGATAACGTTTTTTATGTAAATAAAATCAGCGAAAACTTCTACCCTTATCTAATGGTAGTCCCTCTACAGCTGTTCTCATATTTTTGTGCACTTGAATTGGATAGAGATGTGGATCAGCCGAGAAATCTGGCAAAATCAGTTACTGTTGAATAGAGTTCCTATAGACATCTGACATTCCTGTCAGGTGTCTATCCTGTTATCATTAATAATCATTTATAGATTACTACCTCTTATTAATCCGATTCTTTAAAGGTTTTAATATTCTGGATCTGCTAATTCTGTGTTTTTTCAACCGCTCTTTGAGACTTGACCCGAGTTCTCCATAAAATGGGAGTAGAAAGTGAGTTCTGTTTTTTATCCCCGATTCTATGCGGTCCCGAAGTTCCAATTTGAATTTTTCAAAATCAACCTGCCACTTCTCTTCTGATTCGTTGACAAATATTTTGATTCTCGCAGCCAGATTAAATGACTGCCAGAGATCAACTGAAAATATTCCCAGAAAGATTCCTATGAAAAAAGACAGTTCGAGGTTATTCAACAAATGAGATATATCCCTCTGCAGGAGAGGGAAAAGCGTGTAGGAAAATACCAATCCCAGAATGGTCCATAGAAAACTGTAGAAGGGGCAGATTATGCCCTGAATATTGCCTTTATTGTTTGAGTAGTCCCACAGTTGTATTTTGAAATGACCGACAAATATTCTGCCGGCGATGTATTCCAGAAAGGTAAGGACAAAAAAGAAAATGATCAGTCTCAGATAAACAGGAGTCACATTATCACATATGAGAAAAAGGACGATTGATCCGAAGCCGTAAAGCGGCAGCCAGGGGCCATTGAGGAACCCGGGATTGATCCACCGTCTCGCCTTTCCATAAAAGCGTCTCCAGAAGATCTCAATAATCCAGCCCAGAGTGGTTCCAATCATAAATATCAGTAAGAATTTCAGAATTAAAATTAAGGCATCTTGATAAGTCAAAGTATCACTCCCTGATTATTCTATCATTATTTAAAATAAACAGAATGTTTATTTGTAGATTATTTTTAATTCTGTTAGATTTCATCTTATGGAAAAAAAAAAAAAAAGAGTTTAAAGACATTCCCGGAATGTTTGAAGGTCCGGTTCTTCCCGTACTTATTAAGCTGTCAGTACCTATGCTGGCAGGTATGATTGTTCAGCTTCTATATAATATCACAGATACCATTTTCATCAGCGTATAGATCTCAATGATCCCTCTCTGGTAGGAGGAGTCGGCATGGTATTTCCCATTATGTTTCTGGCTATGGCACTCGCCGGTGGTCTGATGACGGGAACCAGCTCTCTGGTAGCCAGAGCAATAGGGGAGAGGAATCATAAAATTCTGGAAGTGACCGCCGAATCGGCGATTGCCATTGCGCTCTTTTTTTCTTTGATAACTGTCCTCGTCTCTTATATATTTGATGATCAGATTGTCGCGCTTATGGGTGCAAGGGGGGATTACGCTGTCACAGCACTGGCTTATATCCGATATATTATCCCCGCTGCAGTCTCTGCCTATATTGCCAATATAGTTATGGGTATCCTCCAGGGGGAAGGGCAGATGAAGTATATAATGAATATAATGATTATCGGAACGGGATTGAATATCATCCTCGATCCCATATTCATTTTTGTATTTGACTGGGGTGTGGCAGGAGCTGCCGCAGCTACATCGGTTGCCCAGTTTGTCGCCCTATTTTACTCCTTCACTCCTTTTCTCAGGAAAAAAGTGACAATGGAAATCCATTGGAAAATAAGTAACATCCGCCTGTCTGTTATGGGGAAAATCCTGAGTATTGGATTCCCTCAGGCACTGGGAATGATGCTCATGTCTGTAAGTTTTCTCTTTCTCAACCGTATTGTAGTTGATATTGATCCTCTTGCTCTCACGGCCTTTTCTCTTTGCGGAAGATTTGATCAGGCTGTACTTATGCCCTCTTTTGCCCTGGGAACAGCCCTGATTACAATTATGGGTCAGAACGGAGGCCGTGGAAATTACAAGAGAATGCTGAAAGTCTGGCATACGGCTCTTGTAGCTGGAGCTGTTTCGGTAGCTGTTGTTGCACTCGTAATGGTACTTCTCGCACCGTGGATCTATTCCTTTTTCAGCAATATTCCCGAGGTTATTGACTACGCTGTGCGTCAGACACGAATTGTCGAGTTTACATTCATCTTCATAATGGCCGGCATTCTCAGGCAGATTATTTCCGGTAAACGCGAATTCAGGAGAGTATAAGCCCAATTTTAGTGATAAAGAATGTAGCGATGATTCCACTGACGGTCAGCTTCACGATTATGCCGAGTAAAGTTCCTGTAAATACGCCCATGGCCGCTTTAAAGGGTGCTTTTTTCTCTCTATTGAATATCATCTCTCCTCCCAGGGCTCCCAGAAAGGCTCCTATTATAACACCCAGAGGCGGGAAGAAGATCATTCCCAGAATCATGCCGATTACACTTCCCCATATTCCCGTTTTACCTGCTCCTGCTTTTTTTGAAGCGATAACGGGAAAGAGGTTGTCCAGCAGCTGGGAAATGATGGCAGCCGCACCGAGGATTATCAGCAGAACAGGGCTGTATAGGGAAAATCCCGAAGGGATCGAAATTACTATCAAAGCGAGGAAACTTAGAACAGGACCTGGCAGAACTGGAGCAATACAGCCTATCAAACCGAGAACAAGAAGGATAATTCCGACAACGATGAGGGTAATTTCTACAACCATGCATGTAGTCTACAGTCAGATCTGATACAGGGCAATGCTGATAATTGATCTTTTCTCAATTTACGAACTCTTTCTTATAATTGTCATAAGCTTACCGATAATTGAAGTACTATGAAACGATTGATATTAATGTGTTTTTCACTTTTTGTAATGTCCGGATTTCTATTGGCGCAGGAAGATCTGCAGATTGTCCCCGGTGATGCTTATATTGAACTCGATCCCGAAGGGGGGTTCAATCTCTGGATTAAAAAGAAAGAGGGACTCCGATCTATCATGCTCACTGATTCTTCAAAAGATCCGGAAGGACGGGAAGATTCTTTTACGCTGCGGTCTTTTGACTATAATGAGATTAATGGCGATGAGAAAAGGCTGCTCAATGGAGAATTTCTCGAACAGGGCAAGGGATACTACTTTTTAATTGATTCAACAACAGAATTGAGCTCTGTTTTTAACGAAGAGGCTTTTCGTATATATGTTCCCTCTTCTGTAACATATGGATATCCCTGGAGCAGAGAGGGCCAGTTGGCAATCGGTCGGGGTTCCTGGCTGAATATCCGTGCCTTTGAAAAGCCCTATGCTGACTATGGCGGTTCTTATCTCGACAATCCGTTTATTCTCAATATGAAAGAACTGCCGCCGTTGCCTCCTGTTGCTATTGAAGTGGAAGAGGAAGAAGGTGTTTTTGAAAAAATGGCATCGGTCACGGAAGGGGAATTTAATATTGCCGAAGACGGTGATGACGCAGTTGATAAAATCGCAGAACTGCTCGATAAAACACCGGGACCAGATATTGATCTTGTACTTGTAATCGATACGACTGTCAGTATGAAAGATGATGTCAGCTTTATCAGAAACAAACTGGTCCCCATTGTAAAAACCAAAATCGCTACTTTTGAGGAATTTCGAATCGGAATAGTGCTCTATCGTGATTATAAAGAGGAATACCTGACAAAGAGTTATATCTTTGAATCAGATCTTGATATTGTTCAGGGGCGGCTTAACCGGATAACTGTTTCCGGAGGCAGGGATCTTCCTGAAGCTGTTTACGAAGGTATATATGAAGCAGTGAATGGCTTTGAATGGAATGCTTCTTCGAGGCTGATCATACAGGTTGGAGATGCACTACCTCATGAAGTACCGAAAGGCTCTGTCACAAAAGAGATGGTTTTTGCCGAATCCAGAGAGAAAGAGATCTCTATTTATCCGATATTACTGCCTGCGGAGTAAAAAAAAGATCCATAATTCAATTATGGATCTTTTTTTATGCTTCAGAAATCTATTTATCCTTTTTTTTAGGATTCAGTTTGTCTTCAATCTGAAGTAGTATTTTTTCGCTTAGTATTTTGTATCTTTCAGGAAACATAATAGCAAATGGACTGCTCTCATATCTTTCCAGGACCTGTTCGAACAATGCTTTCGAATATTCATAATCTTTTGTTTTGTAATAGATCAGGGCTTTTTCATATTCAGCTGCAATAGTCTTATCGTGATTTTCAGGATATCGGACCAGATACACTTCATAGTAATAAAGAGCGACATTGTATTGATTGGAATCCATTGCTTCCTGGGCATTTTTGAAAAAGACTTCTTCTTTAAAGCTCTCGTCAATCTCAGTCGGAACAGAAGCACAGGAATTTAAAAGCAGTACCAGGAAAGGCAATAACAGCAGACTGCATTTAATTTTTCTCATATAACATCCTTATAAAAAAATTACCGGATTCATTTTATCCGTTTCTGGTAAAATGGTATCCGGCAATCATTGTAAATTCAAGTTATAAATCAAATCAGATGTATATTTCATCCTTAATAGGAAGATTTTTTTTCAGTTCTTTAATATACTGTTTTGTTTCTCCCATAGGCTCGTACGCATCGCACTCATCCAGGCTTCTTCGGGCAACAGTGAAATACTTGTAGTACTTCTCTTCACCGAGTTTTTTCTTCCATTTCCCGGCTGTACATCTAACTCTTAGTTGATATTGATTTTCATTTCCGTTGCTTACTCTGATTAACTTGCAATTAATGCAGTTGGCACAATATATTTTGTCCTCATTTTCTTCGGACAGTACTATATCTTCAAGGATATCTGCCATGCGGTCCTCCTTCGTTTAAAACTTATTTTTTTACAAATTTCCGCGTCCTGATCATACTATAACAGACTGAGCGCAGGCAGGGAAGTGCTCTCAGTCATTAGTTTGACTATTTTATGGAATTGATTTCCCATATTTCAGAGGCATATTCGCTAATTGTTCTATCAGAGGAGAATTTTCCACTGCTGGCAATGTTGAGAAATGCCATTCTGCTCCATTTTTCTCTGTCCTTGAATGCTTCAGCAGCTTTTGCCTGAGCTTCGACGTATGACCTGAAATCTTTTAGAACAAAATATGTGTCAGGCTTATTCCCTTCTATACCGTAAACGAGAGAATCATAGATTTCTCTATATATATCATATGAGCCGAATGTTCCGTCAATCAGCATATTCAGAATGGATTTTAACTCTGTATCCGCTGCTAGTATTTCATGGGGCCTGTAGGAATGCTCAATTTTAATTCTGTTGATCTCATCAGAAGTCAGTCCGAATATAAAGGCATTTTCCTCACCGGCTTCTTCGACGATCTCAATATTTGCACCATCCAGCGTTCCTACGGTCAGGGCACCATTCATCATGAATTTCATATTGCCAGTACCGGATGCTTCTTTACCGGCAGTAGAAATCTGTTCGGAAATATCAGATGCTGGAAACAGCTTTTCCGCAACTGAGACTCTATAATTCTCGATGAAAATGACTTTAATCTTTTCGGATACCTGGTCGTCATTGTTTATTAATGCCGCCACATCATTGATAAGTTTGATTACCATCTTCGCCATTCTATACCCTGAGGCCGCTTTTGCACCGAATATAAATGTTCTCGGCACTACTTCAGCTGAAGGGTCCTCTTTGATTTTATTATAGAGATACATAATATGCAGAATATTTAAAAGCTGTCTTTTGTATTCATGGAGACGTTTTATCTGAACATCAAAAATTGAATCGGGATTGATATCAATGCCGTTCACTTCTTTTATATATTTTGCAAGTTCGATTTTATTGTTGCTTTTGATCTTGTCTATTTTTTTCAGAACGGTTTTATTGTCTGCAAACTTTTTCAGTTTTTCCAGTTCGCTCAAGTTGGTTATCCACTTGTCTCCGATTTTATCTGTTATATAATCTGCCAGTACCGGATTGGATTTAAGAAGCCATCTTCTCTGGGTCACACCGTTTGTTTTATTGTTGAATTTCCCCGGAAAGAGGTCAAACCAGTCTTTCAGAGCATCGTGTTTAAGAATTTCCGTATGGAGGGCAGCAACACCATTAACAGAATGAGAACCGGCAATTGCAAGCCATGCCATTTTGATCATTCCATTGTGGATGATAGACATTCTTGCCTGTTTTTCCCAATCACCAGGGTAAATACCCCTTACAAATTCTACAAATCTTCTATTGATCTCTTCAACGATCTGGTAGACTCTCGGAAGTAGTTTCTGAAAAATATCAATAGGCCATTTTTCAAGTGCCTCGGCGAGAATTGTATGGTTTGTATATGCGAAAGTTTTCGTCGTCAGCGCCCAGGCATCGGTCCAGCTCATACCTTCTACATCAAGAAGAATTCTCATCAATTCGGGAATAGCGACTACTGGATGGGTGTCATTGAGTTGAATAGCGACCAGTTCGTGGAATTTTGAGAAGTTATCACCCATTTTCACTTTGTATTTTCTAATGATATCCTGAAGAGAGGCGGATACAAAAAAGTACTGTTGTTTTAACCTGAGCGTTTTTCCCAGGGGACCCATATCGTTGGGATAGAGAACTCTTGAAATATCTTCTGCGGAATTTGCTTTTTCGACGGCTTTTAAATACTGTTCATCATTAAAAAGCTGAAGATCAAAACCGTCGGGTGAGTCCGCTTCCCATAAGCGCAAGTTATTAATTGTGTCTGTCCCATATCCGATAATCGGCATGTCAAAGGGGATCGCCAGAACATTTTCAGAATTTACCAGTTTGTAATTGATTCTTCCCTCTGTATCCCGTTCGGCGATTACTTCACCACCGAATTGAACTGTAACAGAATAATCCGGTCGTTTGATTGACCATGGATTTTCATGTTCAAGCCATGCATCGGGTTTTTCAATCTGATAACCATCTTTGATGACCTGTTTGAACATTCCGTATTTATAACGTATACCGTAACCAGTTGCCGGTAGATCCAGTGTCGACAAAGAGTCCAGGAAACAGGCAGCCAGTCGTCCCAGTCCGCCGTTACCCAATCCTGCATCGGGTTCAGTATCTTCTATAAGGTTGTAGTTAAGTCCGAGAGATTCAAGAACTTCCTTAATCTCTTTTTCAATGCCCAGGTTAACCAGGTTATTGCTCATTGCTCTACCCATCAGGAACTCCGCTGACAGGTAATAAGCTTCTTTTATATCTTTTGTTTTATATTTCTCTCTGGTTTTTGCCCAGTCGTGCCAGATTGATCCCAGTACAGCTTTGGAAATGGCGAAGTATAGTTGATGGCTTGAGGCGTCTTCAATGGTTTTATCAAAACCCTGACTCAAAGAGCGCTTTAGTTCATTTAAAAATTTATCTTTATCAATAGTCATTCTGTTCTCCCTTTCATGCAACCGCTTGCATAAAATCCTGACTATAGAATAAGAATTTAAAAGCTCTCTGTCAATAGGCGAGCCTTTTACAATATTTTTCCAACATATAATGGAAAAATAATTTCAATGAGTTAATATTAAGTAGGGTCCTATTAAGAGAAAATAAAAAACGGATTTATAGGCCCTTTAAAGGAGATATCATTGAAAAAAGTAATACTTATATTGTTATCGGGAATTGTGATCCTGTCATTGTCCGGTTGTGCTACATCGGGTGTTACCCGAACAGCAACTGACGAAGTCATTGATCTCAGTGGAAGATGGAATGATTCAGATGCCAGATTTACAGCAGAAGAGTTAATATCCGATGTATTGAACAGACCATGGTTAATGGATTTTGTTGCCGATGAAGGTGAAAAACCTGTTGTTATCGTAGGAACTGTCAGAAATAAAAGCTCTGAGCATATAGATCTGCTTCCACTTGTCAAAAATTTTGAAAGAGAACTGATCAACAGTGGAAAAGTCCGGTTTGTTGCCAATAAGGAAGCCCGGGAAGAAGTCCGCGATGAGAAAGATGATCAGCAATCAAATTCCTCGGAAGCGACTGCTACCAGGCTGGCCGATGAAACGGGAGCCGATTTTATGTTGCAGGGAGTGATCACAACTATAACCGATGCTGTAGATGGAAAACGTGTTGTTCTCTATCAGACAAATATGGAACTTGTGAATCTTCATACAATGGAGATCAGCTGGCTTGGAGAGCATCAGATCAAAAAAGTCGTTGAAAAAGCTAAAGCGAGCTGGTGATTATGAGAAGAACTGGAAGAATTATTAAAATATTATCATTTATTCTTCCACTTCTGCTTGCTCTGGTTTCATGCGCCAGCGTGCAGACTATGAATAAGCAGTACAAGGAGATGGATGATCTTCTTATAAAACGGGACTTCGAGCGCGCTTCGGCAATAATTTCCGAAGCGAAAGAAGATGAACTGTATAAAGAGAAAGACAGGGTCCTGTATTATCTCGATATGGGGATGCTGAATTTCTTTAACCAGGCTTATACCGAGAGTATCGAAAATCTGACTGCAGCTGAGTATGCAATCGAAGAATTGTATACCAGAAGTGTCGGGAAGGGTATTGCGTCGGTATTACTCAATGACAATGCCCTCGATTATTTTGGTGAAGATTATGAAGATATATACCTGAATATATTTAAAGCACTCAGTTTTGTTCATATGAATAATTTCGAATCGGCTATGGTAGAGCTGAGAAGAGTCAATCTCAAACTGAGTATGTTAGAAGATCGGTACAAGCAGTATATCGATGAGTACAACAATTCCGGTGAGGCTGAAGCACAGCTCCAGCCTTTAGAAAGCCGTTTTCACAATGACGTTCTCGCACGGTATCTCAGTATGCTGCTCTATCGTGAGGACAGTGATTATGATGGCGCCAGAATTGATGGCAATTTTATAGATGATGCATTTGCGCAGCAGACTCAACTCTATCAGTTTGCAAAACCCCAATTACCGGAACTCGAATACAATGGAAGATCATTTTTGAACTTCGTTGTTTTTACAGGTAGATCTCCAGCTAAGCTGGCAAGAACTATTTTTATCGATAGTGGAAATAGCATTGTGTATCTGACATATAAAGGGGAAGATGACGCTTATGTTGATCGCCTGATCGGGTTTCATACAATTATTATGCCCGGTGTCAAAGCCGGATTTCACTTCAAGTTCGAATTGCCCTATCTTTCCAGAAGAGGATCAGACATTTCTTCTATCTCGGTTTTAGTTGATGGCAACGAAGTCGGACAACTGAATCTGACAGAGAATATGGAGCTCATTGCCGAAGAAACATTCAAACTGAAACAACCGTTGATTGTCGGAAAAACTGTTGCTAGAACAGTGACTAAAGGTATTGTCAAAGAACTCAGTAAAAGTGCCGTTAATGAAGCTGCCGGTGGTGGTATCGGCGGATTACTAGCCGGCTTGGCTATGGATATAGCCGTCGATGCAACAGAAAATGCCGATACGAGATTGTCTCAGTTCTTTCCTGCTTTTGCCTATACGGGAGAATTTGAGATTCCTTCAGGTGAGCATGAAATCGAACTGATATATTATTCGGGAAGGAAAGAAGTCTTCCGGGATTATAAGGGAATTATCGATGTTAAATCAGATTCTCTCAATCTGATACAAAGTTTCGTTTTTCAATAGTTCAGTAATAGATAGGATTTAAATATGAAGAAAATAGTTTTACTTTTAATGATTACCGCCTTTTTTGCTTCTTGCGCTTCGGCACCTTCTCCCAAGTCCAAACCGGGATGGGTAGACAATAAATACAGTTTGTATCCCGAAGCTGATTACATGGTAGAAATAGGCCAGGGCTCATCTTTGAAAAATGCAAAGAGTAGTGGAGCTGCCGCTTTGGCTGCAATATTCAAAGCAAGTATAAAAGCGGAGACCACTGTACAGACAAGATATAAAGAACTAGTGACCGGTGATACTGTTCAATCCTCGGAAGAGACTACTTTTGATCAGGATATAACCCAGTTGGCTGAACAGGAGCTTATCAACGTCAATTATGGTGAGTCATGGACCAATGATCTTGGTCAGGTTCACGTTGTTGCCTATATTGATCGATTTGCGACTGGAAACATCTACCGCGACCGAATTAAAGAAAACAGTAGTACAGTAAGCAGTTTTCTCAGCCGTTCTAAAGGAGAGAGCTCGCTTATCAGTAAGTTTGCATATCTCGATGCTGCTTATGTAGTCGCTCAAGCTAATCAGGTGCTTTTAGAGCAACTTGAAATTATCAATCTGGCCTTTAGAAGAACTTTGAGTCTTTCTTATAATCTTGATGACCTCCGTATAGAGCGGCGTGAGTCTGCAAAAGGTATGGCTTTCAACGTCAATATAGAAAATGATGTTGAGGGAAAAGTCACATCGGTGATTCACGATGAGTTAACCTCATTCGGTTTCGCAGTCGATCCCCTTGGTTCTGTTTCTGTTTCGGGACGTGTTGATTTTGAAAAGGTTGTTCTGGACAATGGTTATGAAAATGTCAAGTTCTATCTGACAATAAATGTTGTCGATGAAAATGGAATTCCTGCAGTATCAATGGAGGAAAATGACCGCATCGCGGCTATTTCCGAAACTGATGCTAAAAATAAAGCTTATCTTGAAATTAAAAAAGTAATCAGGAAAGATCTAATGGGGCAGCTTGTTGATTATTTCGACAGTTACGTGAAATGAGGCGCGAAGCTTGTAGCGCCGAACTAGTATTAAATTCAAATGTAATGCGCATCGTATGAAGCCCATAACAACGCGAAGCTTGCAGCGCCGAACTAGTATTAAATTCAAATTATAAAAAAAAAGACCGTCAGATTGACGGTCTTTTTTAATTCAATTATAATATTAACTATTTCGGTGGGATGACCAGTTTTTGTCCCGGGAAAATCAGGTCGGGATTTTCAATTATCTGGCTGTTTCTTCTCCAAAGTTTTGTCCAGAGGAATGGGTTGTCGAGAATATCTTCTTTTGCAGAGATTGCCCATAGAGTATCTCTTTTTTTCACAACATATTCATTGGCGACTGCATTGGCATTATAAGCTTCTGAATAAGCTTTCGACTGTTTAAAGTACTCATCAGCTATATCATATTTCCCCTCTGATCGAGCTTTAACTCCCTGCTTCCACAGTTCAATAGCCTGATCAAGTAGTGACATCTGCTGTTCGTCTCCAAGAACTGAAGTCGTTCCGTTTACTAAAAAAGAACTATTGTTATCAATCACTTCAGCATCTGGTTCGAATTCTTTTAAAGAAGAACCATCCTCAGCAAATTCATCTGCTGTCGCATCAGGAGCGGGATTTTCATCAATAAAATCTGATCCTTCCCATGGATCTGCTTCAGTAATTGTTCCGTCTTCATTCAACACTCTGTTTTGAGAAGCTCTTTCCAGATTTTCAAGTGCTTCCAGCATAAGAGCATCTGTCTTACTCTGTCTCTTTCGTTGTTCGCTTAAATGAATTGAGTGAAATGCCCAGTATTTTGCTTCTTTCAGGGACTTTTCGCTTCCTTTAAGGTCGTAATTATTGTATTGGGAAACACCTTCTGAATAAAGGTAGTTTGATTTTTCCAGTTCTTCCGGAGCCCAGAGAAAAACCTCTTTCTCCTCTGCATCAGCCATATAGGCCTTTGTATCACGATCGAGTATTTCCACCCATCTGATGTTATTATCTACGGTGTCATAGAGATTCTGCATAGCCCTTAAGGTAGAATTGTATTGCTTATCAGCATTTTCATAGTCTTCTTCATTTAAATAGACAATCAGCTGATCAGCTCTGTCTTTTACAATTTTATACTCTGCAGGAGAAAATTTTTCAGCTTCAATATCAATCAGCTTTGATTCCAGAGTGCGCAATTTCTTTACTTTCTGATCGAGCTGAGCATCAACAGACTGGTCATATGCTTTGTCGGCATTTAAAATTGATGAAGCGAGAAGTGCTCTTGATTGATCGGGATCACTTTCGCTGAGTTTTTTTGCATTTTCAAGGTCTTCGTTGGCAGCAAGAAAAAGTTCGGAAGAGTAAGTCGATGCACCGACTGATTCCGCTCTTTTTACAGCATCTTCGGCCAGTTGGATTTCTTCTTCACTGACTGTATCAACTTTTACTTCAGGAGGAGCTGTTTTAACCGGTTCTTCAACTGTTTCTACTGTTTCAACAGGTTCTTCAACTGGAGTCTCTTCAGGAGGAGCTTCAATTGTCTCTGGTTTAGATGCACATCCGGTGAGTAGTACAATGAATAATAATAAGGCGGTAATGATCAAAGATTTTTTCATAAATCCCTCCGTTTCGAAGTTTATCACGTAAGAAATAAGACGTCAAATATATGGGAAAATGTTCAAAATAAAGTAACTTCTCCACTTTCAGCAATCTCTTCAGACTCAACGGCAGTTCCCGCTAGATCGGAAGCTGTTTTTTTGTGAGTAAATATAGTAAATTTTTCAATAATATTGTTCAGGCGTTCGTTCTGGATAGTCCAGTTCTGTATTCCTTTGTTTCCCTGAATTTCAAACATCTCCGCTTCGGCGCTTTTCTTTATTGAATGGAGAAGAGACGATGTATCGTTAATGAAATTAATTAGATCGAGCAGTTTTTTCTTACTCTCATCTGTATTGTTGAACAGATCCAGAAATTTTCCGGTGAAAATTCTAAAACCCGTTAGACAATCAATCATTGTATCTGTTAAGTTACTGAGCTCGTTCTGGTTGTCAGATGTTCTGCCTATAAGTGACTTCAGTCCCGGCATCTCTCTGTGTATGATAGAAGAATAATTATTTATGACACCTTCTGTTGTTTTCAGGAAGTGTTTTATGGTATCAAGAGCCTGGGTGATGTCATCTTCAATACTGTCAGTCAGTTGTGACATTTTAATTACTGTATCTTTCATATCGACTAATGCTATTTGTTTGGCAACTTCAATCCTGGATGCGACAATAATATTGTGAAATCTGGTCAATATCGGTTCAAATGATTCAAACTGTCGTTTGAGAATTGTAATATCTTTCAGGAGAGTAATTCCCTCTTTTGATATTTCCAGTCTTAACTTTACAGAATTATTTACCTCTTTAATCAGAGCATTTATCTTATTATTTGATTCCTTTTTCAAAGAGATGATATTGAAGTTTTCAGATGATGTAGAGTTTAGTGCCGATTCGAGGAAATCTACCCTTTCTTTATCAAGTGAGTCGAGTATGGTCTTCACTTTCCGTGAATTGGAATTAAATATTTCGTAACTTGCGTTGATTTCAGTTTTGACGTCTTCCAGTACGGAGAAACATAAGTCGGGCATCATTTTTCTAAATGAGAGTTCATCGAGTCGCTCTTCTGCTGTCCAGCTTTCATCAAATATTTTGAATTCCTCAATTGATATATGTATATGGTCGATCGATTGCCTGATAATATCCTGCAGTTGTATTTCCTGCATAATCCGCATGAGAGGCTCTTTCACTTCCAGCGAACTTCCCGATAGTGAAGACATCATTTCTGCTGATTCTTTCAGGCCCTTACTGGCCGTTGAGAAGCTGGATTTTAGATGGTTATCAATATTCTCTGTTAATTTATCCTGGTTTTCTCTTGCTTCTTCAACCTTTGCGCCGAATTTTTCAAATGAAGTCAGTTGTTTGCTACCGTTAACAGTAAGTTCATCGGTCAGTTTTATTGTCTGTGCCGAGAGCTTCTTCAGTTCGTCAGTAATAAAGGAGAATGCTTTTCCGGCAGTACCTGATTTCAAAGCTACAGTCATGGCATTCAATGAGATCAGCTCCATTTCTATGGAGCCTTCTTTAATTTCATTGATTACCTTGTGCAGAGTTCCCATTTCTGAAATACCCCGTTTAATTATTTCAAAAAGTTCTCCATCTCTACTGTACATAGAAGTAAATGAGTTATTAAAATCATCGATAATGTTATTGCCTTCATCTATGATTCCGTCTATTGAATCAAATGATCCATTTCGGCTTTTCAGGTTTTCAACTGAAGAAGAAGAGACTCTGACACTTTCGTCCAGTTCATTCAGAAGTTGTGGAAAATCCCTTCCGAGGTTCAAATAAATTTCTTCTGAATGCTGTACTAACTGATTTAACTTTTTGATCAATTGATCACGTATACTGTTTATATCGTCTTTCATTAAAATGCTCATTTGAATTTTAGTTTAATATAATTGGTAAATCAATGCATGAATCCATAACTGAAAAAAAAACCGGTCATAAGACCGGTTTTTATGAAATTAAATTCAATCTTATCCAAAAAGGATAGAAGATTCTGTTTCAAGATCAAAAAAGTGAATTTTTTCAAGGTTTGGTGTGAAGTTCACTTCATCGCCTACTTTAAAAATGTTATCAGGTGCAGTTCTTGCAATTACTGAGTGATCTTTAGTGTTTACGAATAAGTGAGTTTCAGCTCCCAGAGGCTCGATTACTTCTACTGTAGCTTTCAGATTATTTCCTGTTTCAGGTTTAGTTGTGAACTCAAGGTCTTCAGGTCTGATTCCCATAAGAATCTCTTTTCCGACATATGATTTCATTTTATCCGCAACGGGACCGGTGATAGTAACTTCAAACCCAGCTTCTTTAGCTATGAGTTTTCCGCCCTCTTCAGTGATTTTTGCTACAGCAATGTTCATTGGAGGTGATCCGATGAATCCGGCAACGAATCTGTTTACAGGCTCATTGTACAATTTAAGAGGAGAACCGATCTGCTGGATAACTCCACCTTTCATAACAACGATTTTATCACCCATTGTCATCGCTTCAACCTGGTCATGTGTTACATAAATCATAGTAGCGCTTAATCTTGTGTGAAGAGAAGAAATTTCCGCTCTCATCTGAACTCTCAATTTAGCATCGAGGTTGGAAAGAGGCTCATCGAAAAGGAATACTTTTGGCTTTCGTACAATAGCACGTCCAACAGCAACCCTCTGTCTCTGTCCACCGGAAAGAGCTTTTGGCTTTCTTTCGAGTAGTTCTTCAATATCAAGGATATGAGCAGCTTCCTGCACACGACTTTCGATCTGATCCTTAGGATATTTTCTGATTTTAAGACCAAATGCCATGTTGTCATAAACAGACATATGAGGATAGAGAGCATAGTTCTGGAATACCATTGCGATGTCCCTGTCTTTAGGTGCTTCCTCATTCATTCTTTTGCCGTCTATTCTCAACTCACCATCTGTGATGTCTTCGAGTCCGGCAACCATTCTCAGTGTTGTAGACTTTCCACAACCTGAAGGACCAACGAGTACTACAAACTCCTGGTCAGCGATTTCAATGTTAACTTTGTCAACGGCCTTTACATTACCGTCATATACCTTGGATACGTTTTCTAGAATTACTTCTGCCACGGTATACCTCCATATTAGTTTATCTTATAGTTCCCAATACTATTATGAATAATGCTAATTGTCAAATATATATACCTATGATGTGCTAATATGGTATTCTCAATTTTTCCCATTTCTCCAGAGCATCGGCAAGGTCTGACAGGCTACCGTGTACTGCTTCTTCAGCCCATGGAATGATCAATTCAGATTTTACAGTATCGAATTCTGCAGGTTTTTTCCCCTGAGACTGCAGATACCGGGGTTCGGGAATTTTGCCTTTCAACCTGGGATAATACGATGAAAGTATCCTGTCATTAAAGGCAATCAGAGATGAAAAACCTCCCAGTATTCCGAATGAAGCAGATTTATTTTGTAGAGATTTTCCAATAATCATTTGCTGTGTTTTGTTGCTCATCATCCAGGAGAGGAAATCATATGAAGCTTTATAGGCATTGGTTTTTTTATAAATCCCGCCATAGACAATCTGCTCTGGATGGAGTGTGTGATCATTGGATATGTATAGAAAATCAAGATCTATATTTGTGCTGTCTGATAACTCCATAAAATCAGTAGAATTCATGTAGGTAAATAGAATCCGTTCTTCTTTTAATATCTTTATTCTATTGTCGTACATATATTTTGAATCAAAGAGTTTCATCTCCTCAGATCCTCCATTTGACTCATTCCATTCTTTTATAAAATTCAAAGCAGCTGATAACCGGTTTTCATTCCATGCAAGAGATCCAGTTGGAGAAGGCACAAAAGAACTGTCGAAGAGATCGAGAATCGCGTATAAAAATCCTTCATCCCATAAAGGTGAATATCCTTTTTTAGTTACGTCCTCATTGAATTTTACAGAATTAGACATCATCTGGTTTAATTCAATTGATGGATAATTTCTGTCAATTCTTTTTGAATTTTTCATAAAGACTGCAGTACTCATTGCAAAAGATAGAGGGACAAGGTGTTTCTGATCATTGTAGAGTGTTCCATCTAATAGAGATGCGAAAATATCTTTCCCATCAGAGAGGCCGTTTCTGTAGAAATTGTCCAGACTGAGTAATTTCGACATGATCTCATTATTTTGAAGGTCTTTTCCAATTAATATGTCCGGTTTCTCCTCGGCATTGATAAAGGATGCGGTCAGGTTTTCTTTATACTGAAAAATTATCCTGTATTCATCATTGCTGTTGTTGTAGAGCTCGGCAATATTAACGGCCTCTTTATTACTGCTCCAGAGGATGGCTGTTTTTTTGTCACTGCACGATAAAAATATAAAAGGGATAAGAATCAGGACTGCATATTTTTTCATAATCTTAATTTATTCTGGAGTGGAATTCATGTCAATCGAAATTCATCAGGTTGCTATCAAATGTATTTATGATGATAATGTGGTGTGAAGAAAAAAGAACCATTTCTCAACTACAGCCGCTTTCTGCAGAACAAATACGGTTGCACTGCCTATCGCGTATCTATAGACGGTGGATTTTCCTGTCCCAATCGCGGTGAGAACAGAGAAAGTCCAGGATGCACATATTGCAGCAGTTATGGCGCAAGATCCGCATATATCGGAGAAACAGAATCGGACATTAAAAATCAGATAGAGAGAAACCTGAACGTATTGAAAAGCCGATATGATGCAGAGGTCTTTATGCTGTATTTCCAAGCTTATTCCAGCACCTGGGCACCGGTTGAAGAATTAAAAGAATTATATGATTACAGTCTTTCTCTTGGAAATTTCAAAGAACTGATTGTTTCGACCAGACCGGACTGCCTCTCAGATGAGGTTTGCCGACTGCTCGCATCTTATATGAACGATCAGTTTGAAGTCTGGGTGGAACTCGGTTTGCAATCGTCCTGTGATAAGACTCTGGAAAAAATCAACAGGGGACATACTAGAGATGATTTTGAAGCTGCTTTTCAAATGCTGCGCAAATATGGACTGAAGATTGTTGTGCATCTTATATTCGGTTTGCCTGGTGAAGATCACCCGATGATGATGGAATCTGTAAAATATGCAGCATCACTGAGGCCTGAGGGAATAAAATTTCACAATCTTCATATACCCGATAAAACAGAGATGTTCGATGAATTGATAGCAGGAGAGATGGCAATCCCTTCCAGTCCAGGTCATGTGAGATATCTGGCTGATGCAATAGAAAGGATACACGAAGATACTGTGGTTATGAGATTGACAACAGATACTCCGCAAAAAAGACATTTAATCCCCGGATATATGCTGGACAAGACTATAATATATAATAGAGTGAGAGAGGAGTTGTTAAAGAGGGGAACCAGCCAGGGAGTTTTTTTTGAAAACTGACGGTTTGTTTTTTTTAACACATAAAGTATACTGTTGTTAAATTATTTTCTGGAGTTGGAATTTGCCCGTAAAAGATATGCAGACAATCGCTATTGTAGAGAGATTGGCGGAACATTTTGAAAGTAGTATTAATAATAGTTATGTGCGTACTGCCCTGATTTCAATGGATCTACCTCCAAACACCAGATTGGCAATGCAGCCCCTGACTGAAAAAGTCGGAACTTTTAAGCTGCACGGTTACCGTTTTGATGAGTTATATTCGGGAATGATGGCTCTGGCAACATATATATATAAAGTCAGAAAAGAAGTCTATCCTTATTTAAAGAATTCTCTTTCCGGCAAATCTCCGGGAGATGAAAAAATACTCCAGTTACTGGCCGTTGATAATCTGAAAACAAATATGAGTGTTCTCGCTGATGATATCAGTGATCTATATATGAGAGTGGTTCAGCTTGATAAAGAATCTCACAGCGTGAAGAGGCCTGTTTACGAAAGAATGCCTGAGCTGCAGACAATGGGACAGTTGCTGACATCGGAGTGAGTATAAAGAAACTGAAACTCTCTGCTATTGTCTATAATGTCTTAACATTACTCATACTCATTGGCATAATTTTTTTCTCTCTTACATCGAAAAATCTCAATGTTGACGGTCTTCGCAATCTGGATAAAGTGCAACATGCCCTCGCTTATGCTGTTCTGGCATTTTTCTTTTCATTATCCGTTAAATCCTGGGAATTTATAAAACCTGTATCGATACTGACACTTGTATTCTGTGCCCTAATCGGCGGAGCTCTGGAAATCATTCAGTCCCGCTTTGGAAGGATGATGGAAATGAATGATTTTATTGCGGATCTTATCGGGGCTTCACTCGGGACTTTACTGTCCAAAATCAAGTTTTGAGTTTTTCTACAGCCCACTGAGCTGCATAAGCTATTTTCTCGTGGTTTAGAAACTTTTCTATTGTTTCAATAAGATCGACTCTATTTTCAGCTACTGATGAGATTATTGTATTTCTTCTGAGATGGTCGAAATCTATCCACGCCATGGATAGGGCAGTTCCTCGGAAATATTCTTTCATTTCCCTATCATCAGCATTCAGAATAAACTCAAAGGGAACCGAATCTCCAATATGGCCTTTTACCGAATCATTTGTATTCTGTTCGAATTTATTAAAGGGACAGCAATCCTGGCAAATGCTGCACCCGTATAAGCGGTTTCCCCATTTCTCCATGATCTCTTCAGGCAGAATCCTGTGGTCTGTGGTTAATGACTGTAGACATTTATCCCTATTGATGATTCCTTTTGCCTCAATAGCTAATGTCGGACAATTATTGATGCAGGCTCTGCAGCTGCCGCATAATGCTCCAGGAATTGTACCGTTATTCAATGCTTCGTCCGGTTCGAGTCTGATTGGTATAATCATTCCAGCCAGGATTACTCTGGATCCCGACTTTTCAGTGATGATCAGGCTGTTCCTTCCATAAAAGCCAAGACCTGACAGGGCGGCATACAATTTTTCTTCAAGGCGGGAGTTGCAGAATATCCTTATGTCTTTTTTTTTCAGGGAATTCTCTTCTCTTATAAACAAAGCAACATTTTTAAGTCGTTTAACAGCTTCCCCGTAATGATCGCTTCTGGCAAAAGGGGTAATATTCACACCTTTTTTCTGATTTTTTTCCTGAAGGCGATAGGGAAAAGAAGCCACAATAATTGTTTTTCCGCTATTTTCCTCTGTGAGGAATCGAACATCTTCGAAACCTTCATTGAGAATCCTGCTTTTTATTTCAATTTTAAAATTCATTTTGGCTCTTTACTAGTTTTAATTGACTGCACATTACATTTCATACTACAGTTATTCTATGAGTGATGGCAATATTCAGGTACAGCAAAATAATGATGATGATTCCGGTTTCTTTCAGAAGATAATAAATCTGATTTTCGGTAATAATGATCCTGACAGAGAGAAGAAGCGTTTATTAAAAGAAATTCGTAAAGAATTGAAAAAACAGAGTAAATATTTCAAGTTACGTGGAGATTCTGTCCAACCTGCAGTTGCCAAAATTTTCCACGAAATTTATCAGGTTGTCGGTCCCGCACAGGTATTTCTCGAGAATATTAATAAATCGGGAGTTATTAAGAAAGCCTTTATTGTCAGTTTTATGAATGAAAAGCAACTTGAAATACTCAACAATCTAAGTGAAGAGTCCCTTCGGGAAAGGGGCGAGAGCATAGATATAAAAGAACTGGTCCCTATTGTAAAAGAAGAGCTGATTCAATTATTTTCACTTTTTGACATGAACCTTGTTAAAACAATAAATTCCCTCTATACAAACCTTCTCCATTTTCAGGATTTTATAAATTACGATTACTATTTTTTTCTGAGAAAATTCGATTCAATGATGCCTGAAAGAGAATTCCAATATGTCCCCAAGTTTGATGAAATCAGCGGTGAGTATATTCTCGAAGATTTGAAAGATTTCAATGTTCTTCTTCCGTTATTAGATGATTCTGCAGATTGGGAAACTATTTTCAAGATTCTTAAAACATATAGAAATATTGATATTATCAGTCTGCCCGGCTGGAAAAAAGTTCTGCAGAAAAGAAAAGAATTTATGAAAACCGGATTGATTGATTTGTTAATCAAACTGCTTGATGAAGATCCCTATTACACCGTTAAAACTACTAAAACTTCCGAGGAAATCGTCGAACCTTATCTGAATGATGTCCGTGTTAAAGCTGAAAAAACGATGAAGGGGATAGTGAACGAGAAAAAAGCCAGACAGACTGATTCTCTGCTGAATGCCGTTTTTAACAGAACGGATATTTTCAGGACAAAATATTATACAGAAAAAGCCAATCTCACTTTTCAGAAAAAGGTTATGACTGGTTTTATTTATGTTGAACCGATAAACTGTCTGAAAGCGTATTATCTGGATTTTTTTAAAACTCATACAAGAAAAGTCGTCGATCTCCTTCTTATTCAGGGGAAATGGTCAACAAATCTCCTCGCCCAGCAGTTTTCTGAAAGTTTTCATGAACTTATGGCAATCTCTGATGAACTACTCAGTTTTGATGAATCAGTATCTGATGAAGGGGCTTTCGGGAACAGGATCAAAAAGTCCATAAGGACT
>Ga0209692_10001927_pt1 | contig 25212 bp, 17 predicted proteins | sample tdDd472_FD_187129 | JGI IMG/M metagenome (GOLD analysis project Ga0209692, IMG submission 187129) | Marine sediment microbial communities from the Atlantic coast under amendment with organic carbon and nitrate - tdDd47.2 (SPAdes)... | ecosystem: Environmental > Aquatic > Marine > Coastal >... | reverse complement strand
ATCGCTCCCAAGAGCTCATATCGACGGAGCGGTTTGGCACCTCGATGTCGGCTCGTCACATCCTGGGGCTGGAGAAGGTCCCAAGGGTTGGGCTGTTCGCCCATTAAAGTGGCACGCGAGCTGGGTTCAGAACGTCGTGAGACAGTTCGGTCCCTATCTGTTGTGGGCGTTGGAAATTTGAGAGGCCCTGCTTCTAGTACGAGAGGACCGGAGCGGACAGACCTCTGGTGTATCTGTTGTGGCGCCAGCTGCATTGCAGAGTAGCTATGTCTGGAAGAGATAAGCGCTGAAAGCATCTAAGCGCGAAGCTTTCCTCAAGATGAGATTTCCTTTAAGGGTCGTCAAAGACTATGACGTTGATAGGTTGCAGGTGTAAAGGCAGTAATGTCAAAGCTGAGCAATACTAATTACCCGAATGCTTTCTTAGTATTTGTTTTCTGAATTTTTTCTTACGACATGTTAATTTTAAGATATTAAAGATCTTAAGGTGACTATTGCAACAGGGTTCCACCTCTTCCCATTCCGAACAGAGAAGTTAAGCCTGTTAGCGCCGATGGTACTGCAATTGTGGGAGAGTAGGTCGTCGCCAACTTTTTTAAAGCCTCAATCTATTAGATTGAGGCTTTTTTTATTAAAAACAGAGAAATTCTGGAAATAATTAAATTTAAATACTTCATGAAATTATGTTGCTAAAGTAGTTAACTCAAAACTATTGTAACAAAATACTCTACATCACGTAAATTTATTATTAATTAAAACATTGTATTTTGAAAGAATTTTTTAAAATTCTAAAAACTACGGTATTATTGGTACTTATTATAGTAAGTCTTAATACTTGTAAAGAAAAGGAAACAAAATCTTTTGTAAATCTATCTTCTATTGAAAAAATTAAAAAGAGAGGTAAGTTAATTGCTGTAATGGACTTTAACTCTACTAACTATTTTATTTATAGAGGAGAACCTATGGGGTATCAATATGAATTATTACAACTTCTTGCAAAAGAGTTAGATGTAAAATTGGAAGTTAAAGTTGAAAATAATGTTGATGAAAACTTTAATATGTTAAATAAGGATGAATGTGATATTATTGCAATTAATCTTACGATAACAAAGGAAAGAGCAAAAAAAATAGATTTTACTTACCCTCATAGTCAAACAAGACAAGTATTGGTCCAGAGAAAGCCAGAGAATTGGAAAAATATTAAAAAGGTAAGAATTGAAAAGAATGTAATTCGTAATCAGTTAGATCTAGCCGGAAAAGTAATTTATGTACAGAAAGGGACTTCGTATGCTGAAAGAATGAAAAATCTTTCGGATGAGATAGGTGATAGTATTATTATAATAGAAAAGGGTGATAAAGAGGTAGAAGAATTAATTGAATTAGTTGCTAATGGTGAAATTGATTATACTGTTGTTGATGAAAATGTTGCCTTAGTAAATCAAATATACCATCCTAATCTTGATGTGAAGACAGCTGTAAGTTTTCCTCAGAATATGGCTTGGGGTTTGAAAAAGGGGGATGCATCTCTTAAAATGGAAATTGATAAATGGCTTATTAATTTTAAGAAAACAGCTCATTACAATATTATTTATAATAAATATTTTAAGAATCCTCGTTCAGTAAGAATTGTGGAGAGTGATTATTATTCAAATTCAAGTGGAAAGGTTTCACAGTATGATGAGTATATAAAAAAATACAGTAAAGAAATAGATTGGGATTGGAGATTACTTGCATCGCTGGTATATCAGGAATCAAGATTTAAACATAATGCAAAATCGTGGGCTGGGGCTTATGGTTTAATGCAATTAATGCCAACAACAGCTCGTCGATTTGGTGTAAATAAAAACTCATCGGCAGAGATGCAAATAAAAGCGGGCGTAGATTTTATTAAATGGTTAGAAAAGAGGTTTGATATAAGAGGCATTACTGATGAAGAAGAACAAATAAAATTTGTTTTAGCTTCATATAATGTCGGATTAGGACATATTTTGGATGCAAGAAGGCTTGCTGAAAAAAATGGGATGAATCCTGATGTATGGCAGGATAATGTTGATGAATATATCTTAAAAAAATCAAATCCTAAGTATTATAAAGATCCTGTAGTAAAATACGGTTATTGTCGTGGATCAGAAACGTATAATTATGTTTACCAAATACTTGATAGGTACGAGCATTATAAGAATATTATACCTGAAACTTAGATCTATTTTTCTTTACTATTTCAAGAAATTCTGATAATATCATAGCTGTTGCACCCCAAATAGTAATGTTATTTGGATTATAAATTGGAGCCAGAAAAGATATTTCTCCGTAATTAAATTCTTTGATTGTACAGTTATTAGGGTTTAAAAGATCTTTTAATTTAATTTCCAAGACTTCTTTTACTTCATTCGGATCAGCCTTGAATACAGGAGTACTTTTGTAACGTCCAATTATAGGGAAAACTAAGAAATTACTAACTGGGATATGAAGTTGGGTTAATTGACCGAAAATATTTACTTGATTAGGATCTATACCAATTTCTTCCCAACTTTCACGCAATGCAGTTTGAATAATATCAGTATCTTCTTTTTCAGCTTTTCCACCAGGGAATGAAATTTGCCCACTGTGGGGTCCATTATACTCAGTACGGCGAATAAATGCAACATATAGTTCCCGATTTTTTGGATAAAGAAGAATCAAAACTCCTGCTTTTCGACTTTTTGTATTTGGTTTAAAATAATCGCGAATGCCAGGAGCCATTTTTACTTGTGCTTTTTCGCCAGGTAAATCTTTCTTTAAATCATCTTTTAAATTTTCAAAAAAATCAGTAAACATAAATTTTACTTTCTGAACTTCTTAATAAAGTTTTCAACTTCAGGAACACCCCCTTGGTATATTAAATAACCATTATAAGGCTCTCTTTTTGTAATTTCATCATTAATTGGAGTAAGCATTATTTTTTTCACCTCTTCAGGATCTTCTGTTTGTCCTAAAGCCCATCCTAACTTTATAAACGCTACTTCAGGTAACATATTTCCAGCAGGAATAATTCCTTTTGCCATCATATCTCTACCTGTATCGTATACAAACATATGAACATAACCCCAAAGTGTTTGTAAAGTCATATACATTACAACACCTTTTTTATGAGCTCTTTCAATAGCTGGGTATAATTCTTTATTCACGTGGCCTAAACCTGTTCCAACTATTATAATTCCTTTGTAACCAGCATCAACTAATGCATCGATAGTATCAGGTTTCATTCCTGGATAATAATAAATCATTGTTACCTTATCAGAGAAATAAGGAAGTATATCAACATTTCTATCGTTACGTCTTCGTTTATAATCCTTTTTAATTGGTGTGATTTTATTTCTGTCAACAGTTGCTAATGGAGTATCACCAATTGTTCGGAAAGTTGATCGATAAGACGAGTGCATTTTTCGAACTCTTGTTCCTTTATGTAATAATCCATATTCATCGGATGTAGGTCCAAACATACAAACCATAACTTCAGCAATATCTGAATGACCAGCTGTTTTCATTGCATGCATTAAATTCAGTGCTGCATCGGAACTTGGTCTGTCTGAAGAACGCTGTGATCCAACTAAAACAATGGGAATAGGAGAGTTTTGAACCATAAAAGTTAATGCAGCACCAGTATGATGTAATGTATCTGTTCCATGACCAATAACAATTCCATCAACTCCATTTTTAATTTCTTCACCTATAGCTTTTGCAAGCGATACATACTGTTTAGGACCCATATTTTCGCTGAAAACAGCAAATACCTTTTCAGTTGTAAGGTTACAAATATCCGCAAGCTCAGGAACAGCTCCATAAAGTTCACCCGGTGAAAAAGCAGGAATTACAGCTCCAGTTCTATAATCTAATCTTGATGCTATTGTTCCTCCGGTACCAAAAAGTTTAACACTTGGTAATCCTTCAGTAGTTGGGAATTCCTTTTCCGGAATTTTATAATTGGCTTTTTTATAACCAGTTTCTTTCATATCTGTAATGGTACCAGTATCAATTCCAATATTGTATCCGGTAATAATTTTTAATACAATATGAATATCATCGTCATTTTCGGCACGAGGAAGTACAGTTCCCTCAAAATTACCTCTTGTTGTTTGGATAGAAGCCTGTCCCCAAACCCTAACATTATATTTTTTTAAAACTTCTAATGCTTCACCTTTATATCCTTGAAAAATATCTTCGCTCATTATTTTTGGATTTGAATGTTAAAATGAAATTAATTTTGTTCTATTGCTTTAGCTAACTGATCTGGAGCAATATTTCCAACTGCTGATTTTTGCAATTCTCCCATTATCCAATGTGTTGCGGCATGATCATTTTCAGAAATTTTTATCTCAGAGTATTTTTGTTTTAAGAAAGGAATCTTCGATAAAATTTCTTCTTTAGGTAGTTTCTTAAAGTTTATACTTGTAAGAATAGAATCAAAATCCATTTTTGGGTGTTCATAAAACACTGAAAGCATTTTTTTACTCAACTGAATATCCAGTTTATTATCAATTAAATATTTAAACAGATCATAAATTTTTGAGTATTCAAATTTATCTGCTGAAGTATAATGACCTTCAACAAATTTTAAACGATGACCTATAAATGTTCCAACAAATGTTGGGTCCAATTTTAAATCATTGATTATTTTTTCTGCTAATAGGAATAAATTATTTCTAAAAATAAATGTGTATGTATCTTTAGGGATACCCCATTTTTTAAGTTGCTTATATCTGTCAATTACTTCTGATGGTAAGTTTTGACTAAGACCATCAATGTAATCATTTTCCAAAGGAATTGGTGCTGAATCAGTGTCAGGATACATTCTGTCGGCTCCAGGAAGAACTCTTTCAAAAATAGTAGTTCCATCAAGGAATGATTTTCGTGTTTCTTGAGGAATTCCTTCAAATGCCATTTGACATCTTTCTTCAATTGTTTCTAATGCCGTAGGAATATCTGCATCAGGAGCCCAGAAAATAATTTGAGCATCATTTTCAGAAGCATTTAATAGCTCTTTTACTTTTGAAAAATTATCTTCAATTACTTTTGGATCAAATTCTTCAGAGTGAACCATATTTGGTTTTTCAAGACATGCAATCACTTTTAATCGATCTGCAATTTCATTTGCAAAACTTTTTCCAGGTTGAGTAAAATGAGATAGAATTCCTTTAAAATCGGGAAGATTTATAGCAATAATTCTATACTTATTAATTAGTCCATAGGTAATTGGTTCATATTTTAAATCAAAATCGCGATAGTCAATTTCTTGATGCTGAATTTTCCATTTTTTAGCATCTTTAACTCTTTCGTTTAATTTAGTTCGAACATTTAATAATGCCCACTGACGAAATGCTTCGTTATGCGATAGTTCAGGAATTAATTTATTGTACGAAACACCTTTTATTTCAACTCGTGTTCCACCTTTACAACTTACATTCACATCTTCACGTCCGGCACCACTTCCGGTTCTTACTCTTCCAGTACTTCTGTTCATAAATCTGATATATTCAGCAGCTTCTTTAAGCTCATCAGGAGTAAACATTTCAGGATATGTAACCGTTTCAATAAGTGGCATTCCCAAACGATCAGTTTTATAAACACGAGTATGACCAATGTCTGAAATTTCACGACAAGAATCTTCTTCGATACTTAATTGAATTAATCTTACTTTTTTATTTTTCAAAGGAATTTCACCTTCAACGCCTAAAATAGCTGTTCGTTGAAATCCTGTAGGAATACTTCCATCTAAATATTGTTTTCTGGTAATATGAACTTCACCAACAATATTAAATTTACATAAAAGTGAAATCTCTAAAGCATATTCTAGAGCTTCTCTATCAATTTTAAATGGAGGAGTATCATCTATTTCGTATGTACAGGCTGTTTTGTTATTTAATCGATATATAATTTCTTTCCTTGTTTTATATTCCATTAATGCTGTTCCGTCATATTCTCCAAGTTCGCTTAAAGTTGGGCGCATGTGACGAATTACTTCAGCATTATAATCATCGTGATCATGAAAAACACCTGCAGGACAGTGGCAAAATAATTTTTCTTTTGTTTTTAATTGTTGATGAACCTCTAACCCAGACATGAATCCAATACGTTCATAGTCAGCTTTTTTAGCTTTCTTTCTTGAAACATATCCAATTTCCTTTCGGGTTTGTTCATAATTCTTTTTTGGATCGAATTTATTAGTTTCAGGGGATGTATTTTTTTTCATAATAAATTATAAATTTTTAGAATACTTAAGCAAATATTTCTGCTTAGAAAGACCGTTAAATTAGTAAAAAAAAGTGAGATAGGAAATCTAAAATTTGAACAGTTTGTAAACAATTAAGAGCCAATTTTTAAGCGAAAAAAAAGACTGAAAATTAATTGAATCGGATTGTTTTTTCAGGACTTAGTCTGGAAATAATATACGATGGAACCACAAGCATAATAATAGTAATTGCAAGTGTTCCTGAGTTTAAAGCAAGAATGTGCCATAGTTTTAAATTGATCGGAACTGCATCGAGATAATAAGAAGAAGCATCAAGTTTAAAAACCTGAAATTTAGCTTGAATTCCACAAATAAGTAATCCAATAATATTTCCCCAGATCAAACCTTTAGAAATTAACAGGCCTGACTGATACAAGAATATTTTTCTAATTGACCAATTTTTTGTTCCTACGGCTTTTAAAATTCCAATCATATTGGTGCGTTCCAGAATCAAAATAAGTAAGCCTGAAACCATATTAAATCCAGATACAGAGATCATTAGTATTAAAATAATCCAAACGTTCATGTCTGTAAGATTTAACCAGTCAAACATTTGTGGGTATTTTTGCTTAATGCTTAAAACTTTAAGTTTTGTTCCGTCGGGATTAAAATGAAAACCAACAATATCTCTGACATCTTCTGTCATTTTATCAATTTGAGAAAAATTCTCAATTAAAACTTCAAATCCACTAATTTGGTCTGAACTCCATGAATTTAATTTCTGAATATGTTTAATATCAATCAGAGCAAATTTCTCATCAAATTCTTTAAGACTTGTTTCATAAATTCCGGTGATGGTAAAAGAACGCATTCGGGCAGGTTCCTGAATAAAGTAAGCAATAATTTTATCGCCTGTTTTTAATTTAAGGAGTGTTGAAATATGTTTTGAAATTATAATACTGTTAGTTTTAACTGAATCGTTTACAGCAAAAGTTTCTCCTTCAACCATATTCTGATTAAAAAACGACCAATCAAAATCACTTCCAATACCTTTTAAAACAATAGCCTGAATATCTGTATCAGTTTTAATGATTCCAGCCTTAATTCCAAATTCCTGGATTTTTTTAATCCCAGCCAGATTATCTATATCACCATAAAAAGCTTGTTGATTACTAATTGGCTCAGTTTCAAAAGAAACATTTGTATCGTAGTTTAATATCTGAATATGCGAACCAAAACCAATAACTTTATTGCTGATTTCTGATTTGAATCCTGTTACAATTGCTACAGAAAGAATCATAACTGCAAGACCAAGAGCTATTCCTATCACAGCAATAGTAACAATTGATTGTGAGATGCCTTTTTTTGCACCTTTATCAGAAAATATTCTTTTGGCAATAAATAATTCAGTATTCAAGAGTTGATATTTTTAACGTTTTTTATTTCAATAAAAGCAGTGACTAAAATTTAAAATGCCTAAAGCAATAACAAGAAAAGATAATTTCCTAAAATCAAGAATTTCTTCCAATTTAGGCACTTTTAACTTTAGGTCACTTTAAGTATTTATTAATTCACAAATGTAGTAAAAATTAAAACACTGTATTGTTAGAAAAATTGCTTACGTAAATGATTAAATATAAAATAACTATTCTAAGTTTGTAAAGAAAATTATTAATTTAGGCTTTTCAATACGCTGATTATGATGAAGTATATAAAATATCTGATTTTCTTTGCTGCTTTATTAGCAGTTTCTTGTAGTGTTCAACATGTTGATAATAAGAAATTTCGAATTAAGACAGGAGCAGAGCAAACAGAAAAATACATTTCTCTTTTACAGGATAAGAACATAGCTTTAGTTGCTAATTATACTACTAATATTAACGGTACTCATTTAGTTGATTCTCTTTTAAGTTTAAATATTAATATTGTTAAGATTTTTAGCCCGGAGCATGGATTTCGTGGAGATGCTGAAGCTGGTGAAATTGTTAAGAGTTATGTAGATGATAAAACAGGCTTGCCGGTTATTTCATTGTATGGAAATAGTAAAAAACCAAAACTAAGTGATTTTGAGGATATCGATATTATTATTTTTGATTTACAAGATGTCGGAGCTCGGTTTTATACATATATTTCAAACATGCATTATGTTATGGAAGCTTGCGCCGAGACAGGTGTTGAGTTGATGATTCTTGATAGACCAAATCCTAATGGTTTTTATGTTGATGGACCTATTCTTGACACAAATTATAAATCGTTTATTGGAATGCATCCGGTTCCAATTGTTCACGGAATGACAATTGGTGAATTTGCTCAAATGATAAATGGTGAAAACTGGTTAAAGGATAGCTTAAAATGTAAATTAAGTGTGATTCCTTGTAGTAATTACACGCACGATTCTTTATATAAATTACCATTGAACCCTTCACCAAATTTACAAAATATGCTTTCAATATATTTATATCCATCCTTAGGGTTTTTTGAAGGAACATATTTAAGCGAAGGCCGCGGAACTGAGTTTCCTTTCCAAGTATTTGGAGGTCCTGATTTGAAAAATGCAGATTTTGCATTTATACCCAAAAGCATTGAAGGTGTAAGCAAGTATCCTAAACACAAAGATCAGGAATGTTTTGGTGTTGATTTAAGGGAAATTAATGTTAATGAGCTTATTTCTAAAAAAGAAATAAATTTAGAATGGATTCTTTTTGCATATCAAAATGTCGAAGATCAGGAGCGCTTTTTTAATACTTACTTTTATAATATTTGTGGAACTAATGAATTAAAAGAGCAAATTATTGAAGGGAAATCTGCTGAAGAAATAAGGAAAAGTTGGCAACCTGAATTAAATAATTTTAAACAAACTCGCAAGAAGTACCTACTCTATAAAGATTTTGAATAAAAAAACCGAAGCTATTAGCTTCGGTTTTTTTATTTATAGTGCTCAATTAATTTTAAATTGTTCTTCCTGGATAAGCTTTTAAAGCAGCTTCTAATGTTTCCATAGCATTAGCTAAATCTTCTTTATTAAGAACATATGCAATACGTACTTCATTTTTTCCAAGACCTGGAGTTGCATAAAATCCTGTCGCAGGTGCAACCATCACAGTTTGTTTTTTATGTTCGAAATCAACTAAAATCCATTGAGCAAACTTATCGGCATCATCAATTGGTAGTTTTACAACTGTGTAAAAAGCTCCTTTTGGCATTGGACAATAAACACCATCCATTTTATTTAATGCTTCAACCATAAAGTTTCTTCTGTCGATATACTCGTTGTAAACTTCTTCGAAGTAATCATTTTTTGTTTCTAAAGCAGCTTCGCCAGCCCATTGACCGAATGATGGTGGACATAAACGAGCTTGAGCAAATTTCATTGCAGCATTAATTACATCTTTATTCTTTGTAATCATAGCTCCAATTCTCACGCCGCACATGCTATATCTTTTCGAAACAGAATCCATCAAAATAACGTTGTTTTCTATTCCTTTCAAATTCATTGCAGAAAAATGTGTATTTCCATCGTAACAGAATTCACGATAAACTTCATCAGAATATAAATACAAATCGTATTTCTCAATTAAAGTTTTTAATTGTTGTAATTCTGCTTCAGAATATAAATATCCTGTTGGATTATTAGGATTGCAAATTACAATACCTTTTGTTTTTGATGTAATAAGTTTTTCAAATTCTTCGATTGCAGGTAAAGCAAAATCAGTTTCAATTGATGATGTAATTGGCTTAACAACTACTCCTGCTGAAACAGCAAAACCATTATAGTTAGCATAAAATGGTTCAGGAATAATAATTTCATCACCAGGATTTAAAGTTGAAAGAAAAGCAAAAGTAATTGCTTCTGATCCACCAGTTGTGATTAACATCTCAGTATGATCAACATCAATATCAACACTTTGATAATATTTAGCTAAGCCTTTTCTATATGATTCATTTCCTGCAGAATGGCTGTATTCAATAACTTTTTCAGTAATGTTTTTTACAGCATCCAAGGCTACTTCTGGAGTGCGAATATCTGGTTGACCAATATTAAGATGATAAACCTTATGACCTTTTCTTTTTGCTTCTTCGGCAAAAGGAACCAATTTTCTAATTGGTGATGCCGGCATTAAATTACCTTTTTCTGATATTTGTGGCATAACAGTATTTTTACTTATTTATTATTTTCAGCAACTGGTTTTGAAACAGAACCAGTAATTTTTAATGTTACTAATGAAGTTTTGGCATTTGAATAAACACGGATAGATTTTGTAAATGCACCGGCAATTCTTGTATTGTATTTTACAACAATTATTCCTGTCTCACCCTTTTTAATTGGTTCTTTAGGCCAAGTAGGAGTTGTGCAACCACAAGATGCTTTTACATTTGTCAACAATAGAGGCTCGTTTCCTGTATTTTTGAATGTAAATTCACATAAACCATTTCCGTTTAATTCTATATTTCCGTAATCATGAGTAGTTTTCTCAAAATATATTTCAGGAATATTTTTGGTGTCCTGATTTGTTTTAATTTCTTCCTGTGAAAAAGCTTGAAAAGAAACAGCACTAATTAAAACAAGGCTAAATAATAATTTTTTCATAATGATAGATTTTAATTTATTGAAGTACAAAGTTAATTTTTATTGTTATAATTAAATATGTTATTAAATATTTATCGTAAATGTCCTGTTTTATATCAGATAAAGGCAGGGATTTTTAGTAATAAATTTATACTTTTACAGACTTTTCAAAATGAAATTTAGTAAGAATTAGAGAAATAGAATAAACATGGAAATTCCTGCAAAATATAACCCGGCATTAACAGAGGATAAGTGGTATAAATACTGGATGGAGAATAAATTTTTTCATTCAGAACCAGACGAGAGAGAACCTTATACAATTGTAATTCCACCTCCAAATGTTACAGGTGTTTTGCATATGGGTCACATGCTTAATAATACAATTCAGGATATTCTGGTTCGACGTGCAAGAATGCAAGGTAAAAATGCTTGTTGGGTTCCCGGAACAGATCATGCTTCCATTGCAACAGAAGCAAAAGTTGTTGCAAAACTGCGAGAAGAAGGAATTGATAAAAATACTTTAACAAGAGAAGAATTTCTGGATCATGCTTGGGAATGGAAAGAAAAGCACGGTGGTATTATACTTGAGCAATTAAAGAAACTTGGAGCATCTTGCGATTGGGAACGAACTAAATTTACTATGGACGATGAAATGTCCGATAGCGTAATTAACGTTTTTGTAGATTTATATAAAAAGGGATTAATATACCGTGGTGTAAGAATGGTAAACTGGGATCCTCAGGCAAAGACTGCGGTTTCAGACGAAGAAGTAAATCATAAAGAAGTACAGTCAAAGTTATACTATGTTCGCTATAAGGTTGAAGGTGAAGATGGATATGTTACTATAGCAACTACACGACCTGAAACTATTTTAGGAGATACAGCTATTTGTGTTCATCCTGAAGATGAAAGATTTAATTCACTTCATGGGAAAAATGCTATCGTTCCGTTAGTGAATCGTTCAATACCCATAATTCAAGATGAATACGTTGATAAAGAATTTGGTACTGGTGCTTTAAAAATTACTCCTGCGCACGATATTCATGACTATGAAATTGGTGATAAGCATAATCTTGAAACTATCGATATTTTTAATGATGATGGTACTTTAAACGAAAGTGCTCAATTATATATTGGTAAAGATCGATTTGAGGTTCGTAAACTTATTGTTAAAGACCTTGAAGAAGCAGGACAGATTGTAAAAATTGAAGATTATGTAAATAAGGTAGGTTATTCGGAACGTACTGATGCAGTAATTGAACCAAAGCTTTCTATGCAGTGGTTTTGTAAAATGGAGAATCTAGCTAAGCCTGCTTTAGATAATGTTCTAAATGATAATGTTCAGTTTCATCCTGCAAAATTCAAAAATACATATAAGCACTGGATGGAAAATGTAAAAGATTGGTGCGTTTCGCGCCAGTTGTGGTGGGGACAAAGAATTCCTGCTTTTTATTTACCTGAAGGAGGATATGTAGTTGCAAAAACACTTGAAGAAGCACTGGAACTTGCAAAAGAAAAGACAGGAAATCAAAATTTATCAATTAATGATTTAAGACAAGATGAAGATGTTTTGGATACTTGGTTTTCTTCTTGGTTATGGCCAATTTCTGTTTTTAATGGAATAAATGATCCTGACAATAAAGATTTTAATTACTACTATCCAACAAATGATTTGGTAACTGCTCCTGAAATATTATTTTTCTGGGTTGCAAGAATGATTATGGCAGGATATGAGTATCATGATGCAAAACCGTTCAGAAATGTTTACTTAACAGGAATTGTGCGCGATCATTTACGTCGAAAAATGTCAAAATCCTTAGGAAACTCACCAGATCCAATTGAATTAATGAAAAAGTATGGTGCCGATGGAGTTCGTGTAGGAATGCTTTTATGTTCTCCTGCTGGTGGCGATTTACTTTTTGATGAAAATTTAACAGAACAAGGTCGTAACTTCGGAAATAAGATATGGAATGCTTTCAGATTAGTTAGAAGTTGGGAAGTTGATGAAACAATCAAACAACCAGAATCAGCTAAGAAAGCTATTGAGTGGTTCAAACATAAATTAAATTCTGAAATTGAAAATATTAATGGTCTTTATGAAAAATTCAGATTGTCTGAAGCTTTAATGGCCGTTTATAAACTATTTTGGGATGAATTTTCATCATGGTTCCTTGAAATGATTAAACCAGCTTATCAGAAACCAATTGATAAATCTACCATTGATCAGACTCTGGAAATTTTTGATATTCTTGTTAAGCTGTTACACCCAATAATGCCTTTTATTACTGAAGAAATATGGCAGTTATTAGATGAGCGTAAAGCTGGTGAAAGCATAATGATTGAAAAAATGCCAGAACCTGAAAGTTATAGTAATGATATTATTGAAGCCTTTGAAAGAACTAAAGAGATAATTACTGGTGTTCGAAATATTAGAAAAGAAAGAAACATAGCTCAGAAAGAGAGCTTAGCTTTACTTGCAAATGGAGAATATGATAAAGATTACGATACATGTATTATAAAAATGTGTAATTTATCATCTTTTGAGCCTGTTGATCAGAAATTGGAGGGAGCTGTTTCTTTTATGGTAAAATCAGCAGAGTTTTATATTGAACTTGGAGACTTAGTAAACGTAGAAGATGAGTTGAAAAAGTTAAATGAAGAATTAGAATACAATAAAGGATTTTTGAAATCTGTTATGAAAAAGTTAAGTAACGAAAAGTTTGTTAGTGGAGCACCTGAAAAGGTTGTAAACATGGAAAAACAAAAGCAAGCTGATGCAGAATCAAAAATAAAAGTACTTGAAGAAAGAATAGCAAGTTTAAATTAAATAGTAAATTTGAAAATATATAGATAAAGTAAGTCACTACAATATTAAAATTCCTTGATATGAAAGAATTAGAAATTAGATTAAATCCAAATCCGCTGGTGCAATTCTTAAAAAAACCGGCATCTGAATTCACAAGACAAGATATTTTATATTTTGTTGAAGAGAATGAAATTGAAATGATCAATTTTCGTTATGTTGGCGAAGACGGAAAATTAAAATCATTGAATTTTGTTTTAAACAGTAAACAACATTTAGAAGATTTATTATCGACCGGCGAGCGTGTTGATGGTTCAAGTCTTTTCCCATATATTGAAGCAGGGTCAAGCGATTTATATGTAATTCCAAGGTTTAGAACTGCATTTGTTAATCCATTTTCTGAGTATCCTACTTTAGATATTCTTTGTAGTTTTTATACAAATGAAGGTTTACCTCTTGAGAGTGCTCCTGAACATATTCTTAGAAAATCAATTGATGAGTTTCGAAAAACAACTGGGTATAACTTTAAAGCGATGGGTGAACTTGAATATTATGTTGTAAGTGAAAAAGAAGAAATGTATCCTGGAATTGATCAAAAGGGATATCATGAATCACCTCCATTTACTAAAAATGGACATATTCGTAAAGAAGCAATGAGTCTTATTTCTCAATGTGGTGGTCAAATTAAATACGGACATTCAGAAGTTGGTAATTTCGTAAGTGGAGATGAACTTTACGAGCAACAAGAAATAGAGTTTTTACCAGTTGATCCTCAAGATGCTGTTGACCAATTAGTAGTTTCTAAGTGGATTTTAAGAATGCTTGGTGATGAGTATGGTGTAAATATTAGTTTTGCTCCAAAAATTACTGTAGGCAAGGCAGGTAGTGGATTGCATATTCATATGCTACTTGAAAAAGATGGTGAAAATATAATGGTTGAAGGCGAAGGATTAAGTGCAGAAGCAAAAAAAATGATTTCTGGTATTTTAGATTTATCTTCCCCATTAACTGCTTTCGGAAATACTATTCCAACGTCATATTTAAGACTGGTTCCACATCAGGAAGCTCCTACAAATATATGCTGGGGTGATAGAAACCGTTCAGTATTAGTTCGTGTTCCTCTTGGTTGGATTGCTAAGACAAGTATGATAAAAGATGCAAATCCACAGGAAAAAGGACGCATTCCTTATGTTCCAGGAAAACAAACTGTTGAGTTAAGATCGGGTGATGGTTCTGCTGATATTTATTTATATATGGCCGGAATTATTGTTGCAGCGCAGCACGGACTGCAAATGCCAAAAGCACTTGAAATGGCTGAAAAACTTTATATGGATGTTAATATTTTTGATGATGAACATAAAGACAAATTAGCTAAGCTAGAGTGTTTACCACAATCATGTTGGGAATCTGCAGAAGCGTTGAACGATAAGAGAGAATTTTTCGAGAAAAATGGAATATTCCCAGCAGGTAGTATTGATCAAATAGTTAAAAAGCTTAAATCGTTTAATGATAAGGATTTAAGTGAAAGGCTATACGGTAAAGACGATGAAATAAAGGAATTAGTGATGAAGCATATACATTGTATGTAACTAAATATATAATCTATTATAGAAAGCGTGCTTAATTTAGTACGCTTTTTTTAATTCAAAACGTCTCTAAATTCAATATCTTGAGAGGCAAGGACAAATATTTTCTTTTTAAGTTGCTTCGTATTTTCTTTTAATTTCTCAAAATAGTCACTAAAATCTTTATCTGGAGTTTTTAGTCCAAGCATAACCAAATCACTACTTGCAGATTCTGTTTTTAAGATATCCCAGAAACTACCACCGTTTGAAACAAGAACTTTTATATTAAAATCAACCCGCATTTTAGAAAACATATCGGATAAATTATCTTGCGCCAGCATTGCAGCTTCTTCTGTTGCCACAACCATTTTAATATTAATCTTAATATTTTGCCAGTATGGACTACCATACATTAAATATCCGAGAATCATCATTAATCCACCATTACCTTTTAAACCGCCCCACCAAATATCAACAGATTTTTTATTTCTAAAATCATCAGAAACAAAATCTTGCATTATTATAACATTCCTTTTGGATTTGTAAAAATGCATAATCATTTGAGCATAAGATTCTTTATGATCAGTAACTTTTGATTCTCCAAGAAGAACTGTATTTGGAACTAAAGGTCCTAATCCATATGAGTTTACAAGTTGAATTGCTCCATTAAATGTATTTTCTGCTCTTGTAACGCGAACCAATGCCCTGATTTTTTTATTGTTTAGATAATCAGTAATGTTTTTCTCAAAGTCACTAACTTTTTCCTGATTAACCTCTTTGTCAGATAAAATAGTTGCAACAGTAAATAATCCCTTTTCATGTGTAATTCCATTTGCGAAATCGACTAAATGCCAGCGTTTGGAAAGAGATCCTGAAAGAACTAAGACGTTTGGTCTCCAGCTTTTCGGATTATCTTCTTTTTCAAGTCTAAGAAGAGCGTATCTAACAATCTGTAGCAGCATTCCGCTTCTTACATCACCCCATGTAGTTTTAAGCCGACGCCTTCTAAGCCATCTATATACAATACTTATAAATAGAATTGCAAATACAGTTGCAAGAGCATTAATTAAAAACATTACGGCAAAACATCCCAAAGTTCCTAAGAATGAGAATATCCAGTGCACCTTAAACTTAGGTCTGAACGAAGGGCTTTCTAGTAATTTTTCTATTCCAGCAGTAATATTTAGAATACCGTAGGTAGTTAAAAAGAACATGGTTAAAATAGGAGCAATTGTATTTAAATTCCCAAGGTAAACTAAAATTAGCGTAAGAATTATTGTAAATACTGTTGCTGCTCGCGGAATTTGCTCATTTCCTGATGCTTTTCCCAGAAAAGAAAATTGACGCGGTATTACTTCATCTTTTGTTAAAGCTTGTAAAACTCTTGGAGCTCCTAATAAACTGCCAACTGCACTTGATAATGTTGCTCCCCAAACTCCAAGTAAAATTGCACCTCCCCAAAATGCTATTTGCTGCATAATTAAAGGATTTTCAATTAGAGTAGTTGAGCTTGCGCTTCGTGCTAAAATAATTGGTACGGTCATATAAACTATGTAACCAGCCCCAATTGCTAAAAATGTTCCTTTTGGAATTGAACGGGCTGGATCTTTTAAATCACCAGACATATTTACTCCGGCCATTATTCCGGTAACTGCAGGGAAGAATACAGCAAAAACTTTCCAGAATGAAACTGTTGAAGTTGTAGGGATACTCCATATTTCAGTTTGAACACCATCTAAAGGTTTCCCGAAAAATAAAGAAAGCAATGACATTACAATTACTCCTAAAATAAAAAATTGCGCTCTTATAGCTGCTTTTGTTGAAAATAAGGATAAAGTGCCTAAAAGAATTGTAGTTATTATTCCAACCATTTTAATATTGAGCGATGGAAAAATAGTTATCATACTTTCAGAAAAACCAATTATATAAAGAGCAACAGAAAAGGCTTGCGCTAAATATAAAGGAATGCCGATAGAACCACCGATTTCAATTCCTAAGGATCGGCTTATCATGTAGTAAGCACCACCAGCTTTAACAGGAGCGTTTGTTGCAATAGCTGCAATTGATAGAGCAGTAAGAAATGTGATTAAGGTAGAAAGCGTAACAATTATTAATGTTCCAGAAAGGCCAACATTGCCAACTACCCAACCAAATCTTAAATACATTATTACACCAAGTATAGTAAGTATTGAAGGCGTGAAAACACCTCCAAAAGTATTTAGTAGATTTGTTTTATTTTGAAATTGTGTTTTTATGACAAGACTTTTATTCGTGATTATTATTAATGGATACCTGTGTTATGGAGCAAGTCTTCTTATCTTCCATTCGCTATCGTCCAAATAAAATTCAAGTCTGTCATGTAATCTGTTAGGTCTTCCTTGCCAGAATTCAATAATGTAAGGAGTTAATATATAACCGCCCCAGTTTTTAGGACGTTTAGGAGAACTTCCCTCAAATCGTTTTATATATTCAGCGTGTTTTTCTTCAAGATATTGACGATTTGGAATTTCTTTACTTTGTGGCGAAGCCCACGCTCCAATTCTTCTTTTTGCCGATCGAGTAAGATAATATTCTTCAGAGATTTCTTCTGAAGCTTTTTCAATACGCCCTTCTATACGAATTTGTTTTTCAAGTTCAGGCCAGTAAAATAGTAAACTTCCATAATGACTTTCAGCTATTTCATGTCCCTTTTTACTCTCATAATTAGTATAAAAAACAAAGCCGTCATTTTTAATTTCTTTTAAAAGAACCATTCTTGAGGAAGGTTGTAAATTTTTGTTTACAGTTGATAAAGCCATTGCTGTTGGTTCTTTTATTCCAGAATTAATAGCAATATCCATCCATTTACTAAATTGTTTAAAAGGATCTTTATCAACATCTTTTTTAGCAAAAGGTTTTTGTTTGTGATCGCTTCGGATTTTATCATACTTTTTATCCATAACAAAGGGTGTTAATTTAATCTAAAGTACTGTCAATTCGAGCATTATTAATGCTGGCATTTAGTTCAAATCCCAGTATTAAAGCAAAAGAGTTAAAATATATCCACAATAAAATAACCATAATTGTTCCAATTGAACCGTATAATTTATTATACTGACCAAAATTATTTACAAAATACGAAAATCCTAGCGAAGTTAAAAGTGCAAGAATGGTTGCTAAGGTAGATCCTGCTGAAATAAATTTCCATTCAGACTTTTTTGCAGGTGCAAAATAATATAAAAAAGAAATTGAAAAGAAAAATAATGCTATAATTACCAGCCATTTAGCTGATGAGATAAGATAGTATGTAATATTCATCTGGAGAATTTCAAGTTCTACCATCTTAGATAAAAAGTATTGTCCAAATGTAATTAGTGAAACTGAAGTAGTAATTAAAATAAAAATTGTAAAAACAAGAAAGGTAGAAACTATTCTTATTGCTGTCCAATTTCTTGTGTCTATTGTATGGTATGTATTGTTAAAAGCCTGAATTAGAGCATGAACTGCGTTGGTTGAGAAGATTAAACTGGCAAAAGCTCCAAAAGAAAAAACACCAATTTTTTTAACCATAACAACGGAAATAAGCGTTGACTCAAAATACTGAAAAGCATTGTGTGGTAAAAAATCTCTTAATAAGGCTATTAACTGAATTTGCAGATTCTCTACAGGTATGAATGGAATTAATGTGAAAAGAAATAACATTGTTGGAAAAATAGCCAATGCTAAATTAAAGGCAATAGCAGATGCGCGTGTGGCCAAGTATCCATTTTTAGCACCCGAGAGAAAGAATTTTATAACATCATAAACAGGGACTTTATCAAAACCCGGAATAGAGAATTCCTTTGCTCTTTCTTTAAAACGATTTAAGGGACTATTAAGAAAATTAGTTTTTTTATCCTGTTCTGACATTTTACTCTAAAGACATTTAATATACTTTGTAAATTAAATAGCTTTTAAGCTCATATCCAAACTTTTTATTTGATGAGTTAATGCGCCAACCGAAATGTAATCAACACCGCAATTTGCATATTCGCGAATTGTTTCAATCGTTATTCCGCCCGAAGATTCTGTTTCGTACTTATTATTAATCAGTTTTACTGCTTTATGTGTATTTTCATAATTAAAATTGTCAAGCATTATTCTATCTACGTTTCCGATTTTCAATATTTCTTCTACTTCCTTAAGATTTCTTGCTTCAATTTCAATTTTTATATTTTTTCCAGTTTGTTGCAGATATTGATTTGCTTTCTTTATAGCTGGCTCAATACCTCCTGCGTAATCAATATGATTATCTTTTAACATAATCATATCATAAAGACCCTTTCTGTGATTTTCTCCACCGCCTATTTTTACTGCTAATTTTTCAAAATAACGCAAACCTGGTGTAGTTTTTCTGGTATCAAGAATTTTTGTTTTTGTTCCCAATAGCTTTTTAGTGTATTCCCTTGTTATTGTTGCAATTCCACTCATTCTCTGCATAAGATTCAAAACAAGTCTTTCAGCTTGCAGAATTGAATGAATTTTTCCTTCAACAATAAATACTTTATCCCCCGAATAAACATCTTTTCCGTCAATAAGAAATTGCTCAATTCGCAATGATGAATCAATAATATTAAATACCTGCTTGGCAACTTCAATACCAGCTAGTACGCCGTTTTGTTTTATTAATAATTGTGCTTTACCAATTGAATCGTTAGGAATACAAGATAAAGATGAATGGTCACCATCACCTAAATCTTCTTTTATCGCAATCCTTATTAGTTCTTCAGAAATTTTATCAGTCATTTTCAGTTTCTATTCTGAGTTGATGAATGAATGGCTTATTGTCTTTTACTTTGATCAATATGTAAACCCGAAAAGTTCCGTTAAAGGTAACCAGTTTACCAATAGCATATAAGGATTCTTCTTTGCCGCCCTTATGAATAAACTCAAAACTTTTAGGATAATGATCAGTAAAAAAATTGTCAACTATTTGTTCAGCTTGGATGTTGCTATAAACATCCTCTTTGTCAAGAATAACAAGCTCTATTGTATTGTTAAAATATTTAGCAAGTTCTTCGGCACTTCCAACTTTAAATGCAATAGTAATATCATCTGGAATTTCCTGACTTAGAGAAAATGATCCAAGATTAAATATAAATGAAAATATGATTATTAATGGTAACGCTTTTTTTAAGGTTTTCATTCCAAATCTTCTTAAGTTTGCGATAAAAGTATCACAAAAATTGAACCATAAATTGTGCCAGAAGCAACTATTATTGCAATTAATTTGTGAAAATTATAAAAAAATGCTGAATAAAAAAACTATAAGCAAAATATGAAAGTAAAACTGCTTTTAACTGGTAAAACAAATTCTGATTATTTAAAAACGGGAATTGATGATTATACGAAAAGATTAAAGCATTATTTGCCCTTTGAAATGTTGGTTATTCCCGAGCTTAAAAATAACAAAAAAATGAGTGAAGATCAGCAGAAAAAAAAGGAGGGAGATTTAATATTGGCTCAGATTAATTCATCCGATTTTGTTGTATTGCTTGATGAGAATGGAAAAGAGTTTTCATCAGTCGCTTATTCTGATTTTATTAGAAAAAAAATGGTTTCAGGATTAAAAAGCATGATTTTTGTGGTTGGTGGACCATATGGCTTTTCAGATCAAATCTATCAGAGATCTGATATGAAAATTTCATTATCAAAAATGACCTTTTCTCATCAAATGGTTAGATTAATTTTTGTGGAACAATTGTATAGAGCAATGACAATATTAAAAGGAGAACCGTATCATCATAAATAGATTTTAAATAAAAATCATTACATTGTATTTTTTATAAGAAACTTCAAAGAGATTAAGGTTTATGACGTCTGTCTATCGTTTAATACGAAATAAATATGTAATCGGATTGATTTTGTTTTTCAGTCTGGCTGTTATTTTTGAGAAAAATATAAGAATTCAACCTGATGAAAAAACTGAATTCGGCGAAATTCAGCAAATAATAAGTCAAAAAACCAAGAAAGTTGACCAGATTCTTGATAAAATGGAATTAGCTCTTGATTCATTAGATTTAAATGATTTAATGATAAAACAAGAGTTTGGCAGTGCAGATTTATTGGTAACTGAGGGAATAGTATTCCTAGGTTATTCTAGAGATTCGTTATTGTATTGGACAGACAACACAATTCCTGTGGGGAGCTATTCTATTGATAAACAATTATACAATAATGTAGAAAATCTTAAAAATGGATGGTATGTAATAAGGCAAAATACTATTAATAATTATAAATTATTTGGATTAATACTGATTAAAAACGAGTATTCGTATCAAAATGAATTTATTAAAAATGATTTCTTTTATGAATATGAAAGTGAAATTCCAGTATCTTTAGTTATAGATGAAAATGAAGGTTTTAAAATAAATGACTGGAAAGGAAATTACTTATTCTCCTTTAAAGTAACATCAAATTTTATTTATAATACAACAAGAGTAGTGCTTTCATCAGTGTTTTATTTTTTAGCTATTATATTATTGCTATTAATGTTCAAAGATTTTATTCAAGATCGAAAATCACCAAAAACAAAAAACATACTACTTCTGTGTCTAATTGTATTTCTTCTTGTACTGCGATACCTAATGCAAGAATTTCACTTTCCTGGGGTGTTCAGAAGGTTAGATTTGTTTCAACCTCACCATTTTGCTATTTCATATATTCCTTCTTTAGGTGATTTCGTGCTGCATTCTTTTTTTATCTTTTTCTTTTTTCTTCTCTTTTATTCCGAATTTAATTTAAAGTTTCCAAAAAGCATTATAAAAAAGTATTTGTATTTGTCATGTTTTATAATTTCTGCTTTTGCATTATTTTTTGGGATTCATTTTTTATTTGGGAGTTTAATACAGCATTCAAGTATTTCATTTAATGGACATAGATTTTTTGATTTATCCATATATAGCTTAATCGGTTTTATTGCAATCGTATTTCTATTAGCATCACTTTTCTTTTTTATAGACAGAATATTGAATATTATAAAGAATGAAATATCACTTCGCTTTTTTTTAGTTCCATTTATTGTAATTTTTATTCTTGTATTTTTTCTGAATAAAATCCTTTTGCTAAATATTGACATCTACTCTTTTTGTTTTTTTCTGATAATAGTTCTCTATGTTGCTTTTTTTAGAATAAAGAAGAAAATGTATAGTTACCCTGTCAGGGTTATTGTCTTGTTAATTTTTGCTTTATACACCGTAACATTTATTTCAGAAGTAAGTAAGAAAAAAGATATTGAGACAAAAAAGGTTCTTGCAGTAAATCTTGCCAATGAACACGATCAAATAGCCGAAATGCTATTGGAAAGTGTTGAAGGCCAAATTGAAAATGACACAATTGTCAGAGACTTATTAACCTGGCATCATCAAAATGAAGGTGCTATACTAGATCATTTACAAACAAATTATTTTAATGGATATTTTAGAAGATATGAATTAGACATATCTGTATGTAATCCATATGATGATTTATTAGTAAATTTTAATAATAGCACTGAAATATTTCAGTGTTACAACTTTTTTAAAGACGTTTTTGAATTTGATGGATCAAAGTTACAAAATAGCGGTTTTTACTTTATCAATAATACCGACGGACGAATTGACTATTTAGGACAATTCATTTATGATAAACCTGAATGGAATAACGAAGTTTCTTTGTTTGTATCACTAAAATCAAAATTAATAAGTCAAGAATTGGGATATCCAGAACTACTTCTAAACAATAGAATGAAAGGTTCGGTTATTTTAAAGGACTATTCGTATGCAAAATATAAAAATGGGAGTCTTATGGCTCAGTCCGGGGATTTCTCTTATCAACTATTATTTCCTGAAGAATGGAATTCTGTTGAAGAGTTCTTCTTTTCAAATGATCAGGGTTCTGAGCACTTAATTTATAATATTGATGAAACAACATCTGTAGTAATTAGTAATGTAAAGTTCAAGTTTGTAGACTTTTTGGCCTCATTTTCTTATGTTTTCGTTTTCTATATCATACTTTATACTATCATCGTATTTTTTATTTATTTCCCCGAAAATATTAAAGGATTTAATTACGATTTTAAGAATAAAATAAAATTTTCGATGATTGGAGTCTTGTTATTATCGCTAATAATAGTTGGTACAGGGACAATAAAATATAGCATTAATCAATTTGAGGAAAATCTTTATGGAAGTATTGGTGAGAAAATGCAATCGGTACTAGTTGAGATGAAAGATAAACTTGGAAGTGAATTTGAGTTAAATCAAGATTATAATGTATATTTAAATTACTTGCTAGATAAATTTGCCAATGTATTTAATATCGATATTAATTTATTTGATGTCAATGGAAATTTATTGGCTTCATCCAGAATGCAGATATTCGAAAAAGGTTTAATGAGCAAAAAGATGGATGTTGATGCTTACCGTGAGATGGTTATGAATAAAAGTGGAAAATATATTCATGTTGAATCAATTGGTGAGCTGAGCTTTTATTCTGCATATGTACCTTTATCTAACAGCGAGAATGAGCTTCTAGCATATATAAATTTGCCTTATTTTACTAAGCAAAGTGCCTTAAAAAAAGAAATTTACACAATTGTTGTTGCTGTTGTAAATATTTATTTCTTTTTAATTCTAATATCTGTCATTGTAGCCATATTTGTGTCGAATAATATAACAAGACCATTACAATTAATACAAGAACGATTCCGAGCAATTGACCTTGGAAAAAAGAATGAGCCAATTAGTTATTCGAGTAGAGATGAGATTGGTAGCCTAATTTCTGAGTATAACAGAATGGTAAGTGAACTTACCGAAAATGCTAAAAAATTGGCTAAGTCTGAACGTGAATCTGCATGGCGCGAAATGGCAAAACAAATTGCACACGAAATTAAAAACCCATTAACTCCGATGAAGCTTTCAGTTCAATACTTGCAGAAAGCATGGAAAGATGAAAGCCCTGATTTTGACAAACGACTGGGAAAATTTTCAAATTCACTTATAAGTCAAATAAATAACCTTTCCAGCATTGCAACTGAATTTTCGAATTTTGCAAAAATGCCGGGTGCACGAGCAGAAGAGGTTGATTTAATTGCTAAACTTAATGATTCTGTAAATTTGCTGGAGCAAACCGGTGAAGTGAATTTTGTTAAAGATTTTAAGGATATGAAAGAGCTGTTTGTATATGCCGATAAAGAGCAATTGCTAATAGTTTTTAGTAATCTACTACAAAATGGAATACAAGCTGTTCCAAAAGAACGTAAAGCTGAAATAAACCTTAAGGTTGAAAAGCAAAATGAATTTGTAAAAGTTACAATTAGAGATAATGGATTAGGAATTCCAGATGAGCTGAAAGACAAGTTGTTTATACCAAACTTTACTACTAAAACTAGCGGAATGGGACTTGGATTAGCTATTGTAAGAAATATAATTGTTAATGCTGGTGGTGAAATAGGTTATGAAACTGAGCTAAACAAAGGCACCACTTTTTATGTTACATTTCCGTTATACAGAAAATCAGAATAAGGAGCGAATTTTATGTTATTTGTTTTGCGTAAATAAAATTAGGTAAATTGTAGTTTTTATTGTTTCATTATTCTTACACAAAAAGCTGTTACATTGAATAAAATATTTATATTTGTTATATTAAGAGCGTATTATACGAAATTTAAAACATTTTATACTTTGAAAAGAATTCTTCTTTTTGCAATATGTATTGTTTTTTCTTTGGCAATTTCAGTTCATAGTATTGCACAAACATCAATATCCGGAACAATAAATATTTATTCTTCTATTGATTCTGTATATCCTACAAACGATACTTTACAACTTGTTGACGCATCAGGATTTAATGATGGCGATACTGTAATGATTTATCAATTAAAAGGAGCAGATCTAAAACTGAACCCATCAACAGGTAATAGGCACCTTTTTGGGATTGTAGAATCTTTTTCTGCGATAAATAATACTGGAAAATATGAAATTATTATTATTCAAAAAGTCCTTTCAGGTAACCGTATTAGGTTAAGAACAAAGCTTGATAAAGAATATGATTACGATCAGCCTATGCAAAT
>Ga0209692_10001926_pt1 | contig 25221 bp, 17 predicted proteins | sample tdDd472_FD_187129 | JGI IMG/M metagenome (GOLD analysis project Ga0209692, IMG submission 187129) | Marine sediment microbial communities from the Atlantic coast under amendment with organic carbon and nitrate - tdDd47.2 (SPAdes)... | ecosystem: Environmental > Aquatic > Marine > Coastal >... | reverse complement strand
AGAATGGTAATGTGTGGATTGGAGATGAGAATGGTTTAACTTTTTATGATGTCGAAAAGAATGAATTTTCCAACATTCAAATTTCGGTGTCTGGCGCCAAAAAGGTTGCAGTATTTTCGGTGGCTGTGCAAAACGATATTATTTGGTTCGGCACTGATGAGGGCTTGTTTAAGTTTAATCCAGGCCATGGTCCGGTCGAGCACCTCCCCATTATTTCACCGACGGATGAGCTTGCACAAAGTCAATCTGTTGAACGGCTGCTGCCTGATAAATCAGGTAACATTTGGTTTGGAACTTCAGAGGGATTGTATTGCTATTATCCTTCAGAGAACTATTTCTTGCTCAAGATAAAATCATTCGATACTTCCAATAGTTTGTCTATCAATACAGCTAAGCCACTTTTTGCTGACCGTAACGGATCCATTTGGTATGGTACGTTTGGCTCCGGCCTGTGTAAAATCGATCCTTTGAGTGAAGAAGTCGAAGTATACAAACACAATACCTCTGACCCGGCCAGCCTATCAGAAAATGCCATCAATTGTATTTACCAGGATCGGGCCGGTACCATGTGGTTCGGGACCTTTGGCGCCGGCATCAGCATTTTCGACCCACAGGCCCATAAGTTTGCCCTCATCACCCACGATCCACTCAACAGGAACAGTTTATCCAGTAATTTTATCTGGTCAGTTTTTGAAGCAAACAATGGTAACATCTGGATAGGTACAAACAACAAAGGGTTGAATGTTTTTTCACCACACACTGGAAGATTTACGTTTTATGTTCATGATGATAATGACCCTCAGTCATTGTCTGCATCTTCGGTAAGAAAAGTATACCAGGACAGCAAAGGCACCATTTGGGCTGGCACAGATGGGGGAGGGCTGGATAAATTTGATCCGGAAACCGGCACTTTTGTGCATTATAAATCTGATCCTGATGATCTCGCAACAATTTCAAACAATTCGGTAAGGGTAATTTACGAGGACCATACCGGCACTTACTGGGTGGGTACGAGGGACGGATTGAATCGTTTCGATCCGGAAACAGGAACATTCACACGCTATTTTAACAATCCTGATAATCCAAACAGCATCTCACACAACTTTGTTTATTCGGCACTATATCGCGATAAAAAGGATAATCTTTGGATAGGAACCTATGGTGGCGGGCTTAACAAAATGGATATTAGAAATGAATCATTTGTGTCCTACATTCATCAGGCGAACGACCCTGAAAGCCTTTCAGATAATATTGTGTTTTCGATTTTTGAAGAAGAAAATGGAATTTTCTGGGTTGGTACCAACAGCGGTTTGAATCGCTTTGATCCGGAAACAGAAAGATTTACGCATTTTGGAACAGATGATGGTCTGCCCAACGAGGTGGTCTATGGTATTCTTCCGGATACTGAAAACAATATTTGGCTCAGCACCAACCTGGGTATTTCAAAGTTTAATTTATCTGATTTCAACTCCAGAAATTTTGATGTTTCCGATGGTCTTCAAAGCAACGAATTCAATGGGGGTGCTTTCCATAAAGGGCTTAACGGTAAGTTTTATTTTGGTGGTGTTTATGGCTTAAATGTTATCGATCCCGGCAAACCGGACGCCAACTTAAACCCTTCAACTGTTGTAATCACCAAGCTTGATATCCTGGGGAAGGAAGTTCATGTGGCAGGGCCGGCCGCAAAGAAGAACGACCAGCTGGGTAGCAATAAGGCCATTGAAGTTGGTGAGGAATTTTTGCTTACCGAAAACATTGCCTACTCCCCAAAAGTTGTCCTCGATTACAAACATCGTTTCCTTGGTTTTGAATTTGCAGCCTTAAACGCACCTCCCTCCGGGAATATCAATTACCTGTACAAAATGGAAAACATGGATGAGGTATGGAACAAAGCTGGAAGTAGAAATTATGTAACTTATGCCAACATGAAGCCCGGCACCTATACTTTTAGGGTGGATGCCAAAAATAAAAGTGGTGTTTCAGCACAATCCATGGCACAGATGAAGATAATTATCAACCCGCCATTCTGGCTAACTTGGTGGTTTGTTTTGTTGGAACTCATGGCACTTGTCATCCTTGCTGTGTTTATTTATGTCTACCTGGTCAAGGCCAAAACCAATCGGATATTAAAAAGGCAGAACCAGGTTATACAAGCTGCCAACGAGCAGCTCACCGAATCGGAGCAAAAACTCAAGGAGTTGAATGATACCAAGGACAAGTTTTTCTCGATTGTTGCGCACGACTTGAAAAACCCATTTACCAGTTTGCTTTCCATCAGTGAACTACTTTCTGAGAGTTATCATGATATGGACGAGGAGGATAAGATCAGTGGGATCAATAGCTTCCATCGCTCGGCCAAGCGGATTTATGTATTGCTTGAAAACCTGTTGATGTGGTCCAGATCACAGACCAACCGCATTAAATACTTGCCCGACGAATTCGATCTGTATCAGCTGGCCAGTGAAAACATCCAGTTGTTTAACCTGCACGCCGAGAAAAAAGGGCTTGACCTGGCTTTCGTTTCCAAGAAAGAATTAATTGTATTTGCCGACCGGGAAATGATAAACACCGTTCTGCGAAATTTCCTTCACAATGCCATTAAATATTCCGAGCCAGGAGGAAAAGTTGTTCTGGAGTTGAAGCAGGAGGAAAATCGCATCAAAGTATCGGTGGAAGACACAGGCGTTGGTATGAACGCCGAAAAATTGAATAACCTTTTCAACCTGGCCTCAAAATGGACAACCCCCGGAACCGATGGTGAAAAAGGAACCGGCCTGGGCCTTATTGTATGCAAGGAGTTTGTTGAACGGCATGGTGCTAAAATCCAGGTGCAAAGCGAGCCGGGGAAAGGAAGTGAATTTGGATTTTGGTTGGCTGTGAATAAATAGTCGAAGAACCTGTAATTTCATTAAACCAAGCAATCTACTCCTTTCTGATGTTTGAAATGATGGAGATTTTGAGGACATGGTTTATTAAGCAATCGTGAAATTGGCAGGAAGAGTTCCAAATATCGAAACATCAAAAAATTTTTAATAAAAAGTAGGGTAAAAGCAAAGTTATGCGGTACAATACCATTAATCATTAAAACAATTTAACATGAAAAGATTCAATTTGATTTTAGTAGTTCTTGGGATATTAAGTTTTGGATTGCTGATGACCGCTTGTAAAAAAGACGACGATACCACAATTGAAGATACTGATACCAGCTCAACTGAATACGATGCACTGGCCGAAAATATTTTTAACGATGTAGGTAATATTAGCGATGAAGCTTACGCATTGAAGACTGGCGATTTCAAATCAACCGAGGAAGACACATTATTCCTTGGGCTATGCGCTACAGTTACCCTCGACACTGTGGTTTTTCCACACGAACTCATCATCGATTTTGGTGATGAAAATTGTTTGTGCAAAGATGGACGCTACCGCCGTGGGAAAATCATCAATACTTTTACCGGAAGATACCATCAACCGGGCACTGTAAGGACACATGGCTTCGATGAGTTTTATGTAAACGACAACAAAGTTGAAGGCAGCAGAGTGCTGACCAATATGGGTTTTAACGAGGATGAAAATCTCTGGTTTACCATTGAAGTTGATGGCCTGATCACCATTGCCGAAACAGGTGCAACAATAAGCTGGAATTCATCCAAGGAACGGGAATGGGTTGAAGGTGGGGACACCTGGAGGAGATGGGACGACGTGTTCCTTACAACAGGTACGGCAAATGGTGTGCGTGCTTCCGGCAGTAGCTGGACAAAAGAAATAATCATCCCTTTGAGGAGAGAACTGGTTTGCAGGTTTTTTGTATCGGGCTCTGTAGAAATAACTCCCGAAAATCGGCCGGTAAGACTTCTTGATTATGGTGATGGTGAATGCGATAACCTGGCAACAATTACAATAAATGGGAAGACACGCACAATTCATTTGAGGTAAAGCTGATCCCCTCTTCCCGATAGCAATCGGGATTCCCCTTTGAGGAGGAGGGTGCCAACAAGCTGGTTTTCAAATGGCTTGCTGAAACAGGATCCCTTCCCCTCAAGGGGAAGGGATCCTCAAAGTTCCTGTTCAGATAAAAATTAACAATTAGTCTATCGAATATAAGCTACATTTACTACATAAATCTAAACAGGCTTTCTTTTGACAAAGGAACAATTCAAGAAAATATTCGACAGTTATTTTGATCAGGTACGGAATTACATTTATTTCCGTTCAGGCGACCAGGAGCTGGCAACTGATATTACGCAAGAAGCATTTATGCGCATCTGGGAAAAGCAGTTGAATCCGGATAAAAATGAAATAAAAGCCTTGCTCTTTAAAATTGCCGGAGACCTTTTCGTGAGTAGTCTTCGTAAACAAAAAACAGAACAGAAATTCAAACTCAATATCAAACCCAATACAAATTTTGAAACCCCCGAGGACAAAATATCATTTGAAGAACTGAAACAGAACTATGAACTGGCGCTGCAACAATTGCCTGAAAAGCAAAGGATAGTATTTTTGATGAGCCGCTTTGAAAACTTGAAATATGCCGAAATTGCAGATGTACTGGGATTAAGTGTAAAAGCGGTTGAAAAAAGAATGTCACAGGCACTGGCTTATTTAAAGAAGGTATTGAATTGATACATGAACGACAACAGCAAACATATTGACAAAACAGATCCCCAAACCGGGCAAGATGCGGGATTCTTTTCTAAGGTTGAAGTAAGCTATGAAAAGGATCGGCAGGAGGTTTGGGATTTGATGGTTGATAAGATGGATGAAAAGCCCCCGGGTAAAGTTATTCATTTCAATTACAAAAGAATTTTTACAGCCATTGCCGCTTCAGTGTTGATTTTATTGGGTTCCCTTGCTGTGATGCGGTATTATCCAAAAACAATCATCAGCAATAGTGGTGAGCACCTGACAGCCATTTTGCCCGATGGTTCCACTGTTGAGATGAATGCACAGAGTATTTTGAGATACCACCCATACTGGTGGCGATTTTCACGGGAAATTGATTTTTCGGGTGAGGGATTTTTCCAGATCGCCAGAGGAAGTATACTCGAAGTGGGCTCAGAAAAGGGTAAAACAATTGTGCTTGGCACCAGTTTCAATATCTTCAGCCGAAGCAATAGATATAAAGTAACCTGTTTAACCGGAAAAGTAAAGGTGGTTTCTTCCTCTGATCAGGAAGCTATTCTGACACCGGATTATCATGCTGAAGTTGATCAAAACGGAGATATAGTGGTTAAAAAACTTGTCAAGCCTGAAACAACAACTGGCTGGGTGAACAATATGTTTAGCTTTACTTCAGCACCCATCATCGAAGTTATTCATGAGATTGAGCGACAATATGACGTCAGTGTCAAATTCCCTTCCAATCTTAACTATTCATACACAGGCTATTTCCCAAAAGATCAGCCTGTGGAACAAACCCTTAATTTGTTGTGTAAAACTTTTGGACTTACTTTTGTGAAACACTCAGAAAACAAATTCTCAGTAGTCCAAAAATAACTTCAGTGCTTAAAAAGTTTGCCTTTCTTGTTTTGATGTTGATTGGGGTGACGCAGGTTTATGCCCAGCAGATCATCGTTCAGGCAAATGATACACCTCTCAATAAAGTACTGGTAGAAGTCAGGGACGGCTATGACATCCAGTTTTCTTTTGATGACAAATTGCTTTCGCAGTATTCTGTAACCATCGACCAATCATTTGCCAATCCAGAAGAAGCATTGAAGGTGTTACTTTCAGGATTGCCATTGACTTTTGAAAAAAGTGAAAGTGTTTTTATTATCTATGCCATTGAACCGAAAAAAAACAAAAAACCTGTTTTTCGGTTGGCCGGCCTGATTCTGGAATCAGGGACCAATGAACCCTTGCCCTATTCACATGTAATTATCAATGGCAATGCCCTGGTTACTGACTTAAAGGGAAGCTTTTCTTACCTTTCGAAGGAGGATAGTATTTTTTCACTTCAGGCATCACAATTGGGATATTATTTTTTGGATACGATAATTGAGCCTGGAACAAACCACCGGTTGTTTCTCACCCCTTCAGTGATTGGCCTTACAGAAGTTGTTATTTTGGATAAAAGGATTGAAAAATCTATGCAAATTGGTCAGCAGGCTGGTATGGAAAAGCTGAACCACAAGATCGCCAATTATTTACCCGGCTATGGCGACAACTCCGTTTACAATTTGTTGCGTCTTCAACCCGGGATCCTTGCATCCGGTGAATCAACCAGTGAACCCATCATTTGGGGAGGTTATTCAGGCCACAGCAAAATTATGTTTGATGGCTTTACCATTTATGGCCTCAAAAACTTTAACGACAACATCAGTACATTTAATCCTTTTATGGCAAAGGATATTGAAGTATTGAAGGGAGGCTACGATGTGCGTTATGGAGAACGTGTGGGAGGTATTGTAAATATCACGGGCAAAAACGGGAACCGCCAAAAAACGGGATTCGAGTTTTGCATCAACAATATGACATTAAACGGGATGCTTGAAGTTCCGATTGCTAAAAAGGGTTCGCTCATGGTTTCATTCAGGCAAACATATTATAATCTTTATGATCCCTGGGAAAGAACCATTAGCAGGAATAATGGATCACAGGATAGCGGAAATGTGCTTACACTGGATGTAGTGCCAGATTATGTGTTTCGCGATTTAAACCTGAAATACTCCATGAACTTCAGCAAAAAGGACTTGTTTTACATCAGCTTGTATGGAGGGAGCGACAGGTTTTCGTACGCAATCAATGAGCCCATTACGCATGTTAGCCTTCTTAAAGACACCAAAGAGGAGATGAAACAAGGGGGTGCTTCGGCTTTTTATGGCAGGACATGGCTGAAGGGTAACACATCTAATTTTTCTGTTTCATGGTCGGGATTGCAGTCGTATTTTAGTGATGATGTACGCACAGAGAACCAGTATTCAGGTTATGTAAACAAGTTGCAGGATAAACAAAGTGATAATGGGCTGGATGAATTGACTGCCCGGATTGATAACCGGATAATTCTTGATGAACATCAGGCGCTGGAATTTGGAGGTGGTTTTATGTATAACCAGAGCACCCTGCTTGAAGATACTTTCGGAATAAATTCGGCGAATATTAGCAGCGATGCTCAACGCACTTTTCTGTATGTACAAAATGTAATTTCAAACCCGGGTTTGGGAAATTTTAAAGTGGGGTTTCGTACATACTTTGCCCATAACATTGGTAAGGCCTATTTCGAGCCCCGGGTCTCAGCTTCGATTAAACTTGGTGAAACATGGAAGCTAAACGCTGCATGGGGCATTTACAACCAGTTTGTTGTAAAGTCTTCGGTGGTTGATTTGCTTGGAAATTATAAATACCTGTGGGCTGTTAGCGATGGTGAGGACATTCCTGTAACCCATGCAAGTCATTTTGTGTTGGGAACGGCATTTCATAAATCTGATTTTACTTTTAGTTTAGAAGGATTCTTTAAAAATACATCGGGTTTAACACGTTTTATCAGGTCTAAAAAATGGAATATCGAAGGCATATTTGAAGGGGAGAGCAGAAGCTATGGTTTTGATGTGATGTTGAAAAAAGATTACCGTGGCCACCAGGCCTGGATAGCCTATACATTAAGCAAGGTTGAAGAACATTTCGATTACCAGCGAAAGAATGTGTACCGGCGAGCTCCACAGGACCAAAGGCATGAATTGAAGCTGGCTGCCCTTTTCAATCTCGAGCCGTTTTATATTTCAGCCAACTATGTGTTTGGATCCGGATTCCCGGCAGGTATTTTTACACTTACTGGCTACGAAGACGACTACAACTACAGCCGGTTAGATGCTTCATTTATTTACAAATTCCTCGACAGAAAATTGAAAGGTGAGGTGGGAATATCATTATTAAACGTACTGAATACCCGCAACCTTAAATACGAAAACTTCGAACTTATTCCGGCCTTTCAAACCAGTTCAATCAATATTTACACCGAGGCCATCCCTTTTACACCGACGTTGTATTTGAAGTTTTCGTTGTAGGGTTTTGCCACTGAGCCGGTTTCAGCGAGACAAGTTTCATGGATTTTTGCCCTTGGTTAGCAATTCCCTAAGCGACTCGAAGTTGCTTAGGAAATGTGTCGAAAATTTCGGATTGATTCCAGCCATTCAAACCAAATCCATTCAAATCTACCCCTCAGAAGAGATCATAAACTACCTCATTGCAAAATTTGGATTTATTGGGGAATTATTATCTTGCGCACAAAAACAGAATTATGAGAATAATCTCCTGGAATGTAAACGGAATTCGTGCTGTAGCGAAAAAGAACTTTTTTGAAGATTTAAAAGTTATGGCGCCGGATATTTTGTGTTTGCAGGAAACTAAAGCGCAGGATGATCAGGTGACTGGAACTTTGTTTGGTATTGATGGTTTTCAGGTTTATCCGAATTCAGCAGAACGGAAAGGATATTCGGGTACGGCCATTTTATCAAAAATAGAACCTCAAAGTGTTTCGCGGGATATTGGGATCTCTGAGCACGATACTGAAGGACGTGTACTTTGCCTCGAATTTGAAAGCTACTATCTTGTTAATGTTTATGTGCCCAATTCGGGTAACGAGCTAAAAAGACTGGGTTACCGGCAGAGTTGGGATTTGGCGTTTTACAACTACCTGAAAGACCTCGAAAAAAAGAAACCTGTCGTTGTATGTGGCGATTTTAACGTGGCGCACAAAGCCATCGATCTGGCGCGGCCAAAGCCAAACTATAATAAATCGGCAGGTTATATGCAGGAAGAAATTGATGGCATGGACCGTTTTACACAGGGAGGATTTGTTGATACTTTCAGGCATTTTCATCCCCTTGAAACTGAAAAATATTCATGGTGGAGTTACCGTGCCGGAGCCCGAGGCAATAACGTAGGCTGGAGAATTGATTATTTCCTGGTGAGCGAATCCTTTATTCCAATGGTTTGCGAAGCATATATTTTGAATGAAGTGATGGGCTCCGACCATTGTCCGGTGGGTATAGAGTTAGAATAATGTTTCGATTTTTTTTTGAACCTGGCTGATGCAGGAGAGTTTTTTCAATTAATTTTCGAAACCAGATTTTTATTCAGGCTGTAGTGTATCACTGAGAATATCCACAAACCTGCTCTGGCCCTGGCTGACATTTACAACTACGTTCCCCTTTTTATGCCCCTTGTCGACATAAGCATGAGCATCTGCAATTTTTTCCAGTGGATACTGTCTGTCAATCACAGGTTTTATTTCACCCGCCTCAATAAGTTCCTTGAGGAAGATCAGGTCTTTTGTTCTTTCCTTAGGTGGCCTCAAGCCTGTTGCCGCGATTTTAGCCTTTTTGCCGCCCATTATTGAAGTCAATAGTACATGAGGAAGAATTCCTAATCCTATGCCGGACTCAAGGAATATACCTTTTGGTGTGAGTGAACTTTTACAATGCGAAAAAGTAGTTTTACCAACAGTGTCAAAAATAATATCATAAGTCTGGGCGGATTTGGTGAAATCTTCTCCAGTGTAGTCGATGGCATATTTAGCACCCAGCGTCCTCACCATTTCTAAGTTCGCAGTACTGCAAACACCGGTAACTTCTGCCCCATAGTATTTGGCAACCTGTACTGCGGCCGCACCCACACTTCCGGAAGCACCATAAATGAGAACCCTTTGACCTCTCTTAATATTTCCTGTATCTCTGAGAAAAGGTAGTGCTGTTAAAAAACCATCAACACTGGAGGCAGCTTCTTCATAGTTCATGTTGGCTGGTTTTGTAGTCAGCACCCCATCGTCTGGAATACATAAATACTCAGCATTGGCACCAAAACCAGGACCTGCAGTTCCAAAAACCTGGTCCCCTTTCTTAAATGTTTTTACGTCTTTACCTGCTGCTTCTATTTCCCCTGCTAACTCCTCACCAAGGGTGGTGATTTTAGGTTTTCTGAAACCGGTGAATAATCTTGAAATGTATGGCTTACCTTTACGAAAGGTACATTCCGTTGCAGTTACTGTTGTGGCATGTATTTTTACCAATACCTCATTATCATGTGGCCCGGGCTTATCTACTTCTTTGAGTTGAAGAACATCCGGTGATCCGTATTTTGTATAAACAATTGCTCTCATGTTTTTTATTTATTTGCAGAATTCTTTCTTGTCATATTATTTTCATGCAAAATTGGGATTAAAATGTCGCTTAGAAGTTCATAATTGTAAAAAGAAGTTCACAATTATAAATCCGAACTAAATTAATACCCTGGTAAAAAATATTCTAATCCAGGGTCTTTAGAAATTGTTTGGGTGTAAGCCCGGTTTCTTTTTTGAAATAGGTATTGAAAACTGTTTTTGAGTTAAACCCGCTATCATAGGCCAGCCCTAACAAAGTAACATGAGCGTTTTTAGGATCTTTTGCCATATTTTTAAAGGCCTCCACCCGGTAATGATTAATGAATTCGCTGAAGTTTTTCCCAATACTTTCATTGAGCAACCAGGAAAGTTGATTCGGGTGAATGTTGATTTGATCCGACAGTGATCGCAATGATAAAGTTGGATCTAAAAATGGTTCTTCTTCATGGATGAAATTTAGCAACCTGTTTGTATTGGTGATAACAGATTTTTTATCAAGGAGGGCCTTCTTTTTCTTTAGTGGTTGATGCTTTATGACTTTGGGGTAAAGCGTTTTTTGATATTCAAGATACCTCGGGTCACCTTTGATCGGATTTACCAGTGGATCAGCAAAATGCATGAGGAGTAAAAATGAACTGTTTTCATTCCACAGCCGAATCCATTCAAATGCATTGTCTTTATCCCCCAATACTCCGTATAATAGAAACAGATACGAGTTTGCACGGAATCCTTCCGGATTTTTCGCCTCTTCTAATAGTTGATTTAAGTATGTTTCAGTATTTTCCTCATCTTTTTTAAATGCATATGCCAGGGCTGACAATCCCATTTTGTCTCCTCTTACAATGATTTCAGGAGGGATGTTGTCAAAATAAGTAAGCACTTCATCATATCTGCCTAACTTCAGTAAACAGTAACATTTGATGGAATGGGCAGGGATGTTTTTCGGATTTTGATTTAAAACATCATCTAGCAAATCGAGTGATTTCGTAAAATCTTCCAACATGTAGTGGATATAGGCATTATAAAACCTTGTTTCCTGAGACAAGGGATCTATACTCAGTGCTATGTCAAGATGTTTATGTGATTTACCCGTTTCACCCGATATGATGTATAAAAAAGACATAAACTGCTGGGCTTCGACATAATTCGGCTTGATTTCAATAGCTTTGTTCGCCTGCTTAAGGGATTCTTCAAAATCACAAGAAATAAAGAAAGCCAGATTAGAAAGTTGGAAATGAACGCCGGCTACCTGATCATTTAGTTGAAGTGCTTTGTTGGTTAATTGGGCTGTTTTTTGCCAAGTTTCTTCATAAGGCATAAATCCTGTTGTTGCCATAAACCCGTAACAATCTGCAAGCCCAAGATAGGATTCTGTATGATTTGGGTCAAGTTCAAGGGACTTCTCATAAAGTGAAATAGCTATCCGCATATCCTCAGGATTCCACTTATTAAAATGGAATTTGGCTTTCAAAGAACATTCATAAGCTTCAATACTATTGGTTTGCTTTTCGACCAGGTGATCCTGAATTTCGAAGTGGCCAAATTGTTCTCTTAACTTTTCTGCAATCAGCAGGCTTATCTCATCTTGAATCTCAAAAATATTTTCCAGTTTTCTGTCCCAGGTTTCCGACCAAAAATGAAAATCTTCCTGAGCCTGGATCAACTGCGCAGTAATTCTAATCGTATCACCCGATAGTCGGACACTGCCTTCAAGAATAGCAGAGACATTCAGTTCCTTGCCGATTTGTTTGATTGGAATATTTTTGTTTTTAAAGAAGAAGGAAGAAGTTCTGGATGTTACTTTTAAGCTTTTGATCCTGGCCAGCGCATTGATAATTTCCTCGGTAATGCCATCACTGAAATATTCATTCTCTTTACTCGTACTCATATTTAGAAAAGGAAGTACGGCAATTGTTTTATGTGTTAAATTTTGTTTTCCTTTTAATTCTGAAGGATTAGGAATTGTGATTCCCTCATTTGAAATGGCAAATATTTCAACGGCTTCGGCTATATTTTTTAAGTCAAAGAATCCTAACGTGGTCGTAGATATGCTACTATGATTCTTAAGTTCATCATTTATTTTTCCCGATAAAAGAATGGCACCCGCTGTGCTCATACTTTCAATCCGGGAGGCCAGGTTTACACCATCGCCATAAATATCCGTTCCATCAAAAACAATATCACCCATGTGTAAACCAATTCGTAATGGGACAAGGTCTTCTTTTTGCAAAGCCTTTTGGATAGCAATTGCGCATTCCACAGCCTCCACACTGCTCTGAAAAACACTTAAAGTTCCGTCTCCAAAGTATTGGATTATATCGCCATGATGCAATTTGTGTTGTTGCTGGAAGGCTTCGCGATGTAGTTTCCTGACCTTTACCGCAATTTCTTCATCCCCCTGCATCAATGAGGTGTATCCTACAATGTCAGTAAACATAACAGCTGCTAATTGGCGTACTTTTTTCTCTTTCATTAAGGATCTTTTTGGGATTGCTTAGGGTAAGAAATCTGATAAAAGGAACATTATTTAGCCAGTTTTTTTACTTCTTACCAGTGCCTCCAGCCAGTTTACCCCCCAGCCAGGCCATAGGAATATAGGCGCCTGCAAGGTCTAAAACGGTAAACCATGTTGGCGAAGGAAGAACGAAAACCATGTATAAACCACCAAGAAAGAAAAAGAATCCGATAACAAGTGCAAATTTTATTTTGTGGGTGGCAGCGATCATTGCAGCCAGAAATGCACCTACAAAAGTTCCTAAAGCGTGGGCTAAAAAAGGAAAGATAAAGTGATGTGGCCCATACAAATGCATTGATTCTTTGATGCTTTCCATATCTGATGGGTCAACACCTTCAGGAGGTGGGATGATGGAACCACTTATCATGATAATTCCCATGTTTACTATGCCTCCCAGGATTAGTCCTGTAATGACAGCTAAAATGTTTTTTACAATTGGGATCATTTTTGTTTTATTTAGTTATTTGCTTGATGTTGTTGTATAGCCTGGCAGTTAAAATTTGAGTATAAAAATACATTTTTGGATTGATTTATCCAATTGCCCTATAAAACAATTGGATTGGGATTAATGTTCAACAACCTACTCCTTTGTGCTTACAGTTCCCTAAGCAACTCAAAGTCGCTTGGGGAATAAAATATTTTCTTATCTATTCTAATCTGAGAAACTTGTCTTACCTCAATAGGATAGGTTGCAAAGTTTTCACTCAATCATTTCCCCAAACAAATAATACTCAATCCAGCCATGCTCTCTAATTTTTGATACTTTTGATACTGTTTTTCTCAACACTAATTTTAATCAAATAAATGATGAAAACCTTAACCATTACCCTATTGCTTTTAGTGCTATTGGTGGCACCATCAGTGCGAGCCCAACTGCCTGTTGAAACTCCTGAACAAAAACAAGAACGTATGGCCTGGTGGACGGCTGACCGTTTTGGTATGTTTATACATTGGGGATTGTACGCCATGCCAGCCCGACACGAATGGGTGAAGAGATACGAACGGATGACAAACGAGGAATACGAAAAGTATTTCGAGATGTTTAACCCCGATTTGTACAACCCTGCAGAATGGGCCAGAATGGCCAAAGCCGCCGGGATGAAGTATGCCGTAATTACCTCGAAACATCACGAAGGTTTTTGTTTATTCGATTCAGAATTTACTGATTACAAAGCCACTAACACTCCCGTTGAGAGAGACCTGTTGAAGGATTGGGTTGAAGCTTTCAGGGCAGAGGGTTTGAAGGTTGGTTTTTATTATTCTCTTCTCGACTGGCACCACCCCGATTATACCATCGACCGCAATCATCCATTAAGCGCATCTTCAGATGAAGAATATGAGGAATTGAATCAAGGCAAAGACATGGATGTTTATCGCCAGTACATAAAAGATCAGGTTAGGGAAATACTAACCAATTACGGAAAAATTGACATCATCTGGCTCGATTATTCATTCCCCACCCGGAAGGATTATGATCATGGGAAAGACCGAACCGATTGGGATTCGGAAAACCTGCTTAAAATGGTGCGCGAACTTCAGCCGGGAATTATTGTAAACGACCGCCTTGATTTGCTGGATGTTGAAGGCGGCTGGGATTTTAAAAGCCCCGAACAATACAAAGTTTCCAAATGGCCTGAAATGGATGGAAAGAAAGTACCCTGGGAAACCTGCCAGACCTTTTCGGGGTCGTGGGGGTACTACCGGGATGAGATGACCTGGAAGGACACAAAACAATTGCTTGTGTTATTGATAGAAACGGTTAGCAAAGGTGGCAACCTGCTTTTAAACGTTGGCCCTACTGCGCGAGGAACTTTTGATTACCGCGCCATCGAAAAGCTGGAAGAAATTGGCAAATGGATGGAATTTAATGATCGTTCGATTTATGGCTGCACCGAAGCTCCGGCTGAATTTACAGCTCCTGACCAAACCCTGCTCACCTACAATCCGGAAACCAACAGGCTTTATGTTCATTTACTTGATTACCCGATGAAATGGTTTACCATGAAAGGTTTTGGCGGCAAAGTAAAATATGCGCAGTTCCTTCATGATGGCTCCGAAATTAAGTTTGGTAAACCACGCCACAATGTTACTCACCAGGAAACCCTCGCCGAAGAAGATGTAATCTTGATCTTGCCCATGGTAAAGCCCAATGTGGAAGTACCGGTTATTGAATTGATACTCGAGGAATTATGATAAAAAAGTATTTTTCATTCATTTTTTTAATTGGGTTGGTTGCATCCTGTCAAACCTCCATCGACCCTATCGAATCCAATGATGTTGTTCCCACTCAGCAGCAAATCACCTATCAGCAAATGGAACTGATTGGTTTCATTCATTTTAGTATAAATACTTTTACTGATAAAGAATGGGGCTACGGGGATGAGTCGCCACAGTTATACAATCCTTCTGAACTGGATGCGGAGCAGTGGGCAAAAACTGCATACGATGCCGGGATGAAACAACTTATCCTGACAGCCAAACATCACGATGGTTTTTGTTTATGGCCATCTGCTTATACCGAACATTCGGTAAAAAACAGCCTTTGGAGAGATGGGAAAGGAGACCTCGTAAGAGAATTTACGGACGCCTGCCGGAAGTACGGACTAAAAGTGGGATTGTATCTTTCACCCTGGGACAGGAATCATTCTGATTATGGTAAACCCGAATACATAACTTATTATCGAAACCAGCTAACTGAACTTTTGACCAACTATGGCGAAATATCAGAACTTTGGTTTGATGGGGCAAATGGCGGTGACGGATATTACGGAGGGGAAAATGAGGTGAGGAAAATTGATCGTGAAACTTATTACGATTGGGACAGCACCATCAATTTAGCTTACAACCTTCAACCCGATATCATAATCTTTTCGGATGCAGGCCCTGGCTGTCGCTGGATTGGCAACGAACATGGCATTGCCGGTGAAACCAACTGGAGCATGATAAACGGTGATTCGCTGATTATCGGTGCCTCAAAGCAGGCATATCTGAATACCGGCGATCCCAATGGTACAGATTGGATTGTTGGCGAGTGTGATGTCTCTATCCGTCCGGGTTGGTTTTACCATGCTTCGCAGGATGGACAGGTCAAATCCCTCGATCAACTCGTAAACATTTATTATGGTTCGGTTGGAAGAAATGGCGTTTTGCTTCTGAATATTCCTCCCGACAAAAGAGGATTAATCCATGAGAATGATGTACAACGCTTGTTTGAGTTTTCAAACTTTGTCAGTGAAAGCTTTAATGAAAACCTGGCTGCAGATGCCCGGGCTACTTCTGAAAATATGAGGAATCAAGAACACCATCCAAACCTGATGTTCGATGATGATATGAATACTTTCTGGGCAACTGAAAATGGAACGAGCAAGGCTTCAGTAACCATTGACCTTGTTGAAGAAAAATCTTTTAACTTGATCTTGTTGGGCGAAAATATCCACTTTGGTCAGCGGATAAGTTCGTTTAATATTGAAGCCATGCATGGTGATCACTGGCATGTTGTTGCTGAAGGGACGACCATTGGATATAAAAGGATTTTAAAAATTGAACCAATAAAAACATCCAGGTTGAGACTGAATATTCTTGAAGCCAACAATTGTCCGTTGATTGCTACCTTTGGAGTTTACCAGGAGGCGGAAATTAAGAAATGATAAAAATTTAAGAAACAATGATTGATGTTGTTGAAGATAACACGCCATTAAAAGAAATTATTTTCGAGGTGGCCGAAATAGCCGAATATTTATGGCAACGGGGTTGGGCCGAAAGAAATGCAGGGAACATTTCTGTAAACATCAGTGAATTGGTCGCAAAGGATTTCGATGGCCTTAATGACTATCCTTTTTTTGAACTCACAAACGATTATCCTGAACTTTCAGATAAATATTTCTTCGTGAGTGGCACAGGCAAGCGTATGCGCGATTTGGCCCGTGAGCCATTGAACAATGCTTTGCTGATACGGCTCAACAAACAGGGAAGGGGTTACTGGATTATTTCTGGAAAAAAGAATGCTGTAGGAAATTTCAAGCCTACCTCTGAATTACCTACCCATCTGGGAATTCATCAATTGATTCAGCAGCGGGCATCTACTGAGAAGGTTGTCATCCACACCCATGCCAACGAACTGGTAGCACTTACCCAGATCAGGGAATTTTGTAACGAAGAAAAACTAAACAAACTCCTGTGGGGCATGCACCCCGAAACCATGGTTTTTGTACCGCAGGGCGTTGGATTTGTTCCCTATGTAACCCCCGGCACCGAGCAAATTGCAATTGAAACACTGAAAGCACTTCAGAACCATAACGTGGTGTTGTGGGAAAAACATGGGGTGTTTGCCATCGGCGAATCTGTTTTTGATACTTTCGACACCATCGATATTTTGGGCAAATCTGCCAGAATATTTTTCCTGGTCAACGGCTCAGGTTATAAGGCCGAAGGCCTGGATGATGAGCAACTGAAAATATTGAAGGAACTTTCAGCTAATTTTTAATTTCGACTTATGGCAAAGAGTAGCTCAATATTGATGGCAAATGGAAAAAACTATTTGTTCCCCTTTATACTTATCACAAGTTTGTTTGCACTGTGGGGTTTTGCCAATGACATCACAAACCCGCTGGTTGCTGCTTTTAGAACTGTAATGGAAATATCCAATGCCAGGGCGGCATTGATCCAGTTTGCCTTTTATGGTGGCTACGCCACCATGGCCATACCGGCAGCACTATTCGTAAAACGATTCAGCTATAAAAAAGGAATTCTGCTTGGCCTTGCTCTATATGCAATTGGAGCACTTCTTTTTTATCCTGCGGCCAAATTCGAGATGTTTGGTTTCTTCCTGGGCTCGCTATATATTTTAACCTTTGGTTTGGCATTTTTAGAAACCATAGCAAATCCATACATTCTATCGATGGGCTCCGAAGCTACGGCAACACGCCGATTAAATCTGGCCCAATCCTTCAATCCTGTAGGCTCCTTATTTGGCATGTTTGTCGCTTCCAGGTTTATACTTTCCTCATTGAATTCGGATGTGCGGAATGAAGCCGGGGAACTGATTTTTCCATCCCTGGGCATTGCTGAAAAGGCAGCTGTCCGTACGCATGATCTGGCTATTATCAGTCAACCCTATGTGATGCTGGGCTTTGTGGTGATTCTGATGTTTATCATTATTGCTGTTGCAAAAATGCCGGCCCGAAGAAATGCCGATCATTCTGTTCATGCCATTGATACTTTTAAAAGACTCATTAAAAATTTGAAATACCGTGAAGGGGTGATTGCCCAGGTTTTTTATGTGGCGGCGCAAATTATGTGTTGGACCTTCATCATCCAGTATGCCGAAAATCTCGGCTTGTCCAAAGCCACGGCTCAAAACTATAACATCGTGGCGATGGTAATCTTTTTATCCAGCAGGTTCATCAGCACTTTTCTAATGAAGTTTCTGAACTCTCGGGTTTTGCTAACCTCTTTTGCTATTGGTGGGATGCTAGCAATGACAGGGGTAATTTTTATCCAGGGCATGGCCGGATTGTACTGCCTGGTGGCCACTTCGGCTTTTATGTCGTTAATGTTCCCGACGATTTATGGGATTGCTCTGGAAGGCTTAAAAGATGACGCTACACTTGGAGCAGCCGGACTGGTTATGGCAATTGTTGGTGGTGCATTAATGCCTCCTTTACAGGGAGCAATTATCGATTTGGAATTTGTTGCCGGAATGCCTGCAGTGAATTTTTCCTTCATTTTGCCATTGATTAGTTTCGTGGTTATTGCCATCTATGGCTATCGGACAATAAAAATACATGTTACATGAAATACAAACCTATGAATATGAACTATCCAAAAATAGGTATCCGTCCCACTATCGACGGACGGCAAGGCGGTGTAAGGGAATCGCTGGATGAGCAGGTGATGAACATGGCAAAATCTGCTGCCAGTTTCATTTCTAAAAACCTTAAATATCCCGATGGCCAGCCTGTTGAATGCATCATTGCAGATACTTGCATCGCTGGTGTGGCTGAGGCAGCAGCTTGTGCTGAAAAGTTTAAAAACAACAATGTTGGCGTTTCTCTTACTGTTACACCCTGCTGGTGCTATGGCAGCGAAACTATCGATATGAACCCTCATATTCCAAAGGCAATCTGGGGGTTTAATGGAACCGAACGTCCCGGTGCCGTTTACCTTGCAGCTGCCCTTGCAGGACATAATCAGAAAGGACTTCCTGCTTTTGGGATTTATGGTAAAGATGTGCAGGATGCCGATGATACCACTGTTCCTGAAGAGGTACAGGAAAAAATATTGCGTTTTGTAAAGGCTGGTCTTGCTGTGGCCATGATGAAAGGAAAATCCTATCTGTCGATGGGTGCAGTTTCAATGGGTATTGCAGGTTCTATTGTGGATGAGAATTTCTTCCAGGAATACCTTGGCATGCGCAACGAATATGTCGACATGAGCGAATTTCTCAGACGTATTGACCAGAAAATTTACGACAAGGATGAATTTGCCAGGGCAATGAAATGGGTGAAAGAGAATTGCAAGGAAGGTGTCGATTATAACACTAATCCCAAAACAAGGGAGCAAAAAGAAAAGGAATGGGGACAGGTAGTGAAGATGGCAATCATCGCCCGCGATTTGATGGTGGGAAATCCGAAACTCGTCGGAATGGGTTTTCGTGAAGAAGGGCTGGGACACAATGCCATCCTGGCCGGTTTTCAGGGACAGCGTCAATGGACCGACTACCAACCCAACGGCGATTTTTTGGAGGCCATCCTGTGTTCTTCATTCGATTGGAATGGCTTACGCCCACCACATTTGGTGGCCACCGAAAACGATTCACTCAATGGTGTGGTCATGCTCTTCGGATATTTACTCACGAATACTGCACAGATGTTTTCGGACATACGCACCTACTGGAGCCCTGAAGCCATCGAAAGAACCTGCAATTACAAAGTTGATGGCCTTGCCAAAAATGGACTGATTCATTTGATCAATTCAGGGGCTTCTGCTCTGGATTTTTCAGGTCAACAGCAAATCGATGGTAATCCGGTAATTAAGCCTTTCTGGGAAATTTCGGATAAAGAAGTTGATGATTGTTTAAAGGCAACCACCTGGTGCCCGGCAATCGGTGAGTATTTCAGGGGTGGGGGTTTTTCATCCGAGTTCCATACAAGGGGAGGGATGCCAATAACCATTTCACGCATCAACCTGGTAAAAGGCATTGGCCCGGTATTGCAGTTGGCCGAAGGCTACACGGTAGATTTGCCCGACGAGGTGAACCAAAAGCTGACTGACAGGACAAATCCAAGCTGGCCCACAACCTGGTTCGCCCCAAGGTTGAATGGCGAAGGAGTTTTTAAAGATGTCTATTCGGTAATGGCCAACTGGGGTGCCAACCATTGTGCATCAAGTTATGGTCATATTGGCGCCGATATGATAACCCTTGCTTCCATGCTCAGGATACCGGTAAATATGCACAATGTGGATAAATCAAAAATTTATCGTCCGGCAGCATGGAGTATGCATGGGATGGAAAATGAAGGGGCAGATTTTAGGGCTTGTAGAAATTATGGGCCGCTTTATCGGTAGGAAATATAGGGAATGAAGATGTTTAAAAAGAGCATACTTGTTGTTTTCAGTTTGATATTTATAATGTCCTGTGATCGGCATGAGAGAATCACCAATAGTCCCCCAAACATCATCTACATTCTGGCTGATGATCTTGGCTACGGCGATGTCAGTGCTTACAATCCACAAAGTGCCTTCAAAACACCAAATATTGATAAGTTAGCTGAGCAGGGAATCAGGTTTACCGATGCCCACAGCAGTTCGTCAGTTTGTACCCCCACGCGTTACAGCATACTTACCGGCCGTTACGCCTGGCGCACCCGCCTTTCAAACGGTGTCCTGTGGAGCTATGATGATCATTTAATCAATCCAGCGAGGACAACAGTTGCTTCTCTTTTAAAAAACAATGGTTACAACACGGCTTGTATTGGTAAATGGCATCTTGGCCTGGATTGGACAAAAATTGATTCAACAAACAAAGTCGATTTTTCAGCCGGCATAAAAAATGGTCCAAACACCTATGGCTTCGACTATTTTTATGGAATTACTGCTTCACTGGATATTCCGCCTTATGTATATATTGAAAATGACAAGATTACTGCCATACCCGATTCCATTATTCCGGCAAACCCGGGGAAATGTTTTTGGCGAGAAGGGCCTCTGGGAACCGATTTCAGAATGGAAGATGTTTTACAAAACCTAACCAATAAAGCCCTTACTTTTATCCGGAATCAAAAAAAGGGCACACCATTCTTTGTGTATTTTCCTTTACCGGCACCGCATACACCAATTATTCCTACAACAGAATTTCTGGGAAAAAGTAAAACCAATGAATATGGCGATTTTGTGTTGCAGGTAGATGATGTAGTAGGTCAAATTATGCAAGTCCTGGAGGAAAAGGGCATGGATGATAATACATTATTGATATTCACCAGTGACAATGGTTGCTCTCCGATGGCAGATTTTGAGGAGCTGAAAAGTTTTGGCCACAACCCAAGTTACATCTTCAGAGGTTCGAAGGCAGATATATATGAAGGAGGACACAGAATCCCATTTATCGCAAAGTGCCCTGAAAGAATTCCTCCCGGCCTGATATCTGATGAAACAGTTTGTCTTTCTGACCTTTTGGCTACCGTTTCGTCTATTGTTGGAGCTGAAACGGAGGAAAATGCTGCGGAGGATTCGTACAATATTTTACCGGCTTTAGTTGATGAGGAGTATGAGGAACCTATAAGACCGGCCACCGTGCATCATTCCATAAATGGTTCGTTCGCCATCCGGCAGGCAGAATGGAAACTGATTTTCTGTCCTGGTTCGGGCGGGTGGAGTTATCCCATTCCCAAGGGTGCAAAAGAAATGGATTTACCTCCCATGCAATTGTATAATTTGTATGATGATCCTGGGGAGCAGTATAACCTGGTTGAAGCAAATCCTGAAGTGGTTAAGGAACTCACACAGTTGATGCAAAAATACATCGATGATGGACGTAGCACACCGGGTAAACCTCAGCCGAACGACCGTTCAATTGTTTTAATATCTGAATAGCTTTACAGAAATATGAAAATTAAATATGTCATAGTTTTGGATTGTGGAGCTACAAATGTAAGAGCCGTAGCAATCGACCAATCAGGAAAACTAAAGCCATCAAATCTTTTCCCAACAATACTGAAGAGGATTCTGGTTTTAAGGGTGGGAGAATTTGGAATTTAAATAAAATCAGAGAAAAACTTTATGCAGCTGTAAACGAGGTTTTATCCCAATTACCGGTGATGGATATCATTGGGGTTGCCATTACAACTTTTGGTGTGGATGGGGCGCCATTCGATAAGAATGGAAAGCAGCTTTACCCGGTGATTTCGTGGGCCTGTCAACGGACAGCACCCGTTATGCAGAACATTGAAAAATATTCAACTCTAAAGTCACTCTATGAAAAATCGGGAGTTCATCAGTTTAGCTTTAATACCATTTATAAATTGATATGGTTGCTGGAAAACCATCCCGATATCATTCGCAAAGCAGACAAATGGCTTTTTATGCCATCCATCCTTTCATACCACCTCACCAGCGAAATGTATACCGACACGTCTATGGCCGGAACTTCTATGCTAACAGATTTAAATACCCGGGATTTCTCTGATGAGATTTTAGATACCATTCATATCAACAAAGAATTTTTCCCACTATTAATAGAGGCTGGGACTAGAATTGGTAAGGTAACAAAAGAAGCTTCCAATTTATCCGGACTGCCAGCAGGAATACCAGTATTTGCTGCCGGACATGATACACAGTTTGCTATTTTTGGGTCAGGAGCCGGGGTGAATGAGCCTGTGTTGAGTTCAGGTACCTGGGAAATATTGATGGTCAGGACGCCCAATGTCCGGCAGGACAAGCAAGCTTTCGATGCAGGAATAACTACTGAATTTGATGCAGTCCCAGGACTTTATAATCCGGGCATTCAATGGCTGGGTTCAGGCATACTCGAATGGATTAAAAAGAATTTCTACGCTGATGTTTCGGATGATCCAAATATTTATGAAATCATGATTGCTGAAGCAGGAAAATTTGATAATACAAAACTTAAGCTGATTCCTGATTTTTTGAAAAATAATGGCCAGATCCAAAACCTGAACCTCAGCACTCATCGCGGAGAAATATACAGGGCCGCATTAAATGCACTAGCGGAAAAAACAAAATCCAGCCTGGAGTTACTTGAAGAAAGCTGCGGGTTCAAAGCCAAATCACTTATTGTTGTTGGCGGTGGTTCCAAAAATAAGCTATGGAATAAAATCCGGGAGGGAACTTTGGGCATCCCAATCAAAACTATCCCCCAAACCGAAACCACAGTTTTAGGTGCCGCCATGTTTGCCTTTGCCGGAGGTGGTGTTTACAGGTCGGCTGAGGAGGCAAGGAATGTTTTTTTGGGCTTTGGAAGCTCTGAGTCATCAGGATAAAGGATACATGTAGTTTTACATTATAATATTTTGATAATACCAAAGATCGTTTGGTTTTCACGAAGAAGATCTTTTGAAACAGTCTGATTAATTGACTTTTCTGTTTTTGTAAAAATGATTATTTTTACTGAGATAATTTGTAAAAATGACATTTATAATTAATGATATCAGTCGATGCAATTTGCATGTTCAGGCGTCCACAAAAAGGGCACAGCACCCCTTCAAATCTTATTTACTCTCTGGTCGTTTACTACATATTATTACCCTAGCTGAGATATTGTTGCTATTGCTGCTGCTGAGCCATTATACCGACACCTTCACGGTATCACTTCATGAAAGGTCAGCCTGGGAAATTCTCGTTTTCTATACCCTTTGGCTTTATCCTGTATCGGCGCAGTTCGATGCCCGTTCACGTTTTCAAAATTACAAAAAGATCAAAGACCAGATTTATCTTTTTGGGTTTCAGAAACGCATTGTAAAGCCAATACTTAAATCCAGGTGCCAGCGCGATGCGGCAATGGTGGCAGCAACTGAATTGGGGTATGGTAGATCATGCCGTGAATTTTTCAGACGAAAAGGATACCGCTGGTATCATCTTCTGCCGGATTTTATCTTTACCAACCCCCTTTTCCTTTTATCAAAATACTTCTGGTTATCTACTTTTTTTGTGCCAACCTACAAGCCGCGGATTCATTTCATTGGAAGCCAGGCAAAAGTCATTGGATAGAAAAATGGCAATTAGGAATACCGGGGAAGATGTTTTTTGATTAGAAAAACAGCCAAAGCGGGTATAAAACTATAGCTCTTATCTTTTAGCAGAAATAGAAATCCGGCCTCGGTTTACTGAAATAATCATGCAGTTGAATCCCAATTCAACATAAGGTACCTTAAAAATTAAGTAGTAGGGTTTGTGTTAAAAAGTTATATATTGCAGTCTCATTATTTTCACAAATAAAAAACCAATGACCCGGGCTTACTATTCCGATTCCATTAAAAGATTTATTAATTCGTCTCATGCTGAAGTCTTAGGAATTCTTGCAGATAGTAATGAATTTGCAACCGAGCAACTACAAAAGGATTCATGGAAGTATCAAATTGAATCATTACAACAAATTCTCGCTCCTTTTTCGGGCTCCATATATTTTGAATATTCAATTCCACGTATGGGGAAAAGGATTGATGTTTTATTAGTTATTAATTCCTTAATTTTTGTCTTGGAATTTAAGGTTGGTGAGAAGGAATATTACTCACATTCAATAGACCAAGTTTGGGATTATGCATTGGATTTAAAGAATTTTCATGAGTCAAGTCATGATAAGTTGATTGTCCCTATTTTAGTGGCAACGAAAGCAAAAACTTCAGATTTATTTCTTAGTACAACACCTCAAAATGACAAATTGATAACTCCATTAAAAAGTAATATTGAATCGTTAGAATCAATCATTACAAGTGCTCTTGTCTTTTTTAATGGAAGTAAATTGATAAACATTAAACTTTGGGAAAAAGGGCGCTACATACCCACACCAACAATTGTTGAAGCGGCAAAGGCTTTGTATAACAATCACACTGTAGCAGATATTTCAAGAAATGACGCTAGCGCGATTAACCTTAGCCAAACTTCCGACAAAGTTTCAGAAATTATCAAATTTTCTAAAAAGCAATCAGAAAAAGCAATTTGTTTTGTTACTGGAGTTCCGGGCGCAGGTAAAACTTTGGTGGGGTTAAATGTTGCCACAAAGCATTTCAATAGGAACAGTGAACTATACAGTGTGTTTCTCTCAGGAAATGGTCCATTGGTTAAAATATTACAAGAAGCATTAACTCGAGATAAGGTGAGTCGAGCGAAGAAAAAAGGAGTGAAACTTAAAAAAGGAGAAGCTAGAAGTCAAGTTAAAGCATTTATCCAAAATGTACATAATTTTAGAGATGAGAGTTTAAAAGATGAAAATCCACCAATTGAACATGTTGCACTTTTTGATGAAGCCCAAAGAGCATGGACGATAGAACAAACTACCAACTTCATGCGACAGAAAAAAGGAATACAAGATTTTAATTATTCAGAGCCAGAGTTTCTTATTTCTTGTCTTGACCGGCATTCTGATTGGGCGGTTGTT
>Ga0209692_10001924_pt1 | contig 25275 bp, 24 predicted proteins | sample tdDd472_FD_187129 | JGI IMG/M metagenome (GOLD analysis project Ga0209692, IMG submission 187129) | Marine sediment microbial communities from the Atlantic coast under amendment with organic carbon and nitrate - tdDd47.2 (SPAdes)... | ecosystem: Environmental > Aquatic > Marine > Coastal >... | reverse complement strand
GCCCATGCGGCGCATGCGCTTCTTACCCTCTTTCTGCTTTTCCAACAACTTGCGCTTACGGGAGATGTCGCCGCCGTAACACTTGGCGGTGACGTCCTTGCGGAACGGCGCGTTGCGTTCCTTGGCCACGATCTTGCTGCCGATGGCGGCCTGGATGATGACTTCGAACATCTGGCGCGGGATGGAGCGTTTCAGCTTCAATGCCAGCGAGCGGCCGATGCGGGCGGAGTTCTCTCGGTGCACAACGCAGGAGAAAGCATCACAGGCATCGCCGTTGATGAGAATATCGAGACGGACAAGGTCTGCCTCGCGGTAGTCGATGATTTCGTAATCGAGGCTGGCATAACCCTTGGTGGAGGATTTCAGCTTGTCGAAGAAGTCGTACATGACCTCGGCGAAGGGAATCTCGTAGGTGATGACCACACGTTTTTCCGTGATGTAGGCCATGTCCTTCTGGATGCCGCGTTTTTCCTCGCACAGGGCAAGGACAGCGCCGACGTAATCGTTGGGAACGTGGACTTCAAGGCGTACAAACGGCTCGCGGATGGAGCCGATCTTCGACGGATCGGGCAGCTTGCTCGGGTTGTCGATGGTCATGACATCGCCGTTGATGTCTTCAACTTCGTAGATAACCGACGGGGCGGTGGTGATCAGCTTGGCCTCGAACTCGCGTTCCAGACGTTCCTGAATGATCTCGATGTGGAGCAGGCCGAGGAAACCGCAGCGGAAGCCGAAGCCCAATGCCTGCGATGTCTCCGGCTCGTAGCTGAAGGCCGCATCGTTGAGCTGGAGCTTTTCCAGCGCGCTTTTGAGATTTTCGTATTCAGCCGGCTCGATGGGATAGAGACCGGAGAAGACCATGGGCAGGACCGGCTTGAAACCGGGGTATGGCACGACTACCGGGTTGTCGGCCATGGTGATGGTGTCGCCGACCGGGGCATCGCCCAGCTCCTTCATGGAAGCGCACAGGAATCCGACCTCGCCGGGGCCCATATTCTTGATGTCCGTGGCCTCGGGCATGAACGCGCCGAGTCGGGTGACTTCGAATTCCTTGCCCGATGAGAAAATTTTGATCCGCTGGCCCTTCTTGATGGTGCCGTCCAGAATGCGGAAGAGCACAACCACGCCCTGGTATGTGTCGTGCCAGGAGTCGAAGATCAGGGCCTTGAACGGTCCATCCGGGTCCCCTTCAGGCGGGGGAAGCAGATTGATGACGGCGTCGATGACGTCCTGCACGTTCAGGCCGGTCTTGGCGGAAACCGAGATCGGGTTGGTGCAGTCCAGGCCGATGACTTCTTCGATCTCGCGGGAAATCATCTCGGGGTCTGCGCTTGGCAGGTCGATCTTGTTCAGGACCGGGATGACCTCAAGGTCGTTGTCCATGGCCAGATAGACGTTGGCGAGGGTCTGGGCCTCAACACCCTGAGTGGCGTCAACCACCAGCAGCGCGCCTTCGCAGGACGACAGGGACCGGGAGACTTCGTAGCTGAAGTCCACATGGCCGGGCGTGTCGATGAGGTTCAGGATGTACTCTTCGCCGTCGGTGTCAGTGTAAGGGATGCGGACAGTCTGCGCCTTGATGGTGATACCGCGTTCGCGTTCCAGATCCATCTTGTCGAGATACTGCGCTTTTTTGTTGCGATCATCGACCATGCCCGTGATCTCGAGGATACGGTCGGCCAGCGTCGACTTGCCATGGTCGATGTGGGCGATGATGCTGAAATTGCGTATTTTATCGATCTTGCTCATATTCTTCTTTCTAGCTGGATGTAATTCGTCGGGCGCGGATAAAGACCCCGTGCCACGGGTGTTTCGGAAGAGTTTACTACGGTATTTGGGTGGGGTTGTCTAATATATAATATATGGGCGGGAGGATTGAAATCCAGGGGCTTGCAAAAAGAAGCGCCCGACTCTCGTAAGAGAGACGGGCGCGAAAAGTCGTATTACGACTTAGATGCGAAAACTACCAACGGGGGCGTTCTTCGCGGGCTTTGGCTTCGTTGACCTTGATGTTACGGCCGCCGAAGTCTTTGCCGTCCAGGCTCTCGATTGCTTCGAGGGCGCCGGCGTCTTCCATTTCCACGAAACCGAAGCCACGGGGGCGGCCAGTCTCACGATCCTCGATCAGTTTGACAGAAGTGACTTCGCCGAAAGCTGCGAAAGCTGCGCGAACTTCGTCTTCAGTACAGGACCAGGGCAGGTTGCCGACATAGATGTTTTTGGACATTCGAAAATTCTCCTAGAAAATTAAGTGATAAAAACTGTAGCGCCCGTGCGCCAATTACAAAAAAAAGAAGCAACGTACAAGATTGCACACCGCTTCTTGAGATACCTGTTCGATTCAAACCAGCGCCGGCCACATTCAGACCGCAACTCACGGGTGCCGCTGGTGTAAGAAAAAACACCTTTTGCTAATCAAGCATTAAAGTCAAGGGTTTTGAGATATGTTATCAGAGCATGGTCGGCATGAGGTTTCGAGGTCTTTTGTTGAATAATAACAGCTTGTTGTCTGCATCTTGGTGAGTGGAGAGGTGGCTTTTGTCTATGTGCAAAAAAAGTCCCGGGCGAAAGCCCGGGACTTTTAATTGTTTGCAGGATGTGCTGGCTTAGTTTGCGGCTTTACGAGCAGCGTCGAGCCATGCGTTCCATGTGTCCTGATTCTTGGAGATCCACTCGGCAGCGTGCTTGGCGACGTCCTTGTCGGACTTCTCGCCTTCGTTCATGCGAGTGTTCTGTTCGCTGATGTCTGCCAGGGGCAGGGTGAATACTTCAAGGAATTTCGCGGCAGCCGGGTTGGCGGTCAGGAACTTCTTGTTGGCCACGGCCCGGATGTCGGAGACAACGAAGCCAGCCTTGAGCGGGTCGCTGATAGCACCGACAACGCCGGTGGGGGACATTTTGGCTTCGTCAGGAGCCTGGGCTTCGGTGGGCTTGATCTCAGGGACGTTGATCCACATGACATCAGTGCCGGGCTTGAACTTGAAGACAGTCCAGTTGGGTGTCCATGTGTAGAAGAATACGGGCTTGCCGCTCTTGTATGCGCCAAGGGCGGAGGCCATGCCGGCTTCGTAGGCAGCCTTGACCGGATTGATGTGGTCTTCGAGACCATAGACTTTCATGTGGTGGGCGATGACGCCTTCACAACCCCAGCCAGCGGGGCATGCGGTCAGGTCGGCTTTGCCGTCTCCGTTGGAGTCGAAAGCTGCCTTGACTTCAGGGCGTTTGAAATCGTCCAGGGACTTGATGTTGTACTTTTCCACGTCGCGCTTGGAGACGAGGTAACCTTGAAGTCCGCCAGCCTTGACAACATAGCCGACCAACTGAGCTTTTTCGTCAAAGTTCTTGGGGAGCTGGGCATTGTGCATGGGGAACCAGCCGTTGGCCCAGTAGTCGAGGTCGCCCAGAGTAACGGACTTGTAGAAGATGGGGTTGGCGAGGCTTTTGACCTTGTCGACTTCGTATCCCAGCTCTTCCATGCCTTTGCGAATCAGGGCTTCCTGGAAGAAGCCGGAGGTCCATGTGGCGCGGGCTGGTTTGAGGGTGACGCCGTCACCCGGAGTCATGTTCATGGCCATTGCCGTTGTTGCCAATACAGCGACCATACAGATCGTTGCGAGTGCGAGTTTCATCAATTTCATAAAATCCTCCTAAGATTCTTGATTTCTATTTTTGAGCCATTGATTGCGTGATGCGGTCAAGTACGATGGCCAGGAGCACAATGCCCAGGCCGCCGACTACAGCGCGTCCGATATCCAGAGTGTTCAGGCCGTAGACGACCGGTTCGCCGAGGCCACCCGCGCCGATGAGGGCAGCGATGACGACCATGGAAAGGGCCATCATGATGGTCTGGTTCAACCCGGCCAGGATGGTGGGCATTGCCAGAGGAATCTGCACCTTGATCAATACCTGCCAGCGTGTTGCACCAAATGCCTGGGCCGCTTCCACCAGTTCCGGGTGAACCTGTCTGATTCCCAGGCAGGTCAGGCGGATGATTGGAGGCAGGGCAAAGATGATGGTTGCCAGTACGCCTGCCACGTTACCAACGGAAAAGAGCATTACGATGGGAACGAGATAGACGAATGCCGGTGTGGTCTGCATGGCGTCGAGAACGGGCCTGAGGCAGGCTTCAAACCTGTCGCTGCGTCCGGCCATGATTCCCAGCGGGATACCGGCAAGGGCGCATATAAAGACGGATGAAAGGACCATGGCCAGTGTGGTCATGGAGTCTTCCCATAGTCCCAGTAGGCCGATTGCCGTCATGGATGCCGCTGTGAACACGGCCAGTCGTTTGCCGGAGAATTTCCAGGCGATCAGCACGAGGAATACGATGACAACAACTGGGTTGATCGCGTTGAAGGCCAGATCGAGTCCGTTCAAAAGTTGTTCAACGGGCCATTTCATGGTCTGGAATATTTCGCGGTGGTTTTCAACCAGCCAGTCGACCGATGTGGAGGTCCATTCGTCCAGGGGGATTACTGCTTCATCAAACATATCTATTTGCCCCCATTGGATTCGGCGGTGTCTTCAGCTCGGTGAAGTGTTCTGAGAAAACGGTTCTTCGAAACAACGCCCTTGTATTTGTTGTCTTCGTCCACGACCGGAACCGGCCATGGGCTGGAAGCAACCAGTGGCAGGATGTCCTGCATGGAGTCATCGAGTTTGACCGCTTCAGCGTCAGCGAGAAAGGTCTGGCTCAGGGGCGTGTCGGGCAGGCCGTCTTCTATGGCCTGCCTGAGGTTGTCGGCTGAGACAATACCCAGGAATTTGTGTTTGCCGTCGATGACAAAACCATGATCGCGCTCGCTGCTGCTCAAGAGCTCGTGCGCCGCGCGAATACTGCCGACCTTGGTGACTACGATGGTCGGGTGGCTGTTCCTGACAATGTCGCCAGCAGAGATGACATTGGTGGGGTCCACGCCCCTGAAGAATGCCCGTACATAATCATCAGCAGGATTTTGAAGAATCTCATCGGGAGTGCCCACCTGTATAACGCGGCCGCCTTCCATGATGGCGATGCGGTCGCCGATGCGCAGGGCTTCGTCCAGATCGTGGGAGATGAAAATGATGGTGCGCTGGTCCTCTTCCTGCAATTTGAGCAGCTCGTCCTGCATTTCCGTGCGGATGAGCGGGTCAAGGGCAGAGAAGGCCTCGTCCATGAGTATGATTTCAGGGTCGACCGCCAGGCCGCGGGCCAGTCCCACTCGTTGCTGCATGCCGCCGCTGAGTTGCTTCGGGTATGAATCTTCCCAGCCAGCCAGGCCGACCTGTTCAAGCGATTTCATGGCGCGCTCGTGCCGGGTCTTCTTGTCGACGCCAGCCAGCTCCAGGCCGAATGCTGCGTTATCAAGGACGCTCAAGTGAGGCATCAGGGCAAAAGACTGAAATACCATGCTCATGTTGCGCAGCCGAAATTCGACGAGTTCGTCGGCGCTCATTTTTGTGACATCCTGGCCATCCACGAATACGGAGCCGGAAGTGGGCTCGATCAGTCTGTTGAGCATTCGTACGATGGTGGATTTGCCTGAGCCGGAAAGGCCCATTATGACGAAAATTTCTCCGGCCTCGACCGAAAAACTGGCACTCTCGACACCGACTGTCATGCCGGTTTTGTCCAGCACGGAAGCCTTGTCGTGGCCTTCGTCGAGCATCTTCATCGCTTTGCGAGGATTCGGCCCGAATATTTTGTAAAGGTTCTCTACGCGAATTTTTTCCATTGTTTCTCCAGTAGATATGGCAGAATATCATTTTCGCTGTGGGCGAAAACGAGCAAAAAAAGCAAATGTCAGGTGTCGTTATGATGGTGCAATCAGGTCGCGCAGTCCGCAGGGGACAGAGGGCAGAGGTTCCCCGTAGATCGGAGAGTTTTTGAATATGATGTAGTGTTTTATTACTAAAGGCATCTGTCTGTATTGCATCCCGAGTGTTGTGCGGTTTTACAACAATAACTCATGGTTTTGATACAAAACAGAATTGTGAGCTTATTGTAATTATGTATATTTTATATTCTGATTGTAGGGAGAATAGATAAATAAGGTGAATATGTCAAATTGGTGAATTTATTAATGATTTACATCTTTTTTCACAGCTCATTTCGGGGGGTAAATCTAATGAATTCATGTGTTGTAAGGGTATAAAAAATACAGGGTGTTGTGCTTGTTTTCTGGAGTGATTGAAGAGTCAGTTTTTTGGTATGATTTGCTGTCCGACCTCTAATTGCCTTTCGTTACTATTTACTGGTGGGTCAGGAAACAAAATCATATTGAGTAATTCCCCATATATGCTAATTTGAGTAGTAGTGGAGGGTACTCTCATGAGCGCATATACACCCGATTGCGTTTCCAGGTATGTGATGGCCGCTGGTCTTTCTCCTTCCGGGCGGGAGAAAACAGAAACTACCGATCCTACGGACCGGCATCTTCTGCTGGCCCTTTCCAAGCACTCCAAAGCCGGGGCCGGACTCCAGTTCGTCTCCAACTTCTTCACGGCCAAAGATCATGTTCGTTTGACCCTCATGCACATCCCGCCGTCCCAGGCCGCAGTCTGGGCCGAAGAGACGAGCTACGAGAGCCTCGACGTTTTGGAAACCCAGGCCGCTGCAGCAGACAAGAAAGGGCGCATGGTCGTGGACGAAGCCCGGCGCAAGCTCATTGCAGCCGGGTTCGACAAGGAGAAGATCGAGGACAAGGTGTCCTCGCCGCAGATGAGCAAGGCGCACGACATCATTCGCGAAGCCCGCGAAGGACGTTACGACGCTCTCGTGCTTGGTCGGAGAGCGCAGGTCGGGCTGGCTGATGTCATGGACCACTCTTTATGCCGTGAAATGCTGGAAGGTTTGGCCGATTCCATCAGCTTTCCGCTCTGGATTGGTCGTTTACCTGAACATGGCCGCAAGAATGTGCTGCTGTGCGCGGATGGTTCCGATCCCTCCGACCGCATGGCCGATCACACCGGCTTTATCCTGGCCCGAGAGCCGGGACATACCGTGACTGTTTTTCATGTCCACGATCCGGCCAAGTCCGATCCCATGGATGCAGAGTGTGTAGTTGAACGTACCGTGGATGTGCTCATTGAAGCAGGTATGCCGGAGGAACGTATCGCCATGATGATCAGGCGTGGCACCAACCCGGCCCGGCTCATTCAGGAAGAATACGATGCGGGCAAATACGCGGCGGTAGCCATCGGTTCGGCCGGTTCTGACCGTGGCTTCTGGAACAAGATGTTCGTCGGCTCCGTGGCCCAGGCTGTCTTCAAGGAATTGCATGGTGCGGCCCTCTGGATTTGTTTTTAGGACAGTGGAGGTCCTATGGAACCGCTTGAATTTACAGGTACAGTCAGCTCGATTCGAGGAAGCGTCGTGGACGCTGTCTTCGAAGGTCCTGCCCCGCCCATGCGGGCGGTACTCAAGGCCGGACCTAGTGGTGCAGTGGTCATCGAGGTAGCCGACCATATTCGCGAGGGTGAGGTGCGATGCATCGCCTTGACCCCCACAGCCGGGCTGGCGCGCGGCGATGTGGTGGTCAGCGATGGCTCCACGCTGACGGCCCCGGTGGGAGAGTCCTTGATCGGGCGGGTTTTCAATGTCTTCGGCAAGGTGTCGGACGGCGGCAAAGAACCGGAAAACGTCGTATACAAATCAATTCACGGTGAGCCTATCGGGTTGTCGGAGCGCGTGACCAGTGAGGAAATTTTCGAGACCGGTATCAAGGTAGTAGACCTGCTGGCTCCCCTTGAGAAGGGAGGCAAGGCCGGGCTGTTCGGTGGTGCGGGCGTGGGCAAGACCGTGCTTATCACCGAGTTGATCCACAATATGGTCGGCGCGCATCAGGGTGTTTCCATTTTTTGCGGCATCGGAGAGCGGTGCCGGGAGGGTGAAGAGCTTCATCGCGAGATGAAAGAGGCGGGAGTTCTCGATAATACGGTCATGGTCTTCGGGCAGATGAACGAACCGCCGGGTGCGCGGTTCCGGGTGGGACACACTGCCCTGACCATGGCCGAGTATTTCCGCGACGACAAGGGGCAGGACGTCCTGCTGCTGGTGGACAACATCTTCCGTTTCATCCAGGCGGGCATGGAACTGTCAGGTCTGCTTGGTAGGTTGCCTTCGCGCATGGGCTACCAGCCGACGCTCGGGCCGGAGCTGGCCGCGCTGGAGGAGCGTATCGCATCGAGCCGCAAGGGGGCCATTACCTCCATCCAGGCGGTTTACGTTCCGGCTGACGATCTGACCGATCCGTCGGCTACGCACGCCTTTTCCCACCTATCCGCTTCCATCGTTCTTTCGCGCAAACGGGCGGGGCAGGGTTTCTATCCGGCGGTGGACCCCCTTGAGTCCAAGTCCATGATGCTTGCACCTCATGTTGTAGGGCAGCGTCACTATGATGTGGCCCGTGAGGCGCGGCGCACTCTGGCAGTTTACGAGGAACTCAAAGACATCATCGCCATGCTCGGTCTTGAGGAGTTGTCGTCCGATGACCGGAAGATCGTCTACCGGGCGCGGCGGCTGGAGCGGTTCCTGACTCAGCCGTTCCACACCACTAAACATTTCACCGGGTTGGATGGGCGGATGGTCTCATTAGTCGAGACCGTGGAAGGGTGCGATCGAATCCTGAACGACGAATTCGTCGATCATCCCGAGAGCGATCTGTACATGATCGGCGGTGTCGATGAAGCAAAGAACAAGGCGGGTGGGTGATGAAACTTCGCATTAATCTGCCCAGCGGTGTTTTTCTTGAAGAGGAAGTCGGGGCCGTTGTTGCCGAGACCGCCCACGGTCGGTTCTGCCTGCTGCAACGTCATATCGATATGTCCGCGGTTCTTGTGCCCGGTCTCTTCAATTACCGGATCGACGGGGTGGATACCTATCTGGCTGTCGATCGCGGAGTGCTGGTCAAGCAGGGACATGAGGTCAATGTAGCGGCCCGCGCGGCGGTGGCCGGGGAGCTTGGTTCCCTGGAGCGCGAGGTCAAGCGCATGTTGGAGGAAGTGGACGAACAGGAGCGTATAACCCGGTCCGCCGTGGCCAAACTGGAAGCGGATTTTGTCCGTCGTTTCATGGAGTTTGGAAGATTATGAGCAGCGACAACGGCAAGAATGAATTCCACAAGCAGGTGGAGTCCAAAGAAAAGCGGAAACTCAAGGCTGACCGCGAAGATCCGTTCGGCGCATTGTACGGCCTGGGGCTGTTCGGTGCGGTGGGATGGGTCGTGGCCGTCCCGACCATTATCGGAGTTTTCGTGGGCGTCTGGATAGACCTGACATGGCCCGGTCCCCGGTCCTGGGCATTGATGCTCATGGTCCTCGGGCTGGCATCGGGGTGCGGTTCGGCCTGGTACTGGATGACGCACCAGCGCACCAAGATACTCACGGAGCGGGAAGATGGAGATGGTGACGACAATGACGATAATAACGACGAATCCTAGCTTGCTTATTCCCGCAGGATTTGCGTGGGGTGCACTGCTCGCCTTCAGCCATTTCGGTGGCCTGTGGGTGACTTTGCGAATCATGCCGTTTGCGGCGAGGCCCCGGCTCTGGTTCTGGGGAAGCTGGCTGGTCCGGTTCGGCATTACTTTGGGTGGGATGCTGGCGGCCATGAAGACCGGAAACTGGGCGATTGTGTCTGCCTGTGCCGGATTTTTTGCGGCCCGGCAGTTCCTGATTCCCCGGTTGATCGGTCCCGAAAAGCAAGAGGGTGAAGGAAGGTAGCGACATGGTAGCGATCAGCCCGGATCATATCATCATATACAACTGGCATGGCATGTCACTGAATGCGACCCTGCTCTTTTCATGGCTGGTCATGGCACTGCTGGCCCTGTTCTCATGGTCCGTTACCCGGCGACTTGATGCTGACCCGGAGATCGGCCTGCGCCAGAACCTGCTGGAGAGTGTGGTCTCGGCCATCGCCGTTCAGGTTCGGGATATTACCAACCACGATCCTGAACCGTTCCTGCCGTTTCTGGCGACTTTGTTTCTATACATCGTCGTCTGCAACCTCCTGCCCATGATCCCCGGTTTCATCCCACCTACCGGTTCGCTCTCGACCACTACGGCTTTGGCTCTGTGCGTATTTGTGGCCGTCCCCTATTTCGGGATCACGGCGCACGGACTGCGCAATTACCTGCGGAGCTACGTAACGCCCACACCGTTCATGCTGCCGTTCGTTTTGGTGGGCGAGATCAGCCGGACATTCGCACTGGCCGTCAGGCTGTTCGGCAATGTCATGAGCGGGACCATGATGGGTGCGATCCTGCTGGTTCTGGCACCGCTTTTCGTACCGGTATTGATGCAGATGTTCGGTCTTCTGATCGGACTGCTGCATGCCTATATTTTTTCTGTACTGGCTGCGGTGTTCATATCCGCAGGCATTGAGGCTCACGAAATAACTCAACACAAAACAGCAAAGGAGTAGATATGGATACGCTCGCATTAGTGGCAGTCGGTTCGGTCATAGCGGCAGGTTTGTGCATGGGACTCGGAGCCATCGGCCCGGCCATCGGTGAAGGATTGGCTCTTTCCAGAGGCTTGTCTTCCATCGCCCAACAACCGGACGAGACCAACACCATCGCCAAGTTCCTGTTCGTGGGTATGGCCATGGTCGAGTCTACGGCCATCTACAGTTTCGTACTGGCCATGATCCTGTTGTTCGCCAACCCCTTCTGGACCTATTTTCTGGATAAGGCGGCCAAGTAACAGATGTTGATCGACTGGTTTACGGTTGCGGCTCAGGCCGTCAATTTCATGATCCTCATATGGATCCTCAAGCGGTTGCTGTATGGCCCCATTCTGGACGTCATGGCAGAGCGTCGCAGGCGCGTGACCGCTGAGCTGGATATTGCCAAGCATGCCCGTGAAACGGCTGAAGGCGATGCGAAGGAAGTGCGCCGTAAACTTGATGAAGTGTACCTGGCCGGGGAGGCCATTCTGACCGAGGCCCGGCGGGATGCCGAGCAGTGGAAGGCCAAGGCTCTGGCGACCATGCGTGCTGATATGGAAGAGAGGCGGGAGCAGTGGCTTACGGCTCTGGACCGTGAACGCATGGCCATCTCGGACAAGATGCGCCGTCGCATCGGTGAGCAGATAGTGCGGCTGTCGGAGAAGGTCCTTCGAGATTTGGCCGGGGACGATCTGGAGGCGCGGGCCTTGGGCGATTTCGTGTCGCGGTTGGCCTGGGAAGACCCGGATGTCAGGCTGTCCGGTAATGTAACGGTTCGCACGGGATTCCCATTGTCGCAGCCGGTGCTTGAGCGGTTGGAGACATCGGTTCGCGAGCATTTCCCGGATTGCCGGGAGATAGTCGCGTCAGAGGATGAGACGCTCGGTTTCGGCATCGTCATGATCGTGGGCGACAATAAATGGGAATGGAATCTGGCCTCATATCTAGATGACGTGGAGGCAGCGGTTTTCGCACAACTGTCGGAAGCCAAGGCAGGTAAGTCATGAGCAAGGGTTTTCTGGAAGAGACAGTGGATCAGGCCGTGGATGGAGTAGAGCGCGGCGTGGATGGATATGAACCTCGCATGGAACCCGAAGAGGTCGGGCGTGTCATCTCCGTTGCCCAGGGTGTGGCTCGTGCCGATGGCATGGGCGCGGTGGGCTCCGAGGAATTGTTGACACTGGGCTCCGGCGTACCCGGCATGGCGCTCGACATCCAGCCTGACGGTGTGGGTATCGCTCTGTTCGGTCCCGGCGAGACGCTCAAGGCCGGTGATGAAGTGACGCGTACCGGGCGTGTGCTCGATGTGCCGGTGGGTAATGGCCTTATCGGGCGCGTGGTCAATCCGCTGGGCGAGCCGCTGGATGGCAATGGCCCCATTGAAGCCGACGAGCGGTTCCCTGTGGAACGCGTGGCCCCTCCCATCCTGCATCGTGCGCCGGTGGATACTCCGCTTCAGACCGGCATCAAGGTCATTGATACCCTGATTCCAATCGGGCGCGGTCAGCGAGAGCTGGTCCTTGGCGACAGGCAGACCGGCAAGACGGCCATCGCGCTGGACACCATCGTCAACCAGAAGGGCGCTGACGTAATCTGTATTTATTGCGCCATAGCTCAGCGGTCTTCCAGTGTGGCCCGGACCCTTGATGAGCTGAAACGGCGCGGGGCCATGGACTATACCCTTGCGGTGGTGGTCGAAGGCGGCGAACCGCCCGGACTGCAATTCATCGCGCCCTACGCGGCCACGGCCATGGGCGAATATTTCATGCATCAGGGCCGGGACGTGCTGGTGGTCTATGACGACCTGACCCGGCACGCTCAGGCATATCGCCAACTCTCTTTGCTTCTGCGCCGCCCACCAGGACGCGAGGCATTCCCCGGCGATATCTTCTACATACATTCGCGCCTGCTCGAACGGTCCACCCGTCTCAAACCGGAGCATGGAGGCGGTACACTTACGGCACTGCCGATCATCGAGACCGAGGCCCAGAACATCTCGGCCTATATTCCGACCAACTTGATTTCCATCACGGACGGGCAGTTGTACCTGAGCCCGGAGCTGTTCCAGAAGGGCATTATCCCTGCTGTGGATGTTGGTACGTCAGTCTCCCGTGTGGGAGGTCGGGCACAGCTCCCGGCCTACAGGAAGGTGGCTGGCGACCTGCGCCTGACATACTCACAATTTCAGGAACTGGAGGCATTCGCCCGGTTTGGAACCCGGCTGGATGACGATACCCGCGCCAAATTGGAGCACGGGCGCAGGGTGCGCGAGATTCTCAAGCAGGACCGGTTCGCGCCCATGACCGCAGGTGAACAGGCAGCGGTGTTGCTGGCCGTGACCAAGGGGCTGTTCGACGAGCTCAAGGTCGGTGAGGTGCTTGATGCCGAGAAACATCTGCTGACCAGACTCGGTGAAAGCCGGGGCAATCTCGACTCGCTGGCTATGGCGATGCCGGACGACCCGGTGTGGGATGAACTGGCGCGCGAAATAAAATCCATCGTGGATGAAATGGAGGCGTGATGCAGACCCTTGATGTTTTGCAAAAACGCATCAAGACGACCAACGACCTGCTCTCCGTGGTCAAGACCATGAAGAGCCTGGCGGCGGTTAATATTCGCCATTTCGAACGGGCCGCGCGATCGCTCACCAATTACGCAGAGGTTGTGGAGCATGGCTGGTCGGCGTTCTTCCGGTCCAGCGGCATCATGATTCCTTCCGGCAGGTTAAACAGAGCCGTGATCCTGGCCGTGGGATCGGATCAGGGCATGTGCGGGCAGTTTAACGAACTGGCTATGCAGGCTGCCTTGAAGGCCGAAGAGCGTTGGGCCGGTAAGAATCTCGACGTGACTTTCTGGACTGCCGGAGACCGGGTGAGAGCTGGTCTTGAGAACGCCGGAAAGAAACCTGATCTGCATTTTCCCATCCCCGGTACTATTGGTGGCGTCGATTTGGTGGTCGGTGATCTGGTGGGCCATATGGCCGAGTGGCAGCGGCTCGGTATCGGTCGATTTCATGTTGTCTACAACGCTCAATCCGGGCGCGAAGGGTACAATCCCATCGACAAACGCATTCTGCCGCTGGACAGGGAATGGTGTGAACGACTGACAAGGGCGCAGTGGCCCGGACCCAGCCTGCCACAAACCTACCTCCCCAGCGAGATCATGTTCACCGGGCTGTTCGAGCAACACCTCTTCGTGTCGCTCTATGGCGCACTCGCCCGTTCAATGGCCGCCGAGAATGCGGCCCGCCTCGCCGCCATGCAGGCCGCCGAAAAGAACATCGAAGACATGCGTGATGAACTTCAGGGCGATTTCCGCCAGACACGACAGAACGCGATCACGAGCGAACTTCTGGATATCGTGGCCGGGTTCGAGGCGTTGACATAGCCGTGTAATCCTTCGGTAATTCCTCAGAAATACATACCTAATTTGGTTGATGTGATTCTCCGTAGCCCCATGCAACTTGTTGCATGGGGATCCCATTCACACGTTCTTGGTTTTGCGTTGGCGATATATTGTAGTCTATGCTATGCGTAAATTCTATATTCTAAATCCATATCAACAAATCAGGAGGTCTAACAAGATGACGAGGTTGAACATGTTGGATTTACGAGCCATGGCGCAACGTTCTTTCGGGGGATTGCTGGCTGTTCTCATGCTGTTGATGCTTGTCGGGTGCCCATCGGTCATGACCACCAATCAGGTCGAGCAGGTCAACAAGTTTGCCAAGACGGCAGAAGCTTATGGGCCGCTGCCCGGGGATGTGCTTCGTACCTACGCTGATCAGAAGTGGGCGCTCGATTTGGTTGATATGTCTACTTTGGAGCCAGACGATGCTGCTGAACTGTTTAAGTTGTCTTCCGAAAGTCGGCAGGAAATGTATCAAGAAGCTGCTCAAGTCGATCAGTCTTTGGCCGTCCTTAATACGTATGCATCATTGCTGAAAACTCTGACTGCATCGGATTATACGGAAGCAACTGGCAAGGAAGCTCAGCGGTTCGGGGAAGCCATCGACACGGGTGTTGTCAAATATAATGAACTTTCAGGCTCGTCTGTTTCTTCCTTTGGGTCCATAGCTGCTTCAGCTGTCCAGGCAATTGGAGGGATGTATATTCGTCACAAGCAAGGCAAGGCTTTGAAGGCGGCTGTAACCAATGCAGAAAAGAGCGTGAATCAACTGCTAAAAGAGTCCATGGAGTTGATGGAGCCTTATGGTGCTGACGATAAGCATTTCGTGGCGTTGAGATCATCTTTGCAGACTTCGCTCATCCCTTTGACCGATTCGTGGAATTCGGCGGGAGAGCCGGTTCCTCTTGATGTGGTGGAGTGGTTCCGTGAACAGTATTTGAGCTCTTATCAGGGGTCCAAGCTGGCTAAGCTTTCTTATGATGCTGCAAAAAAATATCAGGCTGCTCATGAAAAATTGGTTGAAGCAGTCGAGGTTAAGGAAAACCTGGTTGAAATTATAGGAAGCGTGGAAGCGTTTGCAAGCGATGTAGAAGCTGCTCTTGCTTTGAAGAAGCAGATGGAAAAATAGTCAAAAAGGTAAATTCAGGAGAAATCCATGGCTAATAGTGAAAAAATGCAGGCGTTAATGTTGGTGCGTGAAGCAAAGAATCTGGTGAATTCATTAAGGACTGGAGACCGGAAGAAAACTCTGAGTAAAGTGTTCTTAAGCCTTTGGAAAATGGAAGATGCAATCATGCATGCTACTACTAAGCAATCGCTTGGAAAAATGAAAAGAGCAGCAACTCATTTGAAAAAGGTCAACGCTGAGCTAAATAAGAATATTGTTGAACTTAAAGAGGTTGCCGACAAGGTGAAGAAAGCTACTGAAGCAGTGAAGCTGCTAGTTAATATCCTCGAAAATGCGGCCAAGCTCGCTGCCATCGTGTAAATATATCAGGGCCGGTCACTACGACCGGCCCCCTTTTTGACCTACCGCAAAGCATTGCCCTTCATTTTCAGCTACGTTAGGGACCTTATTCAAATATAAAGGTTCCCATGAAATCATATATCACTCCCGCTCGTATCAGGTTTTTCATCCAGCTCTGCTTCACGCTGTTCTGCGTTTATGTGGGCGTCCGGTTCGCCGCATTTCTGGCGTGGGCGCTTGGGCAGTCTGCCGAGTTCGTGGCCAAGCCCGGTGCGGTGGAGGCCTTTTTGCCCATCAGTGCGCTGCTTGGTTTTCGGCAGCTTGTCGGGACCGGGGTGTGGGACACGGTTCACCCGGCGGGGCTGACCATTTTTATTGCCATCGTGGTTATGGCCTTTGTCTTTCGTAAGGGGTTTTGCGGCTACATCTGCCCGGTTGGTTTTATTTCAAACCTGCTGGAGCGTGGTGGGCGCAAACTGAAGCTGGCGGTCATCCCGAACAAGTGGGTCGATTACCCATTGATGTCCATCAAGTATGGGCTGCTCGGGTTCTTCCTTTATACAGTTTTCTTCGGGATGGACTTCCGGTCCGTGCAATCTTTCCTGTCTGCGCCGTACAACATGGTGGCCGATGCCAAAATGCTCGCCTTTTTCACTGATCCCAGCGCGCTGTCACTGTCCATCCTGTTCACGATCGCCATCCTGAGTCTGGTGATCCGCAACTTCTGGTGCCGATATCTCTGCCCGTATGGCGCATTGCTCGGTCTGATCGCATGGTTCGGGCCGACAGCCATCAATCGCAATGCAACCACCTGCATCGACTGTGACAAGTGTACCAAGGGATGTCCCTCCGGCATCAGGGTTCAGGACAAACGAAATGTGCGCTCCCCGGAATGCATCGGTTGCGCGGAATGTATCGGCAACTGCCCTGTGGACGGGTGTCTGTCTTTCGCCGCTTACAATCGGTTCCGCATGCCGTGGATCGTTGTAGGCGTCGGTGTTATTGTAGTGTTGCTGGGCTTCTACGTCTGGGCGAGGGCGACCGGTCATTGGGAACCGCAGGTCCCGCCGTTCATGTTCAAGAAAATCTACACTATGTTTTTGGAAACGGTATAAAGCTCAAGCTTTCACTATAGAAAACTCTTCTGCCGTTTTGCGCGACCGATAGATAAAAGTTTTACAAATCACCCGATTTTTCTTGACTTCCCACTCAATTTTGGGGTTTAACCCGCTCTGCTATTTGTTCCCTCTGCGCGAGGTTTATTGCACGATTTCCATAAACCGTGTATGGAACCCGGACGGAAACAATACCGCTCAAAACATGGGCGGAACTGCAGCACGATCCAAGGAGAAAACACATGTACGTCGGACTGAAAATGCTTCGCGACTTCGTTAAAGTCACCCCCAACACCCTGGTCAAGGATGCCCAGAAACAGCTTGAAGATAACAAGCTCTGGATGCTCCTGGTGGTTGACGACGACGGCAAGCTGGTCGGCTATGTGCGCAAGGAAGATATTTCCGCAGCCTTGCCCAGTCTCATGACCTCCCTGGAAAAGCACGAACTCAACTATCTGATGAGCAAACTCACCGTGGAAAAGATTTTCCGCACCGACATCAAGACCGTATCCCCCGAGACCGAAATCGAGGGCGCGGCCGACATGATGTACGAGATGAACCTGGCCGGACTGGCCGTGGTCGATGCAAACGGTGAACTCATTGGATATATCAATAGAAACGTCATGCTAGACGTACTGGCCGAGGAGATGGGATATCGCGAGGGCGGAAGCCGCCTGACGCTTGAGGTCGAGGACCGTTCCGGCGTACTTTACGAAGTCGCCGGCGTCATCGCCAACATGAAAATGAACATCATCTCCACCGGCACCTTCTTCTTTAACGGACGCCGCATTGTCGTCGTCCGCATAGATACCGAAGACCCGTCCAACGTAGCCGCCGCGCTGCAGGACAGGGGTTATAAACTGGTCGCTCCCGAAGATTTCACGGGAGAATGGACCTAAGGGTTCACTCGCACTCACAACTGTACAGGACGGGTCGGTGTTAGAGGTATTCGCCGCTCCGCCGTGCAAACGTTGTGATTTGAGGGTTTGCTCTCAACCATAATTGCAGGATTATGGCTTATCTTGACGTCAGTGACGTAACACTCACCTTTAAGGGCATTGCTGCTCTTATGGGGGTTTCGTTCACCGTGGAACAGGGGACCATCGCGTCTCTCATTGGTCCCAATGGTGCCGGCAAAACCTCCATGCTCAACTGTATCAGCGGTCGCTACATCCCCGACGGGGGTGCCTCCGGCCCATGCAAAATCTCCCTCGACGGAGAATGTCTGCTGTCCTTGCCTGCGCACAAGCGTACGGAGCTTGGACTCTCTCGGACATTCCAGAACATCGCGCTGTTCAAGGGCCTCTCGGTTCTGGACAACCTCATGGTCGGCCGCCACAGCCAGATCGAATATGGACTTCTTTCTTCCATATTCTACTGGGGCAAGGCTGTTAAGACCGAGGACAAGCATCGTCGTCGCGTGGAAGATGTCATCGATTTTCTCAATCTTTCGCCCTATCGGCACCAGCACGCGGGACGCCTTCCCTACGGTGTGCAGAAAAGGGTGGAACTCGGACGCGCACTCGCCGCCGAACCCAAGCTTATCCTCCTGGATGAGCCCATGGCCGGAATGAACCTCGAAGAAACCGAGGACATGGCCAGATATATCCTTGATATAGCCGAAGAATGGGGCGTTACCGTCCTGCTCGTTGAGCACGACATGGGGGTTGTCATGGACATCTCCGACAAGGTCGTGGTCATCGATTTCGGAGGCAAGATAGCCGAGGGTACTCCGGAAGAAGTGCAGGCTGACAAGAACGTGATCGCCGCCTACCTCGGGACCGAGGACGCAGCGTTCACCGGGAGATAGGCGAGAAGGCCCGGGCGCAGCAAGCCGCCCGAGATAACATTTATATACATACGGAATTTCAATGGCTAAGCCTTACAAAACAACGTTGCCCAAGCTGCTGATCAAGCAGGCCGAGGAACGCCCGAACAAACCCGCCCTTCGCGAGAAGGAATGGGGCGTCTGGCAGTCGGTCTCCTGGCATGACAATCTCAAGATCACGTCGGAGTTCGCCTGCGGTCTGGATACCCTCGGACTTGGCAAGGGCGACATCGTCATTCTTATCGGCGACAACCGCCCGGAATGGATCTGGGCCGAACTCGGCATCCAGGCCTTGGGCGGCATTGCTCTCGGCCTCTATCAGGATTCTCCCGCCGAAGAAATCGAGTATATTTTCGCTCTGTCCGAATGCAAGCTGGTCGTTGCCGAGGACCAGGAGCAGGTGGATAAAATCCTGTCCTTCAAGGACAATCTTCCGAATCTCAAGAGCATTGTCTACCATGATCCAAAGGGGCTTGTAGCCTACGAAGAAGAAGTGGACGGGCTTATTGATTTCAAAGCCGTCCGTCGCATGGGGCGCGAAAAGTACTCCGATGCGGTGGGGCAGTACAAGGCGTGGGCGCGTGAACTCAAGCCCGATGACCCGACACTGATCACCACCACCTCCGGCACTACTGGCCGTCCAAAGCTGGCCATGCTCTCGCACGTCAACCTGCTGTCCATGGCTCATAACCTCGGTCTGGCCGACCCCAAGCACGCTACCGACGAGTTTGTTTCCTTCCTGCCGCTGGCCTGGATCGGTGAGCAGATGATGGGCGTGGCCTCTGCGCTCCTGTTCGGCTTCTGCGTCAACTTCCCGGAAGGACCAGCCACTGCCAGCGCCGACTCCCGCGAGATCGGGCCGCATTTCATTTTCTCACCGCCGCGTGTCTATGAATCCATCGCCGCCAAGGTGCAGGGCGACATCATGGAGACGTCGCCGATCAAGCGTTTCCTCTATAGTAAACTCCTGCCCATCGGCTACGAATACGCGGACACCATGTTTTCAGGTGAAAAGCCGAGCGCATGGCTCAAACTCAAGTATTTCATTGCTGACCAGGGCGTGTTCCGCGCCTTGCGCGACCGCCTCGGATTCAGCCGTATACGTTCCGCCACAACCGGTGGTGCGGCCCTTGGCCCTGACATCTTCCGCTTCTTCTGCGCCCTTGGCATCAACCTGAAGCAGATTTACGGCCAGACCGAGATCGCAGGTATTTCCTGCGTCCACCGGGAAGGCGAAGTCGACTTTACGTCTGTCGGCGCTCCTATCCCGGAGACCGAGGTCAAGATCACCGAAGAGGGCGAGATTGTTTCCAAGAGTCCGGCTGTTTTCCTTGGTTACTACAAGAACGAGGAAGCCACGGCAGAGACGGTTGTGGACGGCTGGCTGCTCTCCGGTGACGCCGGATACTTCGACGATAACGGGCGTCTGGTAGTTATTGATCGCCTTAAAGATGTCATGCATCTCAACGATGAAACACAGTTCTCGCCGCAGTTCCTGGAGAACAAGATCAAGTTCTCCCCCTACTTGCGTGAATCCGTGGTGCTCGGCGGCGGACGTGATTTTGTCACCGCCATTTTGTGCATCGACATGAACATCGTCGGGCAGTGGGCGGAGAGTGAGATGATCACCTACACCACCTATCAGGACCTGGCCGCCAAGGACGAGGTCTATGCCTTGATCAAGGGCGAGATTGCCAAGACCAATGAGGACCTGCCGCCCGAGACGAAGATCCAGCGGTTCTGTCTTTTATATAAAGAACTGGACGCGGACGACGGCGAATTGACCCGTACCCGCAAAGTCCGGCGCAAGATCATTAATGAACGCTACGGCAGCCTCATCGAGACATTGTACACCGACGAGTGCGCCTTGAATCTGGAAACCGAGATCACCTACCAGGACGGTCGGGTGCGCGAGATGTGCGGCGAAATACGCATCGAAGGTATGGAGGCGTAAGTGGAATATTATCTGCAATTGTTCATCAACGGCCTGGTGGTCGGCAGCATCTATTCGCTTGTCGCCCTCGGGTTCGTCATTATTTACAAGGCCACCAAGGTCGTCAACTTCGCCCAGGGCGAGCTGGTCATGGTCGGGGCGTACATGTGCTTCTCCCTCACCGTCCAGTTCCACATCCCATTCATCTGGGCTTTCTTCATGACGCTCGGGTTCTCAGTGCTGCTCGGGCTTCTCATTGAGAAGATGGTACTCAGGCCGCTCATCGGCGAGGAGCATATCTCGGTTATCATGGTCACGGTCGGTATGAGTTCGGTGCTTAAGTCACTGGTTCAGCTCTTCTGGGGCACCCAGATCAGGGTTTACCCGCAGGTGCTGCCCACCGAGCCGATTGTCATTGCCGGATTGCCGGTGGCCCCGGTTTACATAGCGGCCTTCATTCTGTCCGCCGTGTTGTTCGCCATCTTCTCCGTCTTCTTCAAATACTCGCGCACGGGTGTTGCCATGCGCGCCACGGCGTTTGACCAGCAGGCTGCTCAATCCATGGGCATCGGCATCAAGAATATATTCGCCATGAGCTGGTGCATTGCCTGCATCGTGTCCGCTGTCGGCGGCGTGATCCTCGGCAACATCAACGGCATCAACTCCCAGATCGGTCACCTCGGTCTCAAGGTCTTCCCGGCGGTCATTCTCGGCGGTCTGGATTCCCTTCTGGGCGCAGCACTCGGCGGGCTGATCATCGGCGTGCTTGAGAATGTCTGCGACGGTGCGGCCCGGCAACTGCTTGGACTGGGTGGATTCCGCGAGGTCGCGGCCTTCATCATCCTGGTCATCATCCTGATGATTAAACCCTATGGTCTCTTCGGGACCAAAGAAATCGAGAGGGTCTAGTCATGCAGGGTAAATGCGGTCTCTTTTTTACGTCCTACAAGGGCGAGGCGCAGATCTTCCAATCCGGCTTCCAGAAGGTCATGATCTGTCTTCTCATCCTGGCCCTGTGCGCGGCTCCGTTTGCGCTCGACATCTACATGACCTCGGTCATGAACCTGATATTCATCGCGGTTATCGGCGCGGTTTCACTCAACTTGCTGACCGGCGTCTGCGGCCAGATATCCCTCGGCCACGGTGCGTTCATCGGTGTTGGTGCATATGCCGCAGGGCAATGCACTTTGAACGGCGTCCCGTTCCCCATTGCGATTCTCGTTGCAGGTTTGATTACTGCCATGGTTGGTATGGTCTTCGGTATCCCGTCCCTTCGTCTCAAGGGAATCTATCTGGCCATCGCAACCCTGGCCGCCCAGTTGGTGCTGGAATACGTATTCCTGCACGGCGGTGTCCTGACAGGCGGTTCCAACGGATTGTTGCTTGAGCCTCCGATGATACTGGGCTTCTCTTTTGATACAGAAGCCAAGATGTACTTCCTGCTGTTTTTCTTTGCGGCGGCGTCCCTGCTCATGGTTTCCAACATCATGCGCTCCAAGTATGGTCGGGCATTTGTCTCTATTCGTGATTTCTACCTTTCAGCCGAGATCGTCGGCGTGAACCTGTTCTGGTACAAGCTTGTCGCTTTTGGCGTCAGCTCGTTCCTGGCCGGTGTCGCGGGCGGGCTGTGGGGGCACTACACGGGCTACATCTCTGCCGAGCAGTTCAATATCGGGCTGTCCATTTCATATCTTGCCATGATCATCATCGGCGGGTTGGGAAGTGTTATCGGCTCGGTTTTCGGTGCCATATTCATCGTCTTGTTGCCCGAAGTTCTCAACGCCATTGCCAATGGACTGGGTGCGTTTTTCCCGGATATCGCAAATTCCATTGTCGCCTTGCGCGAAGGCGTATTCGGTCTGGTGCTGATTCTGTTCCTGATCTTCGAGCCGGAAGGCCTGGCCCACCGCTGGAGGTTGGTCAAAGCGTATTGGAAGTTATACCCGTTTGCGCATTAACCCTGTGCGAGTTATCGCACGGAATACATATAGAAGTGACGCCCGTCCGAGTTGGATGAGCGTATAATCTCAAATTCCTTAGGAGAGTCTCATGAGGGTTGGTAAATTAATAACCGCAGTTTGTATCATGCTTGTTGCCGGGCTGATGCTGGTTGGTTGCGGAGGCGAAGAGAAAGCGGCAGAAACAGCAAAAGACGCATCACCCATCAAGGTTGGTGGTCTGATTGACCTGTCCGGACCGACATCTTCTGTTGGTCGTCCGTACTCCGAAGGCGTCAAGGCCGGTGTTCAGTACATCAACGAGCAGGGCGGCATTGATGGTCGTCAGATCGCATTTGACCTCCAGGACACTGCATACAATGTCCAGCAGGGCCTTTCCCTGTACAAGAAGATGGTCAACACCGACAAGGTTGTCTGCATCCAGGGTTACGGCTCAGCCGTTACCGAGGCTCTGATTCGTAACCTCGCCAAGGACAAGGTCCCCGACTTTTCCGCTTCCTATTCGGCTCACCTGACCGATCCGAAGAAAGCTCCCTACAACTTCTTCATCGCGGCCGACTATTCCACACAGCTGCGTGCAGCACTCAAGTACTTCCATTCCAATTGGAAGGAAGCTCGCGCTCCCAAGTTGGCATTCGTTTACCCTGATCACCCCTACGGACTGGCTCCGATCAAGGGCGGTAAGGAATACGCCAAGGAACTCGGTTTCGATATCGTCGGCGAAGCAAACGTCAGTCTCAAGGCTATCGATGCTACCACCGAGCTGCTTCCCCTCAAGGAACTGGCTCCCGACTTCTGCTGGATCGGCGGCACAACCCCGTCCACATCCGTTATCCTGAAGTCCGCCAAGAACATCGGCATGACCGACACAGTGTTCTTCTCCAACATCTGGGGATCTGACGAAAACCTGCCCAAGCTGGCCGGAGACGACGCCAACGGCTCTTACTCCAACCAGGCCGCAGCTGTTTACGGACAGGATGTTCCCGGCATGAAGGTCATCGAAAAGCTCACCGACGGTAAGCCGCAGATGACTCACTTCATGCGTGGTTTCGCTTCCGTTCTGGTCATGGCTGAAGGCATGAAGCGTGCTGCCGCCAACGGTCCCATCACTGGTGAGGCAATCAAGACTTCTCTTGAGACCCTGCGCGACTTCGACACCATGGGCCTGACACCGCTGATCTCCTACTTCCCGGATGATCACCGCCCGAACATGGCTGTCTTCATCTACACCATCAAGGACGGCAAGTTGACCTTCGTTAAAGAGGAAATCCTCGAGCGTCGCGCTGACTGGCTTGGTCACTAGGTCTTAGTTAATCGTATAAAAAACCGGGCGTGGCAGTACGCTGCCATGCCCGGTCATTTAAATGGAGCATACCTTGAACGACATACTCAAGGTCGAAAATCTGGAAGTCGTCTACAATGACGTTGTCCTTGTCCTAAAGGGGCTGTCTCTGACCTGTCCCAGGGGAGAGATCACGGCTTTGCTTGGTGCCAACGGCGCGGGCAAGTCCACGACCCTCAAGGCCATATCCGGCCTGCTTGAGACTGAGGACGGCGAAGTCACTGACGGGTCTGTCATTTATCAGGACGAACCCATTCAGGGCATCATTCCGGAAAAGATCGTGCGCAAAGGCATCTTCCAGGTCATGGAAGGCCGCCGAATTTTCGAGGACCTCACCGTTGAGGAAAACCTCAAGTGTGGAGCATTTACCCGCCCACGTTCCGAGATCGCGGAGAGCATGGAGAAGGTCTACACCTATTTCCCGCGCCTGCGTGAACGCCGCAAGCAGCTTGCCGGTTACATGTCCGGCGGCGAACAGCAGATGTGTGCCATCGGCCGGGCCATCATGGCCAAGCCGGAACTGCTGCTGCTCGATGAGCCTTCCCTGGGGCTCGCCCCGCTGCTCGTCGAAGAAATTTTCGATATCATCCAGAAGATCAACGCCAATGAGGGCGTCACCGTCCTGCTCGTCGAGCAGAACGCTCGCGCCGCCCTGTCCGTAGCCAAACAGGCTTACATTATGGAAAACGGCCGCGTTGTCATGGAAGGTAAAGCCGACGATCTCCTCAATAACCCCGACGTCCAGGAGTTCTATCTGGGCATGGGGCATACAGGCGATAAGCGCAGCTATAGAGACGTGAAACACTATCGTCGTAGAAAACGTTGGCTTGGATAAAAATATTTGAAAGGGTGGCTTGCTGCCCTGATTTTTGAGATGGTGCAAGAGTTGAAGTTCACCGAAATCGGAGGCTGCTGATGTACTACCATGAATATGAGACTGAACCTCGCGAGAAACGCCTCAAGCGCAAGTGGAAGGCTGTTAAGGAAGTGCTGCTGGAGGCTGAAGAGTCTTCCGGCGAGTTCCAGACGCGCTTGAAAGAGATGGGTGCTTGCGCCCGTGATTTCAAGAACTGGGACGATTACGGCAAGATCCCGCCCCTTCGCAAGAAGGATATCATCGCCTGGCAGGCCGAGCATGGTATCGGCTGGTTCCTGAATTGTCAGCCGGGACAGCTTGGTCGTATCTACCAGTCACCCGGTCCCATTTTTGATCCTGAAGGAACCGAGCCGGATTACTGGGCATGGTCCGAAGGCTTTTTTGCTGCCGGATTCCGTCCCGGCGATCTCGCACAAGTAACTTTTTCCTATCACATGACGCCTGCCGGTCTGATGCTCGAAGAACCTCTTCGCGACATCGGTTGTGCGGCCATCCCCGCTGGTCCGGGCAATACCGCGAAACAGATCGAATTCATGACCCAGTTGCCGGTCAACGCCTTTGTGGGCATGGCCAGCTACCTGAAAGTCATCGGCGAGAAGGCCCGGGCTGCCGGTTTCGACCTGAAGAAAGATTTCAAGCTTGAGAAGGCGTACGTGGCTGCCGAGCCGCTGCCCGAGGGCTTGCGCCAGGAAGTCGAAGATATGTTCGGCATTACTTTGCGTCAGGGTTACGGCACCGCCGACGTTGGTTGTATCGCATACGAGTGCATGCACCTTGGTGGCATGCACCTGTCTAATTTCCGCCATGTGGAGATATGCGATCCAACCACTGGAGAGCCGTTGCCTGATGGCGAGACGGGCGAAGTGGTCGTTACGCCGTTTTTCAAGGACTACCCGCTGGTGCGCCTTGCTACCGGT
>Ga0209692_10001922_pt1 | contig 25282 bp, 34 predicted proteins | sample tdDd472_FD_187129 | JGI IMG/M metagenome (GOLD analysis project Ga0209692, IMG submission 187129) | Marine sediment microbial communities from the Atlantic coast under amendment with organic carbon and nitrate - tdDd47.2 (SPAdes)... | ecosystem: Environmental > Aquatic > Marine > Coastal >... | reverse complement strand
CATGGCTTGCTTCGATGCCGAACAAGGATGATGGCACCCGCCAATAGTACCACTACTGCGAACGCTGCCGGCGTAAGCCAGAGCACAGCGGTCTTTGGCTGGAACGGCGGGTTGAGCAAAACGAAATCTCCGTAGCGCGCCCGAATGAAATCAAGGACTTCCTTGTCATTGTCACCCTCGATAAGCCGTTCCCGAACCATCAGCCGCAGATCGCGCGCAACACCTGCATTCGAACTGTCGATGTCCTGGTTCTGGCAGACGACACACCGCAACTTTTTCGAAATATCGCGTGCGCGCGCTTCCAACACCGGATCCGGCAGTATTTCGTCGGGTTCCACTGCATATGCCGATACTGGCGGCAACAGCAGTACAACCATGATGACCAATATCCTGAACATTCTCATCACTCGCTCGCGAACGCGCCGGCTTGTTTAAGCACCGTTCCGATTTTCCTCACGGCCTCGTCGCCAATGATGGGACCGACATAGCGATAAAGCACGGTGCCGGTTTCCCCGACTATGAAGGTTTCGGGCACGCCGGAAATCCCCCATTCGATTCCGGCGCGGCCAGTCAGATCGGACCCGATACGCTCATAAGGATTCCCAAGTTCAGATAGCCAGCGCACGGCATCTGCAGGCTGGTCCTTGTAGTTGATTCCGAACAGGCGAATGCCTTCCCTCTCGACAAGATCCGTGAGCACCCGGTGTTCGGCGCGGCATGGCACGCACCACGACGCGAAAACATTCACGACGATAGGCTGGCTAGCGTTCACCAAATCCGATCGCGCGAGCCCCGGAACGGATAAGCCTTCAATGGCTTCAAGTTGAAACTCTGGGACGGGTTGCGCAATCAGTACCGAGGGTATTTCGTTCGGATCACGGTCTGGATTGAGGCCCCAGAGGAAAAAGATCCCGAGAAAAAGCGCTATGAAAAAGGGCAATGATGCAAGCAATCGTGCCATGACTTATTCCGCTGGAACCGCCTGTGCATCTTTTACGGCGGGCCGTGGCGCCCCAACGCGCAAACGTCTGTCCGATAGCGACACCCCCCCTCCTAAAAATAATATTAGCGACCCTACCCAGATCAGATTTACTAGAGGTTCGTAGAGAATGCGCAAAGTCCATTGACCGCTTTCTCGCGCCTTCTTTGACGAGGGCTCTGATATCGACGCATATAAGTCTCCGGCCAAGGTCGAACGTATCGCTGACTCTGTAGTCGAACTTTGTGCGACGGGGTAGTTACGGCGTTCCGGGAAGAGTGTGGTGACAAGTTTTCCGTCTTTCTTAACCGATAACGAACCACGCTCGGCGAAGTAGTTTGGGCCTCTCACCCTCTCGACACCGTTAAAGGTTACCTCAAATCCCGCGATGGAAACAACGGAGCCCGGTTCAACGAAAGCGATTTCTTCGGACTTCCATATGCTCGAGCCGATGAAGCCGAACATCGCAATGGACAGGCCGACATGCGCCAATGTCATCCCGTGAGCGGCGCGCGGGAGACCTTTCGCTCGGCGCAACGCTGTCGCCATCGGCAGCTCGAAAAGACGAATTCTCAATGCCCATTCTCTGACCGTTGCCAGGAACAGCCAAACTGAGAAAAAGATTGAGACATAACCCAGTACAGGTCCACCGCTGATAAAGTACCAAGCGGCAAGCGTGGCTAGCACGGTTAGCACTGCGACGAACTTCAAACGCTGCAGCACGCCTTTGAAGTCCGATCGCTTCCAAGACAAAAACGGCCCTATCCCCATGATGAATATGAGAGGCAGCATAATGGGAACGAAGGTTATATTGAAAAAAGGCGGACCTACCGAGACTTTTTCACCCGTGACTGCTTCGAGAAACAACGGGTAGAGCGTGCCAACAAGCACACTACCGGTTGCAGCCGCGAGAATCAGATTGTTAAGCATAAGACCGGACTCACGACTGATAGGCTTGAATAGTCCACCGCCTTCCATCATCGGCGCCCGCCACGCGTAGAGAGCAAGCGAGCCACAAATGGAAATGCCGAGTAACATGAGGATATACAGACCGCGTTCCGGATCGACCGCGAATGCATGGACCGAGGTCAACAGACCGGAGCGAACTATGAACGTTCCTAACAGCGAAAGAGAAAACGTGAGGATTGCCAGCAAGATTGTCCAGCTTTTGAAAGCATCACGCTTTTCCGTCACGATGGCCGAATGCAACAAGGCGGTTCCCAATAGCCACGGCATGAAACTCACATTCTCGACTGGATCCCAAAACCACCATCCGCCCCAACCGAGTTCATAGTAAGCCCACCACGATCCGAGCGCGATCCCGGCGGTAAGACTCATCCAGGCCGCCAAGGTCCATGGTCGGACCCATCGAGCCCAAGCGGCATCGATGCGGCCTTCGAGAAGCGCGGCGACAGCAAAAGAAAAAACAATCGAAAACCCGACATAACCAAAATATAGGAGTGGCGGATGCATGGCGAGACCGACATCCTGCAGAAGCGGATTAAGGTCACGTCCATCTGGCGGCGGCGGAAAGACGCGTTCAAACGGATTTGAAGTAAGCAATAGAAACGACAAGAAACCTACGCTGATCCATGCCTGCACAGACAATGTACGCGCCTTGACGGCTTCGGGAATGTTTGAGCCAAACAGGGAAACACTGGCACCAAATACGACAAGGATAAGCACCCAAAGCAGCAGCGACCCTTCGTGACTACCCCAAGTACCGGCCACTTTGAACAACAGCGGCTTTAGTGAATGAGAATTCTCCGCGACATTCAAAACGGTGAAATCGCTAACTACAAACGACCACATGAGACTGGCGAAGGCGAGCGCGACGAACAGCAACTGGCCGACCGATGTCGCTCGGGTTGACCCCATCCAGAGAAGGTTCTTCTTCGCAACTCCGATCAGCGGAAGTACGCTTTGCACGAGGGCAAGAGCGAGCGCCAAGGCTAGCGCGAAATGACCCATTTCAGGTACCATGTTTCAACCTCGCTGCAATGCAATGCTGTTCACTTCTGAAAGGCTGTCGTGCGAGAAAGCGCGATCATTCTTCGAGAGCGGCTTTCCGCTTGCGATACTCGTCCTCATCGATTTCGCCTTTGGCAAATCTGTCTTTAAGAACATCGATCGCCTTGGAGGTGTGCGCACCGGATTTGTTATCGGTGAGCCAGCGAACTGCGAAAAAAACGAGTACGATTACAACTCCCCAGAACACCAACATCATGAGACCGCCCAGCATCCCATATCCTCCGCCCCACGCCATATGGGTATAGTCACGGATCCAGGGCCCTTCCGGATCTGCCTTTGCACCCGAAGTCACAAACAAAGTCGCCAGTCCCATAGCTACTGATCTTAGTCTCATCTCAGTGCCTCTTCTTGAGTGAATTATGCCGAGATTGGTATTGTAATAGTGACGCACAGGCCGCCTTGTTCCCGGTTCTGAAGCGCTATGTCTCCGCCGTGCCCGCGAATGATTGTGCGTGCGATTGCCAATCCCAAGCCGTAGCCTCCTGTCTCCAGCGATCTCGAAGTTTCCAGCCGGAAAAATGGCTCGAACACCCGTTGGAGTTCAGCTTCTGGAATGCCGGGGCCATCATCATGGACTGTGATGACCAATTCATCTCCGCGCGTGAAATATCGAACATGCGCGGAACCACCATAGCGAATTGCGTTCTTGATGACGTTGCGCAATGCCCTCCGCAAAGCGGTAGGCCGGAACCGCGCCAAGACTTCTGGACCGGTTTCCAAGGAGAACGAGGAATTAGGTTCCAATTTCAATCCGAGGAAGAACTCTTGGACATTAACTTCCTCCGTATCCTCGATAGCGCTCATTCCGCGTGCGAAGACCAGCGTAGACTCCACCATAGTTTGCATTTCTTCGATTGAAGCGATCAGACTCTCGCGGGTTTCCTGGTCATCAACCATCTCGCTTCGTACTCGCATGGCGGTGAGCGGAGACCTCAGATCGTGCCCCAGAGCTGCCAGCAAAAGCGTGCGATCGGAAATGAAGCGCGTGAGCCTATTGTGCATCTGGTTAAAAGCGAACGTGAGTTGCCGGATTTCGCTTGGACCAGACATCTTGAGGTTGGCGACACCCTCGCCCCGGCCTAGTTTCTCGGCAGCTACAGCGAGGCGCCGCAACGGCCCTGTTAACTGAGTAAGGAGAAACCAAAAGACGGCGACAAGTATCGCAGCTGCTGTAAGCGCAAAAGTCACCATCGAATAGACCGGCCATTGAAGCGGCGGTCGCTCAAATCGTGTACCGACATTCAGCCATTGGCCGCCCGATAACGCGATCGATAGGTTCATCTCAACGGCGGAAAGCTCACCGCGCATCATCGCAATATGCATTTCAGCCATGTCGGGCGACAAATGGGGCAACGGTAGTATCCGGCCCTCGATTTGGTGCAGCTCAACACGGATATCACGACTGTAGGTGTCGCCCAACAAGGTTCGAATACGGGATTCGACCACGCCCCCGCCGGCGGGATCATTATGATCAACAGCCGCGTGTTCACCTATCTCAAATCTCACCAAAGGCGAATTTGCTGCTCTTAGTATTGATTCTCGAAGATCCGGCGATGCTTCTTCTATTAATTTTGCCACATTTGCGGCACGTCCTGCTGCTTCGAATCCGAGTGCGGCCCTGACCGCTAAACTTCGCTCGTCGGCGAAAAACCACAAACTAAACAACTGCGCAATTATCAGAGCAGCAATTACTAGCAGCACTAATTGCAATCGCAGGCTATTAAGAGAAACCCGGATCATTCCAGAACCTCTATATTCACCGCAAGGCAGTACCCTTCATTCCGAACGGTCTTGATGATTTTCGGTCGCAGGACATCAACCTCTATCTTCCGCCTGAGACGACTGATTTGGTTATCGATGGTACGGTCGAGTGGCCCCGCCGACCTTCCGGCGGTGAATTCGAGTAACTGCTCGCGGCTCAACACCAAACGCGCTCGTTTGAGAAGTATGATTAGAAGCTTGAAGTCCGAGGACGTGAGACGGATTTCATTATTCGCCTCATCGACAAGCACATGCTTGTCAACATCGAAAACCAAATGCCCGAAGCGTATGCGCTTCCCGGCGAAATCGCCTGCGTGCTTCTCCATCTGTCGCGAACGACGTAAAATTGCCTTTATGCGCGCCAATAGTTCGCGAGGATTGAAGGGTTTCGCCAGATAATCATCGGCTCCGGTCTCAAGGCCAGTTATTCGATCGGTTTCTTCGCCCAACGCCGTTAGCATTAAAATTGGAAGATCGCGCTCAACTGAAAGCCGACGACACAGAGACAATCCACTCTCGCCAGGCATCATCACATCGAGGACCAAGAGGTCGAAATGGCCGGTCGAGAGCCTCTCGTCCGCCTCGCGGGCGTCCTTTGCACATGTCGCGCGCATCCCGCTTCTTTCGAGAAATCGCTTAACGCTTTCCCGAATCTCTTTGTGATCGTCAACGACGAGTATGTGCGGGACAACTGACACTTCAATCTCTTCTAGTTAAAAAAATCACAGCTGGTCAGAGCAAAAATTGTCACCATTTGTATCAGAAGGCATTTGACGCGGACCACAGACCTGGTTCCCGCTAATCCCAACCTCTTTGGCAATCCTGGATTAACCCGCCCAAACATCCAGTAAGGTCATCATCCCCATCGCGATACGCGCCATATGATGGCGGTACGACATCAACGGCGCTTCCTCGCCCGCGTCAAAGGCAATCATAACTTATTAGATCGGCCGGGATATGTACCGGGTCGCGCATAGCTCCGATGAACCGATTGCCCGTCACACCACCCAACTTGAAACCGTGCCTGAACAATTGTATCAGATGGTCATCATAAACATGTCTGGAATATTGTAACGTGATGGATCTTGCGAGAGAAAAGTCGGCTTGATCATAGATGTTCGCGCAGCGCTTCGTAATGCGTTTTCCATTTAAGGCGCCGTACGCTCTTGCTAGCTTATGGTGTCCGGGTTCAGCGCCAATGAGACAATTTCGGCTTAACGGATAGAGGAGGATTTCTGGCTCATCGTAGCCCTTCAACGAGCGAAGATGAGACGGAAATCCGGGACACAGAAAGAGCCGGCAGAGAAGGTCATCAAGGACATCCGCCGCGCCACCCGCAAACAGTATTCGGCGGAGGAGAAGATCCGCATCGTGCTGGAAGGCCTGCGTGGCGAGGAGAGCATTGCCGCGCTGTGCCGGCGTGAGGGCATTGCCGAGAGCCTCTATTACAATTGGTCGAAGGAGTTCCGCGAGGCCGTCAAGAAGCGGTCGGCGGGCGACACCGCGCGTGCAGCCACCACCGACGAGGTGAAGGTGCTGCGCAAGGAGGCCCGCGACCTGAAAGAGGTCGTCGCTGAGCAGGCGCTGGAACTGCGGTTGGTCAAAAAAAGCATGATCGCGGATGGGGGCGACGACGCATGAGATACCCCGCATCCGAGAAGCTGGAGATCATCCGGCTCGTCGAGCAGTCGCATCTTCCGGCCAAGCGCACGCTGGACAAGCTCGGCATTCCGCGCGCGACTTTCAATCGTGGTATGACCGCTTCCTGACAGGTGGCGTCGATGCACTGGAAGACCGCAAGCCTCAACCCAAGCGGGTCTGGAACCGCATTCCCGACGAGGTGCGCCAGAAGGTTATCGATCTAGCCCTCGATGAACCGGAGCTATCACCACGGGAACTGGCTGTGACATTCACGGACATTCCCGCCTTCGGCTACAAGAACCACGCGGCAATCGACCGGCACCATGGCTTCATCCGCGGCTGGAACGTGACGAGTGCGGCCGCCTGGGACGGTGCGCAGCTCCGCAATTTCCTGGACCGGAGCAATACAGGCTCGACGGTGTGGGCAGACACGGCCTACCGTTCGAAGGCGAATGAAGCCCGGCTCGAACGGCACGGCTTCATCTCCGACATCCATTCGAAGAAGCCAAAAGGGCGACCACTGGGCGAGGCGACGTCTTGCGCCAGGGTGCGGCGTCCACGGATCCGGTCATGCATCGAGCATGTCTTTGCGCGGCAGAAGGCGCAGATGAACCACGTCGTGCGCACCATCGGCATGAAGCGGGCGCGGGTGAAGATCGGCATGTCCAACCTCGCTTACAACATGCTGCGTCTCGTCTGGCACGAGGGGCAACGTGCGCCCGCATGACGCCGAAATGGCCCGAGCCGACAGCGCGCCGGCCCAAATCACACCTCGGAAGGTCAGAAAACCTCTGTAATCACAGCCGGCATCCAGCCAATCTGCGCATCTCGACCATTTCCGGGCCGCAAACGTCGGTCATTAGAAGCGTCCGATTGGTTCCACAATCGTCGCTTGCTGAATTTCATCGGCAACACTCCGCCAGCAGAGGCCGAAGAAAAATTCAACGTAGCTCTGGAAACTTCAGAAATGGCCACGTAAGTTATTGATCGGCCTCCGTCACACGCGGGGCGGTTCAGTTGCGATGGTTGGCTAGGCCTAAACATCTGCGTGACGCAATCGGCCAAATGGCGGAGCGGAGCTCCAAAGGAGCCTATGCACGATAGGCAAAAATAAAAATTGATCCATACAATCGGCAACGATCTGGGCTTAGGCTGACGCAGGCCGAGCTAAACCGTGCCGCATCGTTTTGGTCAGGATTCGCAAATGCCCCGGACAATCCTTATGTCGTCGCTTGTTTTCCTTTTTTCGCTTCTGGTGTCCGGCTGCGTCACCGTACTGGAAACGGTGAAGAAAGCCGATCAACCGATTCCCACTGAGCTCGTGGCGTCGATGCGGTCAAAGGGGATGACGTCTGCGGACCCGGTTCTCATTCGGCTGTTCAAGGAAGAAAGCGAGCTTGAGGTCTGGAAGCGAGATAAATCGGGTCGGTATGCGCTCTTGAAGACGTTTCCGATCTGCAGGTGGTCGGGTCAACTCGGCCCGAAAACGCGTGAAGGCGATCGTCAGGCTCCGGAAGGCTTCTATCAAGTAATTCCCGCAGGACTGAATCCGAACTCGAACTACTACCTCTCCTTCAATATTGGCTATCCGAACAAGCTTGAGCGCGCGCTCGGCTACACAGGCAGTGCAATCATGGTGCACGGGGCATGCTCGTCATCCGGCTGCTATGCGCTTACAGACCGCGGCATGGCCGAAATCTATCCCCTGTTGCGCGAAGCCGTAACGGCCGGGCAGAAATCCATACAGGTGCAAATCTTTCCGTTCCGCATGTCTGTCGCCAAGATGCTGGAACACGAAGGCAATCCAAATTCCCAGTTTTGGAAGAACCTCAAGGTCGGCTATGACAGCTTCGAACTGAGCAGGAAGCCCCCCTTGGTCGGCAGTTGCGGCGGACGCTACGTGTTCGCGTCCGCAACCGGCACGGAACTCCCGAACAATCCTTTGGGAGACTGTCCGGGAGGCGCGAGCAAGTCTATATTCGAGGTCGCGGCAAATGGGTCGCTCGACGGCGAGAGGTCTCCGCAGATTAATGGAAATCCACAGGCACCGGGAGCGCACGCCTATTCGGACGGGAGCATGAACCCGTATTTCAGGAGGATCCTAGAGCAGAAAGGCGCCGCAAAGCTGGCGGAGATGACTTCACTTACTAACGTTCCGGTGAGCCGTCCACAGGCCGCCCTTTTCGAGCCACATTTGGCCGCCCCGATGACCGATTGACCGCGCTGCACGGCGAACAAGCCCGAATTATGAGACCAGACTACGAGTATTCGCGCGATCTTCGGCGATTGCGAAGCTTGAGCATTGTTGCACGAAGGGAGGTGGCCCTGCCACGATCTGATGACAAATCGTCGCCTTCGTTATTATGTGGCGAATTGACCTTTGGTTCCTCAGGAGCGGAAATTGTTGGGATCGTCCCCGTGAAAAAAACTCTCGCTCGAAACGGACAGATCCGAAAAACCTCGGAGCAATTGACAAACGTTTCAGGACCGCTTGTCTGATCAGGTCCGGGCAAGTATCCATCGGGCTGCAAATTCTTACCGGCGGACGTTGGCAATATGAGCAGATATGCGCTAGTTCTTGGTCATGCTTAGGTTCCCGGCATCTGTGTTTTTCGCCCTGATTCTGCTAATGCACGCTTCTGCAATTGTGCCCGCTGCGCACTGGGACGGAGCCCGCGATACCGGAGAAGTCCTGACCGAATCTGTCATCTCCGTGCCGACAGCCAAGGCTGCAGCGGATACTGTGCACCTACCCCCGACCGTCCTTGCCACTGGCACGCCGGTTTCGCACTGCGCGTCGACCTGCCCAGCTATCCTTGGCGATGAATTTTCAGTTCTCGGTCCAAGTGGCGATCGGCCAACCTTGCGGCCAGGCAGACGATTGCATGCGGCGGTCGTTGCCGTGCATTTCCGGCCGCCCATCGGTACGCGTGTCCTTTCATAGAGCGCGCTGACTGCGCCTGGCCTGTCAAACCGACCGATGGAATGGGTCATTCGGTTTACCGAAACGGGTATGACCCCATATTCCCCGAATTCAGCCCGCCGTAATAGGCGCTGAACCTGCCCATGTGGGGCGGCGATGCGTCTGAAATCGGCGGCCATCGCAGTCAGTTGGTACCTGACGCGCGGATTGAATTCCGCGCCCAACTGGAAATCTTAAAACATGAATTATGTTTTGTTGCAGTCGGCCTTGCTGGCCTACCCTGCGATCGATCCGGTGATTGTGTCTGTCGGCCCGCTCGACATCAGGTGGTACGGAGCCGCTTATGTGGCGGGAATTCTGCTCGGCTGGCTTTACGCCCGCGCCCTCGTGAGAAACCGCAGGCTCTGGGGAAGCCGACCGGCACCCCTCGCTCGCTCTGATCTCGACGACTTCATTGTATGGGCCGCCATCGGCATCGTGCTCGGCGGCCGCGTCGGATACATCCTCTTCTATGATCTCGCGCCTGTGCTCGCACATCCGATACGGGCCATCGAAATCTGGCGTGGCGGCATGTCGTTCCATGGCGGCCTCGCCGGCGTGACCATCGCAATGGTGCTGTTTGCCCGCTCGCGCGGCATCGGCGTCTGGCGCCTTGCCGACATCATTTCCGCCTGCGCACCGATCGGCCTGTTTTTCGGGCGAATCGCGAATTTCATCAACGGTGAACTCTGGGGGCGAGAGACAGACGTGCCATGGGCGATGATATTCCCGGGCGCGGGTCCGCTACCGCGTCACCCGAGCCATTTACGAAGCCGGTCTTGAGGGCCTCGTTCTCTTCGCGGTCCTGCGCCTCCTCACCTATCACTCGGTCAGCTTGGCATTGCCGGGGCTTACGACCGGGGCGTTTCTTACCGGATATGCATTGACCCGCATGTTCGCGGAATTCTTCCGCCAGCCCGATGTTCAACTGGGATTTCTGTTTGAGGGTTGGCTGACCATGGGCATGGTGCTCTCGGCTCCAATGTTTCTGGCGGGACTCTTCCTGCTTTTGAGAGCCCGTCTTCTCCGACAGCGGCAGTCCGAGACCGAACCGACGACTGGAGGGCAAGGGGCATGACATGCACCGACAGCGTGTTCCGCAGCCCTCTTGGAGGGACAAACGACCTGATCGGTCATCAACACTGCCGCGCCAAAGTTCTGCATGGCGCGAAGCAACGCCTTCGAAAGATCGACCACGCACGGCTTCGTCGACGCACAATCTCCCATTTTATCGGCTCGATTTCGACGTCGAGGATACAAGGAGGGCAAAGATGAAAAGGGTCCTCAGAACCGTCAAGGCTCTGTTTCTCCTCGATATCGTCGGCGGATTGACCTATTCGATTTGGGCATTTTCCGTTTTGACCATAAGGAATTGCGGCATCTTTCTCGACTGTCCGGCATCAAACGCAAAATTCGCCAGCGTGCTGGCCGTTCTCTCCAGGTTCGTGCCGGACTTTTACCTGTACGCGCTCACCGTGTCCGTTGGTCACGGCATCATGTGGATGCCGAACTTCCTTCTTTCGCTCTCCTGCTACCGTGACATCTGCTTTCCCGAATGGCTGCTCGTAAATGACACACCGTCTTTCGAGGCATTCGTTCACCTGGTTTCGAGATGATGAACTACCGCGCAGATACCGCCCGCTCCGCGCTAATGGCAAAAAACGTCTATGACAAAGCCCCGATCTCCCGGATCGAATTGCTGGACGCATGGAAGGGCCTCGCAATCATTGGCGTCGTTGTCTTCCATTTCGCCTGGGACCTCGAAGCATTCGGACTGGCGCCCGCGGGAATGACGTTGCGGTCGGAATGGATATATTTTGCCAGAAGCCTCGCGGGCAGCTTCATGTTGATCGTCGGCATCAACCTCTACCTCGCCCACGGCAGGGTGATCAGATGGCTGGCGTTTGTCCGCCGTCTTTTGCTCATCCTCATCGCTGCTTTCGCCATAACGGCATTTACCTATATGATGACACCGCGAAGCTTCATCTATTTCGGCATTCTGCATTCCATCGCGATCTCTAGCGTATTGGCGCTGATCTTCCTGAAGGCACCGGCGCTGCTGACGGCAGCGTTCGGCGTGTTCTTTCTTGTCGCAGGTCGACTGCTGTCGTCCGCCTTTTTCGACACGCCGTATTTGTACTGGACCGGCCTTTCGACCTTCGTCCCTCCCTCAAATGACTTCGAGCCAATATTCCCCTGGTTCGGCCTTGTGCTGATTGGCATGGCGATCGCCAAGTCCGCTGCCATGGGCGGCGCGCTCCAGACCGTATCCGAATTGACACCACGGGGGCAGCCGTTCTCCTTTCTCCGCTGGACGGGCCGCCACACACTAGCGATCTACCTTGTGCATCCGGCGGGCTTTATGTCGCATTCGTCGGCGTGTGAACAATTCGAAGGTCAGGCATGACGAAACCTCGAATCCTGATAGTTTGCAGCAATCGAGAGTTTGCCCCCACCATCGGCGCGCAGCTTGCCGACCGGGAATTCGCGCCGACGGTAGTACGGTGCGAGTCGAAAGCCACCGAGATGATCCTGTCGCAGGTTCCAGATGCCGTCCTGATAAGCCATGGCGCAACAGGAGACATCGACACAACGGAAATGATCATACGTCTGAGATGCAAAGGATATCATCGCCCCCTTGTTGTCATCAACGCGAGGACATCTACGAGTGAAGAAGTCCTATTATTCGAATTGGGCGCCAACGATGTAATCGCAGACACGGAATCATTTCCCGTCTTGGTGGCGCGGATTCGGGCCCGCCTGAGACAGTTTTCCGACACCCGGCACATCGCCATCCAAATAGAACGTTTTGTTTTCCGTCCGGACTTCCGACTTCTCGTCTCGCCCAATGGTTCACGCATCAGGCTGAGCGAGAAGGAAACCGAATTGCTTCAGCGCCTCGTGCAGGCAGACGGCGCCCCCGTTTCTCGTAGAATTCTTCTTGGCGAGGTATGGGGCGATCCCGATAGTCTATCTCACACGCTGGAGACACATATCTATCGGCTGAGGCAGAAATTGAGTGATTCCGGCTCGACACCACGTCTCATAATGACCACTGATCGCGGGTACAGATTGCTTCGGCTATAATATGGTGACGTCAAGCATCGAGAATCGGTTGCTTTCGAGCGGCTGAACAATATCTCTGCGCCCGACAAGCGATTGGTGACCTAATGGGATGAACTGCCTTCCCACCTCGAACGCGGCTATCGTCGCGGGCAAATGGTGGAGCAGAAGGAGCATCCTGATGGTTGTCGCGGTTCTTGGCATAGATCTCGGGAAGACGATTTTCAGTGTCGCCGGTCTGGACGAAGGAGGCGCCGTGGTGTTGAGCAGGCGCATTCCAGCGCTTCCGACTGCTGGACTTTCTTTCTGCGTTACCGCCTTGCGTTGTTGCAATGGAGGCGTGCGGCGGTGCCCGTCACATCGGCCGCTTCTGCGTCGAGCATGGCCATGAGCCACGATTGATGTCGCCGCTTTATGTGCGTCCCTATGTGAAGGTGCACAAGAACGACGACCGGGATGCTGAGGCAATCGCAGAAGCGGCCACACATCCAACCATGTCATTTGTCGCGGTGAAGTCCGAAGAACAGCTCGACTTACAAGCTGTGCACCGGGCCAGAGAGCGCCAGTTGCACAACCGGACCCGACTGATCAATCAGGCACGTGGATTCCTGACAGAGCGCGGCGTTCGTATTGGGACCAGTCGGCAAGTGTTCCAGCGCGCTCTCGGCGAGTTGATCGGCGATCCTTCGAAGCAGCTGTCATCGGCGATGACAGCAATCCTCTCGGACATGGCGGAGGAACTGAGTGCGATCAACAACAGGGTCGCGGAACTCGACAGGGAGATTGCCGCGCATGCCCGCCGCAATGCGGACATGCGGCGCTTGATGGAGATATCTGGTATCGGTCCGACTATTGCGAGCGCACTTGTCGCCGCTGTCGGTGACGGTGGATGCTTCGCAAGAGCAAGGGATCTGTCCGCCTAGCTCGGCCTCGTGCCGCGTCAGATCACGACTGGTGGCAAACCCAGGCTGATTGGAATCTCGAAACACGGCAACAGCTACCTGAGAAAGCTGTTCATCCATGGTGCGCGAACGGTCCTCCATCCCGTGAAGGGCAGAACGTCACCCATTACCCAATGGTCCGATGGCTTGAAGGAAAGAGCATACGTAAACGTTGCTGCCGTGGCGATGGCAAACAAACTCGCACGCATCGCATGGGCCGTCCTGACGAAAGGCGATCGATACCGTCACAGTGCACTCGCCGGCGCATGATGGTGACGATGTGAACACGATAGGCTGAAAAGGAATCTGCGAGCGGAGTGAAGATGGACCAACGGCCAATCGGCGTTTTGTGAGTCTGGCGGGGAGCATGGCCTTCGAGTGCCGATGACCTAATGAGACACTGAGCGCGCGACTTCCCATCTTGGTCAGGGGTATCACAATCCCCGAACAAAGACCGAATACATAGAAGCAGGGTCAACGGGACATCGACAAATCGCTTGCACGGGAAGGCAGTTCATACATGCTTCCCTGAATTGTTGTCAGGAGACTGGAGGTTCGAATCCTGCCGAAGGCCCCACAGGCCTTCCGGAGTGCTTGGCCGCGTATCCATAAACGCCTACGTCCGGTCTCGGCGGTTTTCGGACGCGGCTCGATCGGCTTTACGTGTCGCTGATGCGGACAGATCGGACATTCCAGCGTGAACCCTGAAGGATAGCCACAGCCCAAAACCGTCTTTGGGACTATGCGCGGAAAAAGTCTGCTTCGAGTGTGCGTTAGCACCCATAATCCCGGTGACACAATTGTCGACCGAATGCCGGTGCACGGAGATGGGTTAGCACTCCAGATCAGCGAGGCCGCGCGAAGTGGCGGCAGCGGCGCTTACGACGCCTTGTATCCGGGCCATCACGCTCATCTGTTCGATAAAGTCCTGGCCAAACACCGTCCGTTCGTCGATATGGCCACGCATCGTTTCGTACTCGCTGCCTGTTCAGCCCCCGACGAGACTGAGCGCTGTCCCATTCTCGATGATGATCGTCGCGCCGATCCACAACGCGGCAATGCCAATTGCCGCGGAGGTACCAGTGCGCAGCCAGTTGGCCCCGCGCTGCGCCAGCAGCAACGGAAAGCTGACCACCGTCGACAGCGCCACCATCCCGGCCATCGAGCCCAACCCGAACACCGCGAAATAGGCCAGCGCCTGGCCAATACTCTGCGTCGCGCTGACTGTCAGAACCAGGAGCGCCCCGGACCCCGCTGCACCGTGGACCAGCCCGACGCCAAGGGCCTTGGCGTTGGTCCTGAGGTGGGTGTGGTCGTGGCGAGCCTCGTTGTGCGGAAGCGTCTCCCCCTTGTGCGAATGGGCGTGCATATGCTTGCAATCGCCATGCTTGTGAACGTGGATGTGTACACGGTCCCGTTGCAGCCGCCACAGCGTTTGCGAGCCGAGCGCCACGATCATCACGCCGACCGTAAACTCCAGTCCTGCCTGCGCCCGGCCCGATATCGTAAGGCCCAGAATCACCACAACAGCGCAGAACCCGAACAGCGCCAGTGTGTGCCCAAGCCCCCAGAACGTCCCCCGTGCGATCAGCGCGCGACGGCCGCCCTTCTGGACCAGCATGTTGGACACGGCGGCAAGGTGATCGGTCTCAAGCGCATGGCCCATGCCGATGACGAATGCGAGTGACAGAATCGTAGAGTAACTCATGTCGCGATCCTCATGTCCTGAACGCGGGAGGCAATGCGGGGGATGCGGCCCTTACCTGCAACGCTACCAGTGCCCTCGTGAACCACCGCGTCGAATTTTTCACCCGGTCGACGTCCCTGTCGCCGCCGTCAGCGATAAGTGCAACCCCTTAATCGGTTTGATATAACGTTTGCTCCGCAGGCGGTATGGACGTTCGCATCAACTACAAATGAGCGCGACCCGTCCAAAGTCACCGACGCCGCGCGTGCATGCCTCGTCAGCCTCAGGCTCATCTCAGACAGTCACCCTACCGAACATACCATCGCCGCTTATCAGGTGATAGACGGCGGCGACGATGTGGAAGAATGCCACTACAAGAATAATCTTCCAGATATATGCGTGGACTAACCTCGCCGGTGCCCAAAAATATGAGGTAATGGCCCAGGCCGCGACCTGGTGTAGTACCGAGAAGTAAAGCCCGAGATGTACGATCCGCGCCAGTCGGTCTTGCCATTTCTGGGATGTCGGGAACGGCGCGACCGTTCTCATGTAGGATAGCCCAAATCGGATCAGCATGATGATGCCGATCAGCAGTCCGGCATATATATGAACCGCATGCTGTAAAAGATCGATCTTCGACGGCGGTAGAAGCGAACTGTGCGTGCGGGGTATTGCGCTCGAGGTGTACCATTCGTGTGGATACTTCTGGCAAGGTATCGCTCCCACGTTCGACTCGATGGCGCCTGAAACTGACTTCTAACCGATTTCTTGACATTCAGTCGGATTTCGTAAGGGGCAAAAGCTACTGCGGGGAAAGCCCAGTCCGAAGCACCGCCTATTCAGAACCAAAGAACTTCCACCGCGGCACGAAACGAGGCACGGCGGACCGGTATTCTTCGAATGCGTTTCCGAAGCGATCTGCCAATAGCCTGTCCTCCCGGGCAGCAAGACCGAGATAGAGCCAAGCGATCACCGGCGCGAGCACGATACCCGGAAGGGTCGGCCAGTTCACGAGTTGACCGGCGATCAAGAGGAATATCCCGGCATACTGCGGGTGCCGGATCGTTCCATAAATACCGCTGGTCACAAGCTCGTCGCCGAGAAAATAGATCCTAACCCAGCCCTTCACGATCAGCAGCATCCCGAAGAGTATAAGTGGCCAGGCGACAATGGCTTCGACCGCCGCGCCAAGGCGGCCGAATCCTAGGAGAGAGCTCCAAAGGTGGCCGCTTGATTCTGTGATTGGCATCTCGAACGGCAGTAAACTTGCGAGAAGATAGACCGTGAGCGGGAAGCCGTACATCTCTGCATAGAGGGCGATGATAAAAGCCTGAACCAGCCCCGCGCCGGTCCATTCGCGCCAACCTGACGGGGCTAGAAAGTAGTAGGCACCCCAGACGCCCACGACAATGAAGAGGACGGCGAATGGCCAGAGGCCGATCCACTGATTGATATCTACGGTCATCTGGCAGCTTTGCCGCGGTGCGGTAGCGACAGACCACTTCCGGGATGCATCGGCATACCTATTTTCGCAGGAATTTCATCAGGGGGCGGCAATCGCGAGGATCACCAGAACAGTGACGAGTAGCATGCCGACGCCACCCATCCCGAAACCAAAACCATATTCGTTCGTCATAATGGTCTCCGCGACCCCGAATGCGATGGCACGACGGAGCCCGGGTTGAACGGGCTCCGCCTTGGCGATCAGTTTTCGCCAGCGCCGGCATCATCCATCATCTGCATGCGCTGCTGCCTCGGCGCACCAACTGCGGGCTGATTGCCACGCATTTCGTCACGGTACATCGGCATACCGAAACCGGGGCCACCACGCATCCTCATCCGGCCTGCGCGATCGGCTGCAGCGGTAATCTCGTCTACGGTAACTTGGCCATCGCCGTTGTCGTCTAGCGCCTGGAACTGATCGACCATCTGCCAGCGGACGGTGGCGGCGTAAGCAGGATCGAACTCATTGATCGAGAGAGTTCCGTTCCCGTCGCGATCATTGTTCTTGAGGATAGCGGTCAACCCGGTACTAAATTCTTCCGAGGTCACCTGACCGTCATCATCAGCATCCAGCGACTGGACAAAGGCAACATTGCCAGCCGCGAACATACCACCCATGCCCATTGGCATTCCGCCCATTCCCATGCCATCGCGTTGGCTGTTCATCATCTGCATCATGCGCATCATCTGCATCATATCCGAGCCGCCCATGGGACCGCCCTGCATATTCCAACTACCGGTCCCTCGCATCATCTCCTGACGATCGTAGGAAGGACTGGCACGGTTTTCATGTCGCGAGTATCCAGGATCAGCGAATGCGGAATTGGTGGCGGCAACAAGCGTTGCGGCGAAGGCCGCCAGGAGGGCTTTTCTCATTTTTTACTCCTATTCTGTCAACATACACTCCCAGCATACGCTTTGAATTTCGCTAAATTCTGTTTCAATGATCCTAAAAATGTATCCAATTGTCACAGACTGGAATCTGCCCGTCGCAAGTGGGCATCCTCGCCCGCCTGATACGCGGTGACAAAAGAAATCGAGCGTTCTCGAACCGCAGTCGCATTCATGCGCGATCGCGCTGCAAGCCGACAACTGCGCCAAGGAAAAGGAAAAATAGAGCAGAGGTGAGCGCCGGCAGATTATCACCATTAATGAGACCTGTGCGCGGGTAGCGCTGGACGACAGTGAGTATTTCTGATTCCCTCGATTTGAACAGAGCACTGAGGGTGGCGATGGCGCTGCGACAGATTGGTCAGGGAACGTTCAGGTTCGCTATTGGCGGCGGCCGACGGCGTTCTTCACTGGACGAACTTTCCAGCCTCATCGACCGGTTGCCTGTCGAAGATTTTGTTTGGCTGCGATCTACTGCGCGGCCAAGGGCGAACCGGCATGGCCGCCGCTGGCACTGTTCAAGGCGATGCTGCTTTCGATCTGGTAGGACCTGTCGTATGTAAAACTATCCGAGGCGTTGAATGACCGAGCTTCGTTCCGGCGGTTCTGTGGATTTTCGGCATCAGAGCCGACACCCGAGCGCACCGCCTTTGTCCGTTTCCGCAAAGCCCTTGTGGCGCATGAACTGTATCGGTCACTGTTCCATGAAATCACCGGCCAGTTCAAGGCCAAGGCAAGCACGATCAAGACCGGTACGCTCGTCGATGCGACCATCATTGCCTCGGCAAGCGAGGAGGACGGCGACGCGCATTGGGTTAAGCACAAGGGCAGACCAGCGGTTCACGGCTTCAAAGCCCATGTGGGCGCCGACGCCGATACTGCGCTGGTTGAAGAGGTCGCGATCACTCCGGCCAATGTCAATGATGGCAAGGCTGGCCCGCAGGCTTTGCCGGACGATCCCGGCGAGGTTTTTGCCGACAGCGCCTATCGGGGAACGCAATTTGGTGATGCCGTGCGCGCCAAGGGCGGCACGCCACGCATCGTTGCTACCGGCATCTGGGGCCGTGACGAAGCCGAAACCCGAAAGCGACTCGATGCCCGGAACCCACCGATCCACCGTATACGTGGCCGGGTCGAGAAAATCTTTGGCACCTGGAAGCGAAGCTACGGCCTTCGTCGCATGCGATGGCAGGGATTGGCCAAGGCGGCCATCCAAGTTCATCTCACCGCTATCGCCTGCAATCTCAAACGCGGTCTGGTGATCGTCACCGCGGCGTGACCAACACGACAACCCTGAGGTCACCACGCTTACGCCGAGGAGCCATCGGCATCGCCAATGGCTATGGGCTGAACTGCGCTGCCGAACGGCCATGAAATCAACGAGAAAGCGCTACCCGCGCACAGGTCTCTAGAAAGCCCCATTCGGCATGCGGATACCCATCGAGGCCGGGAGCTAGGCTGCTCCACACAGAGGCCGGATACATTGACGCAAATGTTCAGCGCAGACCGAAATCCTGCCTGCACACCCGGGGCGGTCCATACATTTCCCTTTGCGGCCTCGTGCAGGATAAGCTTGTCCAGCGTCAGATCCGAAACAGCCTTCCGCAGCCGCTCGTTCTCCTATTGCAGGCGCTTGAGTTCTCTCAGCTGGTCCGTTCCCATACCGCCATATTGCTTGCGCCAGCTAGTGGGATGGACGGCTCTCCCTCCACCTCGGCAAACTTCGGCCGTCGACATAAAAGGAGAGAACCACGACCGCCATAGACATCCTCGACATCGATATCGCGAGGAACGTCTTTCAACTGCATGGAGCCGATCGACGAGGCCGCCCGGTCTTCAAACGACGAGTGATGCGCGATCAACTCCTCAGTGTACTTAGCGGCATCGAGCCATGCACCATCGCGATCGAAGCCTGCACCGGCGCGTTCTGCTGGGCGCGGAAGTTCGAGGAACTCGGGCATCTGGTGAAGATCGTAAGCCCGCAATATGTGAAGCCGTTCGTGAGGGGACAAAAGAACGACGGACACGACGCTGAGGCAATCCGCACCGCGGTGCGCCAGCCGCATATTCCACTTGTGCCGATGAGAACTAAAGAGCAGCAGGACATTAAGGCGTTGCATCGCGCTAGGCAGCGCCTTGTAAACCACCGCACAGCGACGATCTGCCACATTAGAGGACTACTCCTCGAGCGCGGCGTCGCTTTTGGCAAGTCAATACCAAAGCGCGACGGATGGTCCCTGATATTCTCAGCGACATGACCAATGAGTTGAGCGAGATAGCTCGTGATGCCATCGCCGAACTATGGGTTCTGTTCTGCGATCTCGATCGGGGTATCATTTCCTTCGACAAGAAGATCGAAGCGGTCTTCAGGGGGAGTGCAACCTGCCAGCGGATCATACTCAGCATCTCAAAGCAAGGAAGCCATTATATGTCTGCTCGGTTACGCGAACCTCGCGGATCGTATCCACACACGCCATCCCCTGGCCGACAAGCACCTCAACCTGCCGTTACTTCGTGACTATCTTTGGTTTGTGCCGCTTGTTGGGCATCTTCGATCCTCCTTCTTCCGAAACATAACGGTAAACCCATTTCTTTGGAGAGGCTCACCTCCGCCAGGGGATCGATGCCCAAGCGGATCCGCAATTCATCATAACCGCCGATACGCTCACCTGAGATGCAGATCTGCGGCGTGGTTTCGACGCCGTACCGTTCCATGAATGCATCGGTTTCCGCACGGGTGGTCAGATGATGGTCCTTGACCTCGAAGCCCTTGCGTTTGAGTAGATCCTTCGATTTCAAACCGTATGGGCAGATATGGTCCGGCATGACCATTCTATAGAGTTCTGCCTTTTTCGTTGCATCCGTCATCATGACCGCCTCCTACGAAGCCGCGCAGACATAGTGGCCCCGGAAACCGGCCTCATATTCGGTTCCTGCAGTCACAATCAGATCGTAGAGGTCACCATCGCCGCTTTCGCGCAGTTCGGCCACAATAGGTTCCGCTTCGAAAGTGCCGCCTTGGCGCGTTGCATCTTCCGTTGGCAGCTGGACCAAGTCGCCGCTGATCTTGACGAGCCCAACCAGACCGTCAGTCGTGTCGCCCACGACAAAAACTGGTGGGCTCTTCTCTGCGTAGGCATACCGACAGGCCACTCCTTCCGGGAAGACTTCGGCGATCTCCTCCTCTTTCAGGAATTCCGGATCGATGGTGGCCAAAACCTCCGTTGAAAGTGCCTCCCGCGCGTCGGCCAGACGTGCCGCCGACTCTGCTTTGTCGTCCGAAGCGTCTCCGTTCGCCGCAATATCGGCGATCAGATAACGCATTTCGGCGATTTCTTTGTCTTGGGCGTAGATGATGCCGTCGGCCAGCTTCCTTACCCGCGGATCGGATATGTTAGCTCGTGTAGACGTCATGATTGCGATGGAGTGGTGCGGGATCATGGCGCTCATATAACTGCGGTCCTCAACGGTAGTCTGACTGCGAACCAGCCAAAGCGCGACAGCGAAGACTGCGATCGAACCTGCAAAAATCGCGATGTTCAGACCGCGACTTGCGTACATCGACAACATGAAAGCGAGCATGATGAACGCCATCGTAGCGCCCATCACGACTGCCATGTAGACCCGGGTCTCCGACCAGAAAACGTGATCAACAACGTATGTGTTCAAATACATCAGACCGAACATCACCACGGTCGACGTAGCAATCATCGCGAAAAATCGACTGTAACTCATCCTCACCTCCGTATTTGCGGATGTGACGTAAATGACCTTCCAGCGCTGGAAGGTTCCACCGTTCCTTCAAAAGTTTCAAGCAGCGACGAAAAACGGTTTCTATCCTGGAGAAATGAGCCCATTCTCGCCGAACAGTTCAGATATGACCGAATGTAGCCTCATTCTGATCGTTCATTGGAACTGAAATCAATTTTGGTTGGTTGACCGTCTGAGCATTAAAGACGGCCAACTAGAAGTAGCATCTGAAGAGGATCAGGGTTTCCTGTGACGCCCCAAAAGGCTAAATTCCGATGATGAATGATGCCACCGTCATTGGATTTCCATGCAGGTTGCACCTGGTTCTGGCTGTCGTAGCCCTGCTTTCGCTCCTCGTGACCGGAGGCACCTTTTCGCATGCCGAAGAAATTGGTTTGCAGGATCACGTTCATGCGGCCGCAAACGCCGCTGATCACAGCCATGCAACCGAATGTCCCGCCTGCGAGGTGAAAGACCTTCCAATACATTGCGGTTCGAGCATCCTAATTTTGGCCGGGCACGAGGAATTTACTGTCGCTGCTGGCGGCCATCAATTTTCCAACAGCCGTTTCGAACCTCTGGCCAACCTCCCTATTATTCCCGAACCGCCGCCACCTCGCTCCTTCCCCGTTTTCGACATTTGACGCCGCAGCTGAATCAGCTGCCCGACATCGAACAACGAGGAAAGATATGAAAATCCAGAAAATTATCGGAGCGGGTGCCATCGGCCTCGCGTCCATAGTCGCTGCATATGCGCATGGCGGCGCGACCGGCATTGTGAAGGAACGCATGGAAGCCATGGGCACGATGAGTGACGTCGTCAAGGCGCTTTCGGCAATGATGCGTGGCGAGACCGCATATAACGCTGATGCCGTCCGCGACGGCGCGGAGACGATCCGCCGCCACGCCGGCGAGGCGCTGACCGGCCTGTTCCCGGAAGGAAGCGGCGGCGAACCCTCCGAGGCCAAGGCGGAAGTCTGGTCAAACTGGGACGAGTTCTCCGCGCTGGCGGCGCAACTCGAAACCCTATCGGAAGGCCTAGGCCTGGCCGCGGATAACGGTTTAATGTCCGGAAGCGGAGGACAAGCGCAGGGCGGCATGATGGGTGGCGGAACCGGCATGATGGGTTCGGCCAACACCATGATGGGTGGCACAGCGCCGATGATGGGCCGGGGCGGCAGTTTCGACGCCGCCGTGCTCGCCGCAATGCCTGCGGACGGAGTGTTCAATATGATCGCGCAGTCCTGTTCGGCCTGCCACACCAAGTTCCGGCTCGAAAAGAACTGAGCCATGCGACGGATAGCCAAACTTGGAGCGCTCGCCGCCGTCCTTGCGGCGGCGGGCGCGGCCTCGCTTCACGCCTGGCCGATCGGCCGACCGGTCGCGCTAGAATCGATCGCGGGCGACGCGGCGCGCGGCGCGTATCTTGCGCGAATGTCGGGATGCATCGCCTGCCACACCAACGCGGAAAACGGCGGCGCGCCGCTGGCCGGCGGCGTGAAACTGCCGACGGATTTCGGCACGTTTCACTCGCCCAACCTCACCACCGACACCGTAAACGGGATAGGCGGCTGGTCGATCCAGGAATTCTCCAAGGCCGTCCGACAGGGCGTCTCGCCGGACGGCGAACCCTACTACCCGGCTTTCCCCTACCCGTTCTATTCGCGGTTCTCCGACCAGGATATCGCGGATTTGTGGGCCGCGTTCCGGACGGTTCCTGCGGTCGCGGAAGCCGCGCCGGAACAGGAACTCCGCTTTCCCTTCAGCTTCCGCCCGGCTCTGAAAGCCTGGCGGGCGATGTTCCTCGATACCGGGCCCCTCGAACCGCGCGAAGACAAGAGCGAAGCATGGAACCGGGGGCGCTTCATCGTACGCGGACCGGCGCATTGCGGAGCCTGTCACACGCCGCGCAATCTGCTGGGCGCTAGGCAGGCCGAGTTCGCCTTGCATGGGGCTGAGGGCTTGCCCGACGGCGGAAAGTCGCCGCCGATCACCAAGGCAAAGCTCGAAGAACGGGGTTGGACTGTCAGCAATCTTGCCTACGCACTGCGCAGCGGCATCACCCCGGGCGGTGATGTTTTCGGCGGCTCGATGGGCGAGGTGGTGCGCGACGGCACGTCCTTCCTTTCAGATGACGACCTGCGTGCCATCGCGATCTATCTTCTCGACAAGGACGGGCCCAATGAACCCTAACCGACGCGAATTCTTGCAGCAGGCGTTCGGCACAGCCGCGTTTTTCGGTCGCGCTCGTCGCCGACAATCCCGGCAAGTGGCTCTATCATTGCCATGTGCTGGAACATGCGGCCGCGGGCATGAACACCTGGTTTGAGGTCGGCCAGGGGGAAGAACCGCCGGCCCTCTGAACGGCGGTTCCTGCCGCGGGCTTCACCGCCTCGTGAAGCCCGCGGTCTGGTTTTCCAGGAAGGTTTTTGCTACCGAAATTCCATGCGTAAGACGCTCACAGCACTCGCCATTTTCGCCTATTTTCTGGCTCTTCTGCCAGGAGGATCTGTAGTGAAAATCCACGACATCGAGGACCTGTCAGCGATCAAGAAACAGGCGGGCGTGAGCGCCGAACTCGAGGCGTGCCACACCGCAGTGCTGGATGCCGGGCGTAAATACGTCATCGAAGGGCACGTGCCACTAGAGGCCTTGGCCAAACTGGTCAGCACAGCCCCGGACATTCGCGGCATCGCAACCCCCGGAATGCCGGCTGGTTCACTCGGCATGGGAGACGATCCGAATGCGCGCTACGATGTTCTTGCCTTTTTCGGTAGTGCAGCGGAAAGCCCGGCTGTTTTCTATGAAGCGGGAAAACCATGAGCAGCACGGCATAGACCATTCTGGTGCCCCAGCGTTTCAACGCCGGTGTAGGCAAGCCTCACAAGGCTTGCCTACACCGGTGCCCGTTCTCCCATTTTCCTTGGAAAGGTATGCACACAAGGAGATTACTGACTCAGGGGCGCGCTGCGATTCGGCAACTGCCTTGCCGTGAACCAGAGCACGAGCGGCGGGATCACCAACCATTGGAGAAGCGGGCTCAGGCCGGTGCCAAAGGGCGGAACGAGCGGCATCAGGTCCGAATAGGTCCAGCGCATGCTGATCTGCGTGTAATAGAATTCGAAACCAACCGTCAGGGTGATACCAACGACCATGTAAACCAGCATATGCAGTAGCCTCGGCGCGACAAGCCAGTATCGCGACCGCGCCACAGCGCTGGCGGCCCAGAAGGCCGTTAGCGCGAAGCCAACATCGCCGAAGGTCGCCGAGGTGCAGAGCTTAACGCCCTCCCAATGCGGAAGCTCCGCCATGCCTGCATAGGTCGGCGCCTGCAAATATTCCCAGACGAAATGCAGGAGGAAGGAAAAGACTGCCACTCCGAATTCAGGCTGGTTCGCAATGCTGCGCATTTGCAGTCTCCCTTGTCGATCGCGGAACAGCACATAAACGTTCCAGTGTCGGAAAGGTCAATGAAAGCGAGTCCCTTGTTTGGCTAGACGCGGTTTCCGTCGCTCTGGTCTCGATTAAGCTCTTCACGGCTGACCCCAGCTCGCTTGTCAAACCTTGGCATGCTGAAGGGTGCCTAACTGATCGCGCAGCACTCTGCGCGCCTGTGAACCGCTAGTTTCTGAATGAAAACGGTTTATTCACGAATCGAAACGAAGATTGACGCGGCGTCAGCCCTCGTAGCTCAATTTGGTAGAGCACCCGAATTGTAATCGGGAAGATGGAGGTTCGAATCCGACCGAGGGCCCCAAAAGCTTTGACCAACCGCAATTATCGAAACCGTGGGATCATCCGCCGGAGAACTCGGTCGCCGCGTATCAGATGATAGACGGCGGCGGCGATGTGAACAGACGCAAGTATCAGAATGATATCCCAAAGATACGCATGGAAAACCCTCGCGGGGCCCCAGAGATATGTCGTTACAAAGCCTGTAGCGGCTTGGAACAACACTGCAAAATAGAGCCCACCGTGAACGATCGATGCCAGGCGTTCCGTCAACCGCGGCCGAATTTGCGGCCGCCGACGGTAGCTCGCATATGCCAACATGAGCCGGAGCGCCATGACTA
>Ga0209692_10001920_pt1 | contig 25286 bp, 18 predicted proteins | sample tdDd472_FD_187129 | JGI IMG/M metagenome (GOLD analysis project Ga0209692, IMG submission 187129) | Marine sediment microbial communities from the Atlantic coast under amendment with organic carbon and nitrate - tdDd47.2 (SPAdes)... | ecosystem: Environmental > Aquatic > Marine > Coastal >... | reverse complement strand
CCTCTGTCGAACATTTTGAAAGACGGGAAAAGCCAAACCCCAGCCTACTTCCATATGACCGCTTAAACATAAACGGTTCCCAAAAAACAAAACCCCGCCAAAAAAGACGGGGTTTGTCAGTAGTCTGGGCGGCATATTGAAACGCCGCCGTTTTTTATTCACTCTCAGAAAGACTCCGGATCAGGAAAGCTTTTCCTTCAACATTTTGTTGACCATGCCCGGATTTGCCTTGCCTTGCGAGGCTTTCATGACCTGTCCAACAAACCAACCGATGATCTTTTCATTGCCGCCCTGGAACTGAGCCACTTGGTCCGGGTTGTTGGCGATAATATCATCAATAATCCCTTCGATTGCGCCGGTATCGGTGATCTGCTTCAACCCCTTCTCTTCGACGATTTTTTGAGGGTCGCCACCATTCTCAACCATTTCCTCGAATACATCTTTGGCGATACGACCGGAAATAGTGTCATTGGAAATCAAGTCGAGCAACTTGCCGAGTTCGGCGGCGCTGACAGGGCTTTCTGAAATGGATTTACCGATTTTATTGAGTGCGCCAAACAGATTGGTCGTTACCCAGTTGGCGGCCATTTTGGCGTCCCGCCCCTCGGCAACGGCTTCAAAGTAAGCAGCATTTTCTTTTTCAGCCACCAAAACGCCAGCATCAATGGGTGAGAGTCCGAAATCGTTGATGTAGCGCTCCCGTCGTTCATCAGGCAATTCAGGCAACGTCGCCCTGATGTTTTCGATGTATTCATCGGTCAGGTCGAGCGGCAACAGGTCCGGCTCGGGGAAATAGCGATAGTCGTGCGCATGTTCTTTAGAGCGCATAGAGCGGGTCGTTCCATTGTTTGAATCGAACAACCGGGTTTCCTGAATGGGCTCTTGCCCCTCTTCATATAGCTCGACGTGGCGCTGCGCCTCATATTCGATGGCTTGCATAACAAAACGCACCGAGTTGACGTTCTTAATCTCGCAACGGGTGCGCAATTCATCCGCCCCCACAGGACGAACCGATACGTTGGCGTCACACCGCATGGAACCTTCATCCATATTGCCATCACAAGTTTCCAGATACCGCACGATGGACCGCAGCTTACGCAAGTAGGCACCCGCCTCTTCCGGCGTTCTCATATCGGGCTTGGAAACGATCTCCATCAAAGCAACCCCCGCCCGGTTAAGATCGACAAAGGTTTTCGTCGGATGCTGATCATGCATGGATTTGCCCGCATCGGCCTCCAGGTGCAGGCGCTCGATACCCACTTCCTTGGTTTTTCCGCCTTCCAGTTCCAGCAGAATCGTTCCTTCGCCCACCGTCGGCTGATCGTATTGGCTGATCTGGTAGCCTAGCGGCATGTCGGCATAGAAATAGTTTTTACGCGAAAAGACCGAGCGCTTATTGATCTGGGCTTTAAGACCGAGGCCAGTACGCACCGCCTGCTCAACACAATGGGCATTAACGACCGGCAACATTCCGGGCAACCCGGCGTCCAGCAAGTCTACATGGTCATTGGGTTCCCCGCCAAAAGATGCCGACCCGCCGGAAAACAGCTTGGACTTCGAGATCACCTGACAATGGACTTCCAGGCCAATAACGACTTCCCAGTCGCCAGTTTCCCCTTGAATGATATAGCTCATTTCTCTTACCCCCCTACAGGCCCGGCTTGGCGCTAAATGCCGCCGCCGTTTCCATCACACCGGCAGCACGGAGCACCGTTTCTTCGTCAAAAGACTTGCCAAGCAACTGCAAGCCAAGTGGCAAACCGTTTTCCGATAGACCCGCCGGAACCGAAATGCCGGGGATGCCCGCCAAGCTGGCCGGGACGGTAAATACGTCGTTGAGGTACATGGCCAGGGGGTCGTCCTGATTTTCTCCAACTGGGAAAGCGGCCGAAGGCGCGGTCGGGGTGAGAATGACATCCACCTGATCATAGGCGTCGGTAAAGTCCTTGGCGATCAGGGTGCGGATTTGCTGAGCCTTGCGGTAGTAGGCGTCGTAATACCCTGCCGACAACACATAGGTGCCGATCATGACACGACGCTGAACCTCTTTCCCGAAACCTTCGCCACGGGTGTTCATGTACATATCATCGATGCTCTCGCCATCGACCCGGAGACCGTAGCGCACACCGTCGTAGCGAGCGAGATTGGCCGAGGCTTCCGCTGGCGCGACGATGTAGTAGGCCGGTAAGGCGTATTTAGTATGAGGCAGGGAGATATCGACGATTTCAGCGCCAGAATCTTTCAGCCATTCGGCTCCTTGCCGCCAGAGTTTTTCGATTTCGGCAGGCATTCCCTCAACGCGATACTCTTTAGGGATACCCACTCGCAACCCCTTCACTTCACCAGTCAGAGCCGCCTCAAAATCAGGCAGCTCGACGGGAGCGGAAGTTGAATCCTTGGGGTCGTGCCCGGCCATGGACTGCAACATGATGGCGGCATCCCGAACCGTCTTGGTCATTGGCCCGGCCTGATCCAACGATGACGCGAAGGCCACGATACCCCAGCGCGAACAACGCCCGTAAGTAGGCTTCAACCCGACAATGCCGCAGAAAGACGCAGGCTGACGGATCGAGCCCCCTGTGTCGGTCCCCGTAGCGGCGAGACAAAGATCGCCTGACACCGCAGCTGCCGAACCGCCAGACGAACCACCCGGCACCAAGTCTTTACCATCCTCGGCCTTCCAGGGATTGATCACATTACCGTAGAAGCTGGTAACGTTGGCCGAGCCCATGGCAAACTCATCCAGGTTGGCCTTGCCGAGCATCACCGCGCCATCATTGCGCAAATTGTCGGAAACGCTCGATTCATAAACTGGCGTGTAGCCATCCAGAATGTGAGACGCAGCCGTCGTCAACACCCCTTCGGTGCAAAACAGGTCTTTGATCGCCACCGGCACACCATCCATGGCGCTCGCCGTGTTGCCCGTCGCGCGGCGCTCATCGGAAGCCTCTGCACGCTCAAGAGCGATTTCCGGTGTTTCGGTGATGAAAGCATTGAGCTCTTTCTTCGCAGACATGGAAGACAGACAGGCCTCGGTAAGTTCGACAGATGTAAAGTCGCCCTTCGTCAAACCATCCCGCGCCTGGGCGATGGTCAGTTTGTTGAGATCGCTCATTATTCCACCACCTTGGGAACCGTATAGAACCCTTTTTCCGCTTCCGGCGCATTCGCCAGCACCTTCTCGGTCTGCCCGCCTCCGGTGACGGCATCTTCCCGCAAAGGCAACGTCACGTTAGATACGCTGGCCATGGGCTCGACACCCTCCGTATCGACCTCACCCAATTGCTCGACCCAATCGAGAATATTGTTAAGCTCCCCGGCAAGGGGCTCAAGATCTTCTTCCGGCACGCGGATGCGCGCCAGAAACGCGATATTTTTCACGGTTGCTTTATCAAGCGACATATCGGCGTAACTCCACCGGTTCCGGTAATGGAAAGACGGCCCCTCGGGACCGTCATCAAAAGTGGGCGGAAACTAGCATCCGCCAAACGCTTCCGCAAGCGGGCTAAACGCCCGGGTTACTCTTTGCCATGCCCGGAATGCTCCATACCGGGAAGCGGCTTTTCAGCAGCTTTTTCATCGGTATCAACAGTGTCTTTTTCGTCTTCCGCCTCTTCGCCTTGTTCTGTCGCAGGTTTTTCCTCAGCGGCCTCTTTCTTGACCACTGTTTCCCATAGGTTCTTATTCCAGGCGCTCAAAGCAATCTCCATGGCCGAAACAAGCGCCGAGGAAACATCTGACGCCTCTTTGCTTTGCAATGGTTTTGTTGCTTTGAATTTTTTCGGTGAAACGGAATCGAAAACCACCGTCTTTTTGTCATATCGCCACATGGTAACCGCGGAAATCACCTTATCGTATCCCACCGCCACATCGGCCAGTTCCATACTGATTTGATGGGAGCCCCCCGGGCTCATGTTCCAAGGCGTTTCGGTCATAAACATGAAAGCCGTAAAAGAAATTGTTCTGCCGACTACATCGCAATCCATGTCAGCCCAATAATCGGCAACCTTGAGGTCCGCAGTTTCGTCCTCATCGACCGCATTGGCATTTCTCAGTTCGTACCGACAATCGGGACCGTCTTTTGTTTTGACGCGCCCCTTTAATGGGCGAGGCAACCGACCTTTAATGATCCTTATAAAAACCGGATTATAGGAAAAACCACGCTCACCATTTTCGCGAACCACGGCGAACCAACTGGTCCCTTTGGCCTGACCGATGACCTGAACGACTTCATCCTTGTCGAGTTTATTAAGTTTTTCCCCTTTGGTGCTTGGCGCGGCCCTCAAGTTAACGGCAGTTTTTGTAACGATGAACGTGCCTTTTACCGGCTCCATCTCTACGCCTTTAAAGGGGTCCTTAGAGTCCTCGGCACCTGCTTCCCGACCCACTAAGGCCAGAAAAACAAACGCAAACACAACAATCAATTTTTTCAACACGTTCATCGGCGGATCATAAACCAGGAGTTTCTATTGGGCAAAAAGACATTCCAATTCAAGACGCTCGGCAGTATGTGTACGGACTGAAGAGATATCTGGAGATCAACGATATGGCAATCGTTTCGCTAGAAGAAATGACGGCAGCTTTAAAAACCGGCGACAGATTGCTTGGACTGGATCTGGGTGGCAAAACCATCGGTTTGGCTCTATCGGACGTTATGCGTTCGATTGCAACTCCCATGGAAACTATTCGCCGAACCAAATTTACAAAAGATGCAGAACGATTAATCTCCATCATCAACACTGAAGAGGTCGGCGGTTTGGTGCTTGGCCTTCCGCTTTCCATGGACGGCAGCGAGGGGCCACGCTGCCAATCAACCAGGCAGTTTGCAGCCAATCTGCTCGCAAAAATAGACATTCCCATCGTTCTCTGGGACGAACGACTTTCATCGGCCGCCGTCGAACGAATTCTCATTGGAGATGTGGATATGACGAGAAAGCGTCGAAGAGACGTTGTCGATAAGGCTGCCGCCGCCTATATCCTTCAAGGAGCGCTGGATGCGGTCCGGGGAACCGGAGTTTAAAATTTTCGAGACGCACTTTCCTATCCGCGACCCAAGCCATAATCTTCTAGACGCAGCGCCATCACGGGAGTAAGGATGCGCGCTGACTGACCGTAGAATGTTGGAACCGCCAAACGATGACCGAATCACAAGTAACGGAAGTGGATGCCGCCACGGTAAAAGAGTGGATGGACGCGCGGGAAGTCATCCTCGTTGATGTGCGTGAAGCCGAGGAGTACGATTTCGAGCATGTGCCCGGAGCAGTTCTTTTGCCTCTTTCGTTTCTCGATGGCGACGACTTTCCTCCATTAACCGGCAAAAAAGTGGTTTTCATGTGCGCTGTCGGCAAGCGCTCTGCGGCAGCGGCCAAACAGATCAGTCAAGCGGGCTTCACCAATCTCTACAACATGGAAGGCGGTCTTAACGGTTGGCGCGATGCGGGCCTTACGACGCAAGGCGCAAGGTTCGAAGCGGAAGATTATACGATCTAGGGTCAGGGCCCTACTTCTCCCCTGTCTTTGCGCACCACCCTTTTAGCCTCATACTAAGCCATGACTGCCGTCGTTCTCGCCCTTGGTCCAATATTTCTCCTTATCCTTCTCGGCTTTTTTCTAAAAAGCCGAGAGATCGTAACGGATGCTTTTTGGCAACCCGCGGAGAGCCTCACCTACTACGCCTTTTTCCCGGCTCTTCTGATTGTCAACACGGCAAACGCTGATCTTTCCGGGCTTTCCATCTTCCCCCTCGCGGCTTCGCTGGTTTGCGCCACCCTTATCGTTAGCGGAATTCTGCTGGCGCTTAAACCGGCTCTGGGGATTGACGGGGCAGCATTTACCTCTCTTTTCCAAGGGGCCATAAGGCCAAACACCTATGTCGGCCTCGCTGCCGCATCAGCACTTTTCGGTGCGCCGGGCTTGACCCTCACAGCCATTTGCATCGTTTTCATCGTCCCCTTGGTCAACCTACTGTCGATTACCGTCTTAACCCGTTTTGCCGAACGCCCCGATGCGGGCCGCGGCAATATTCTAATTGAAATCGCAAAAAACCCGATCATCCTCGCCTGTACGATAGGGGCCGGTTTTAACCTATCGGGCCTCGGCATACCTCCGGTCTTGGGGAGCTTTCTCGAAATCCTCGGGCGCGCGGCTCTCCCTGTCGGTCTCTTGGCCGTCGGCGCCGGTCTTAACCTAAAAGCCATGCGCCAAGACGCCAAAGACGTAACAGTCGCCTCCATATTGAAGCTTATTGTGTTGCCTCTCCTTACGTTGCTGGGGGGCATGGCTTTCGGCCTTGAGGGCATTTCCTTGTCGGTCGGACTGATCTACGCTTCCATTCCCTGCTCGGCCTCTGCTTACGTTCTCGCCCGGCAGATGGGCGGCGACGCCACATTGATGGCCGGCATCATCACCGCAACCACGCTGGTTGCCGCAGTCACCATGCCTTTGGCAATAATTTTGCAAAAGGCCCTGTACTGATCGTCACAGAATCGCCAAGATCAGCGCCCAACATCTCGCGCCCAAGAAAACAGATTAACAGGGGCTGCTAAACGCCGTGATACGGAAAATTATTCTTCTGACGTTGCTGGCCGTCCTCGTAATAGGTGGTGGCGGGTATGCATTCCTCAGAGGCTCTCTCCCCGAAACTTCCGCCGAAATTCGGGTCGAAGGCCTTGCAAACAACGTCAGCATTCTACGCGACGCCAACGGCATCCCTCATATCTCAGCCTCCTCTCAGGAAGATGCGTTTTTCGCCCTTGGGTATGTTCATGCCCAAGATCGCCTTTGGCAAATGGAGATGAACCGTCGTATTGGCGCAGGCCGTCTTTCTGAAATTTTTGGTGAGAAAACGCTAGCTAAAGACAAGTTTCTTCGCAGTATTGACGTCTATGGCCACGCCGAGCGAACTCTGCCGAATTTAAGCGAAAAAACCAGCCAAGCGTTTGCCGCTTATGCTGCCGGGGTCAACGCCTTCTTAAGCACCAGCAACGGCCCCTTGCCTCCCGAATTTCTTATTCTCGGGGTTGATCCTGCTCCCTGGAAACAGGCGGATTCTTTGGTTTGGATCAAGATGATGGCTTGGGACTTAGGCGGCAACTGGGATAAGGAGCTTCTCCGTTTTCACCTGATGAAGAAACTTGGCACACAAGCCATGCAGGAGTTCATGCCTCCATATCCCGGCGAAAAAACCGTTGAGCTACCCAATCTGAAAAAGCTGTACGCCGGAATTACGCTTGAAACAGAAAGATTGCTGGCCGCAGCACCATCCTCCCTTCCTGATGGCGCTGGATCGAACAATTGGGTTGTCTCCGGCACACGAAGCGAGACCGGAAAGCCCCTCCTCGCCAACGACCCCCACCTTGGACTAGCCGCTCCCGCTCTCTGGTATTTCGCCCACTTAAAAGCACCTGGCCTGAACGCTATTGGAGCAACCTTACCAGGCGTTCCCGCCATTGTTTTGGGGCGAAACCAATCCATTGCTTGGGGCTTCACCAACACCGCTCCAGACGTTCAGGACCTGTTTATCGAAAAGATCGTTGCCAACCGACCTAACCACTATTTAACACCGGAAGGCTCAAAGCCGTTTGAGACCCGAGAAACGGTGATTAAGGTCAAGGAGCGCGCGCCCGTAACCCTAACTCTGCGGCGCACACGTCATGGGCCGGTCATTTCTGACGTCATCGAAAGCCTAAAGCACGATACGCCTGAAGGGCATGTCTTAGCTTTCCAATGGACCGCTCTTCGCGACGACGACATGACCGCCGAGGCAGCTTCCCGGATCATGACTTCACGGAACTGGCAGGACTTCAGAAACGCCTTACGCAACTACCATTCCCCACAACAAAACATGGTTTATGCCGATGTGGATGGCAACATCGGTTATATTGCGCCCGGCCGCGTCCCTATCCGCAATAAAGAAAACAAAATCAATGGCTTGCTTCCTGTTCCCGGATGGTTGCCGCAATACGACTGGCAGGGGTTCATTCCCTTTGATGAATTGCCCCAGTCGTTCAATCCGGCGGATGGTGTGCTGATGACCGCCAACCACAAAATCACCGCCTCCGACTATCCCCATCACATCACCTATGACTGGACGCTGCCATACCGGGCCGATCGATTGACTGCCCTGCTGAGCGAAAAACCCATGCATTCCATCGCCTCATTCAAGACCATACAAACCGATACGGTTTCGCTTATGGCGTTGGAGTTCCTTCCCCTCCTGTTGGCTCATTCTCCCGATGATGAAGAAGCACAAGCTGCACTGAGCCTACTTAAGCATTGGGATGGTAAAATGGTGCCGGGACGCATCGAGCCGTTGCTATTTACATCTTGGATGCGGGAACTAACCCGTTTGGTTTATGCCGATGAACTGGGGCCGATTTTTTCCAGTACCTGGGACTTGAGACCGCAGTTTATGTCTAACGTACTGAATAACCGGGGAGGACAGGCCCACTGGTGCGATGACCAGCGCACAGGCCAAAAAGAAACCTGTAGCCGACTGATTGCCCAAGCGCTTCCATTTGCCCTGAAAGACCTGGAAAAACGCTTCGGCCCCAACATGGAGGCCTGGCGTTGGGGAGATGCCCATATCGCCCTCAGCGACCACCAGCCGTTCACCAATATTCCGGTTCTTCGCGAACTCTTCGATATTCGAATTCCCTCACCAGGGGGTGTTTACACGGTGAACGTAGGCCGACATAGCATCAAGAATGAAGAAAATCCATTCGTTAGCTTCCACGCGGCATCACTGCGCGCCATCTACGATCTCGACGACCTGGATCGTTCACTTTTTATCCACTCGACGGGTCAATCGGGCAACCTTCTTTCTCCTCACTACGACGCATTCAGCACTCTCTGGAGCACCGGTCGCTACCTTCCTTTGACGACGCGTCAGTCCGAATACGAGAAAAACGCCATGGGTGTTTTGAGTTTGACTGCCAAATAAGCGGAATGGGTATCGACATCAGGCATCGAGTCGTGAGACGATACCCGTCAACCGAGAAGTTCCGTCTATTGAATAAAAAGAACGGAGCACAGGGGAAACAAAAAGAAATAGGTACAGGGATTGGCAAGCCCGGAGCAACATCATGTGGCCCGGATTTTAACGCCTTTAACCGCAGAATTCTGGTCACCTGATCAAGAGGAACGGTATAGAAAAAGCGCGTTCGAAGAAGCGGCTCGCAAAATTCGTTTCGCTCTGCTTATCGGCGGAGGGTTTTACTATGCCCTCATTCTTATCGATCTTCTGGCCCTTAACTTTGACCAATCCCTACTCTATTGCCTCATTGTCCGAACAATTTCCGTCGCCATTTTCTTTTTCAACTATACGATGATCCGGCGTGCGGGAACGCCCAAAGCCCAAGACTTTTTCACCACCCTCTCGGCCCTAACCATCGGACTATCGGAAGCCGCTCTTATCATCATCAAGGGCCAAAGTATCCTCCATCACGGGATCACAGTGATCGTCGCCATACTGGCCTTCTATCTGTTCATTCCTCACCGTTTCGGCAATATGCTAGTTGGCTGCGTTAGCATCTCCGTGCTGTTTCTCGCAACCGGCATGACCATTCTGCCCCCAGATCCTGTCGCCTTTGTTTTGACCGCACTGCTGATCTGCTGCATCAACCTGTTTGGCGCTTTCAACCAACACCAACAAAACATGATCGACCGGCAGCGCTTTCTCAACCTGGAGAACCTCAAAACAGAAATCGAGGAAAGAACCCAAGCCGAAAAGAGACTTCGAGAGCACGAAACCTATTTAGCCGACCTTTTCCGCACCGCGCCTGCACCGCTTTTGCTCGCCAACATAAACGACGGTCGGTTGAAAATGGGGAATAAGGCCATCGCCGATTTACTGGGGGTTCCCCATAAACATCTGGAGTCGTTTAATGCCGAAGATTTCGGCATCACCAAAAAGATGCGGGTCGATCTAATGAAGCGTTTCAAAGGGTTGGGCAGCAATGAAGCGGTCGATCTCTCCATTCGCAGCCTATACAAAGACCCCATTGAAGCCGCCTTCAGGGCGACTTTGCTGAATTTTCAAGGCGAAGAATGCATTTTAATCAACGCAACGGACGTAACGGAACGGCGTAAAAGAACCGATATTTTACGAACCATCGCCGAAGGATTTGCTGGAAAAACGGGGCTTTCATTTCTCGATGCCATGACTGCTTTTCTGCATGAGGCGACAGGCTGCGAATGGGTTTTAGTCGGACAATTGAGCGACGACGGGACTTACGTCAACTCCCTATCGTTCAACGATAACGGCGCGCCGACTTCATCAATCACCTATGATTTAAAGGGAGCCCCCTGCGAACGGGTCGTCGGGCAAGAAGTTTGCGTCTACCCAAACGGCGTTTCCCATCTTTTTCCGGAAGATATCGCCCTTGCAAATCGCGGAGCCGAAGGTTATGCGGGGGCGCCGTTGTTTGACAGCCAGGGAAACCCGCTTGGCTTGGTGGTGATTTTTGGCACAAAGCCGCTTAAAGACACAGAAACCGTTATCTACCTCCTGAAAATTCTGGCTGGACGCGCGGGCATAGAACTTGAAGCGATACAGGCCGAAGAACAACTTCAACGCAGCCAGAAACAGCTCTCCGTCGCCCTCGAAGCGGCTGCGGAGTTTATGTACACCTGGGACATTGAAACCGACGCGCTTCAAATATCGTCTCACGATAAAAGTCGTTTCAAAATGGCGCAGCCACCAACGAGTGGCACCGAGTGGATTTCCCGGGTCCATCCCGAAGATCAGGAAAAAGTCCGCTCTGCATTTCTCGAACATATTCGGGGCACAGCGCCATCCGTCGATTGCGAATACAGGATGATCGACGATCACGACGAGACATACTACCTCAGGGTCCACGCCCTAGCGGTGCGAAATGACGAAGGGCGGGCGACTTGGATTGCCGGAGCCGTCGTCGACATGACGGAAGATCATCGGACTCGAAGGGCTCTGGAGGAAAGCGAAGAGAGCTATCGGGAATTGGTGGAATCATCTCCCGACGCCATTGTCGTCCACAAACAGGAAGAGATTGTTTTCGCCAACCAAGCGGCTGCCAAGCTGCTTGATATTTCCAGCCCCAAAGAGGTTATTGGGAAACAGATACTCTCCTTTGTAGACCCGACCTATCGGAACATCATCGAAAAACGGCTCGGGATGTTGTCGGGTGGGCATCGTCGCCTCCCCAACATGGAGTTTCAGATCCGACAGAAAGACGGCACCTTGGTCGATGTCGATGTAGTGTCTCAGCGCATCGTCCGCGACGGGCAAGATATGGTTCAGAGCGTTATCCGCAATGTCGCCGCTCGAAAAAGAGCCGATGAACGGCTAAGGCAAAGCGAAGAGCACCACAAGGCTCTTTTTAATAGCGCCCCCGTCGGAATTTTCATTTTGTCAAAAGACGGAAAATTCGACCAGATCAACGAAAACTTGGCGGAAATGCTCGGCTATGAAGGACCGGAAGGACGGGCCGAACTACTCAGCCTTTCGCCTGTCGATGTCACCCACGCCGACGATAAAACAAAGAGCAAAAAACGTATCAAAGGCCTCTTCGCCGGAGAGATCGCCAGCTACCGCGTCGAAAAGCGCTGGGTACGCAAAGATGGGTCGATTTGTTGGGGGGATATCAGCGTCACGGCAATTCATGACGATAAAGGTGATGTCGACAAAGCAATGGTCGTCGTCCAGGACGTCACCGAACGCAAGAAAATGGAAGAAGAACTGCGTCGATTCGCCACAACCGACTCGCTAACCGGCGCGTCCAACCGCCGCCACTTCCTTGACCGGGGCGAAGAAGAACTGCACCGTGCAAAACGCTATCAACGCCCCTTGGCTCTTCTCGCCCTTGATCTCGATTTCTTCAAGACAATCAACGACACCTATGGTCACAATGCCGGCGATACCGCACTTGTCCACTTTGCCAAGTTCTGCACAAACGTTATTCGGGAAGAGGACTTATTCGGACGAATCGGCGGTGAGGAATTCGCCATCGTCATGCCGGAGAGCTCAATCGAAGGTGCGACTGAAGCGGCAGAGCGCCTCCGCGTGAGCCTAGAACAAACTCCTATTGAGGTTAATGGCGAAAAGATCATCCTAAGCGTCAGTATCGGTATTGCCGGATGTCCGTCAGAACACGAAAACTGCATGGCAATTGGGGATGGCTTCCAAACGCTTTTAGCCCAGGCCGATAAAGCTCTCTACGCAGCAAAGGAAAATGGCCGCAACAGGATCGAAATCTATAACCCTAAAGAGCCAGCTTCCTCAAAGAAGTCAGCATAGAACCGGCCCGCTGAACCTTAAAACACCTGTTCCTTGGTTTTCAGAAACCGTATGTCCGGGAAATCTTCTCCCGCCCGATTGAGGTGCCAAGCATTGCGCACCAGGAAAACCGGCGCATTATCGTGGTCATCTGCCAATTGGGCTTGGTTGGCATCCATAAATTTCTTTAAGATTAAATCGTCGTCACACTCAACCCAGCGGGCGGTATGAAGCCCCGAGGCCTCAAAGTGAACGGGAATATCGTATTCGGTGCGAATGCGGTCGGCCAGAACATCAAACTGCAACGACCCAACGACGCCGACAATCCAGTCGGAACCAAAACGCGGCTTGAAAACACTGGCCGCTCCTTCTTCAGCAATTTGTTGAAGCGCCCGCCCCAGGTGCTTTGCCTTCATCGGATCGTCGGGACGAGCCTTTTGCAGCAATTCCGGGGCGAAACAGGGGATTCCGGTAAAGTGCAACTCTTCCCCTTCAGTCAAAGCATCGCCAATCCGAAGGTTTCCATAGTTGGGAACGCCAATGATATCGCCCGCAAAAGCCTCTTCGGCCACCTCACGATCACGCGCCAGAAACATCACCGGGTTATGAATATTGATCGTCTTGCCGCTACGAACATGCTTCATCTTCATGCCGCGCTTGAAATGGCCAGAGCACATACGCACAAAAGCAATACGGTCCCGGTGTTTCGGGTCCATATTGGCCTGAATTTTAAAAACGAAGCCCGAAACTTTCTTTTCCGATGGTTCGACGGAACGCTCAAGCGATGGCTGGGGCCGAGGCGGAGGCGCAATCTGCGCCAGTCCTTTCAGCATTTCCTGCACACCGAAGTTATTCACCGCGCTGCCGAAATAGACCGGCGTCATATGGCCTTCGCGATATGACTGCAGGTCGAACTCAGGGCAAAGGCCGCGCGCCATCTCCACTTCTTCACGCAGTTGTTCGACGGCATGAGCGGGCAGCAACTCATCGAGCTTTGCATCGTCCAGCCCTTCGCAGGATTCGCCTTCATCAGGCTTTTCTTCCTTGCTGCGCTCCATCAACACAAGCTTATCCTGGAAAAGATCGTAAACGCCTTTGAATTGCTTCCCCATGCCGATGGGCCAACTGGCGGGCGTCACATCAAGGGCTAACGTTTGTTCGATCTCATCAAGCAACTCGAAGGAATCCCGTGCCTCCCGGTCCATCTTGTTGACGAAGGTCATAATCGGCACGTCGCGAAGACGGCAGACCTCGAACAGTTTACGAGTCTGCTCCTCAATCCCCTTGGCCGCATCGATAACCATGACGGCGGAGTCTACGGCTGTCAGCACCCGGTAGGTATCTTCACTGAAGTCCTCATGGCCCGGCGTATCGAGCAAATTGAAGGTACATCCGCCATAGTCGAAGGTCATGACCGACGAAGCCACCGAGATGCCGCGTTCCTGTTCCACCTTCATCCAGTCCGAGCGAGCCCGGCGGCGCTCACCGCGCGCCTTGACCGCCCCGGCCATCTGGATAGCGCCCCCGAACAACAGAAGTTTTTCCGTCAGAGTCGTTTTACCGGCGTCGGGGTGAGAAATGATGGCGAAGGTGCGCCGCTGGGCGATCGAGTCGGTTATGCTGACCATGGCTCTTTTGGCGGGGGTGAAAATAAACCCCAGCGTTTAGCCGTTTTTGGCCGCCAAGACCAGTGAATTATTACGAATTATTATCCGCGGGAGTGTTGCCGCAAGACGCACGCAGGCGTATAGTTCGCCCCCATGACTACCGGGGACGCACAACGCTTTTTCAAGCACCGACACCTGCTCGGGATTCAGGGGCTCACCCCTCCCGAGATCACCGAGATTCTTGATTGTGCAAATGTCTATGTGGAGCAAAACCGCAAGGCAGACAAAAAGACCGATCTGCTGAAAGGCAGAACGGTAATCAACCTTTTCTTCGAGAACTCCACCCGAACCCGCACATCCTTTGAATTAGCAGCCAAGCGCCTCAGTGCCGACACCATAAATATGTCGGTTTCAACCAGTTCGATCAAAAAGGGCGAAACCCTGGTCGATACGGCCATGACCCTGAACGCCATGCACCCTGACGCCCTAGTGGTTCGCCATGGCGACTCCGGGGCCGTCAAGTTGCTTTCGGAGAAGGTTACGGGATCGGTCATCAATGCGGGCGACGGCTATCACGAACACCCGACTCAGGCCCTTCTCGACGCCCTGACCATCCGGCGGCGCAAGGGAACATTAGGCGGTTTGACGGTGGCGATTTGCGGCGATATCCAGCACAGCCGGGTAGCGCGTTCCAATATCCACCTTCTAAACATCATGGGCGCAAGGGTCCGAGTGATCGCTCCCAAGACCCTGGTTCCCGGCCCAATCGCCAAGATGGGCGTCGAGGTTTATCACGATATGCGTCAGGGCTTAAAAGACTGCGACATCGTGATGATGCTCCGCATTCAACAGGAACGGATGCAGGGGAATTTCCTTCCCTCGGTGCGCGAGTTCTTCCACTTCTTCGGCCTCGATGAAGAAAAACTTTCCAACGCCAAGCCCGATGCACTGATCATGCATCCCGGACCGATGAACCGAGGGGTCGAAATCGACTCGACCCTGGCCGATGACCTTGACCGAAGCGTCATTCGCGAACAGGTCGAACTGGGCGTCGCGGTCCGCATGGCCTGTCTGGAATTGCTGACCAAGAACCAGGACGATATCTACGGAGGGATTGGGTGATGGGAAGCGGAAAAACCGCCTATATCAACGCCCGTCTGCTTGATCCGGCAAGCGGCCTGGACGAAATCGGCACATTGCTCACCGAGGGGCGCGCCATCGCCGATATTGGCTCTCACCTCTTTGCCGATGGCGTTCCCGACGATATCCGCGTAGTCGATTGCCAAGGCCATTGCTTGGCTCCGGGGTTGGTCGACATGCGGGTACAGTTGCGCGAACCGGGTGAAGAGCATAAAGGAACGCTTGCCTCGGCGGGTCAATCTGCTGCCGTCGGTGGCGTGACGTCTATGGTCTGCTTGCCCAATACCGACCCCGTCATTGACGACATGTCAGTACTGGAGTTCGTTGCTCGCCGTGCGCGCAAGCTGGGACTGGCCAAGGTTTACCCCTACGGCGCGGTGACAAAAGGTCTCAAGGGCGAAGAACTGGCCGAAATGGGCATGCTGGCCGAAGCAGGCGCTGTCGCCTTCACGGACGGCGTTAAGGCCGTTGCCAACGCCAAAACCATGCGCCGCGCCCTCTCCTACGCCGGGACTTTCGACCTGCTCATTGCGCAGCACCCAGAAGAGCCGAATCTCGCCGACAGCGGAGCAATGAACGGTGGAGAAACGGCAACCCGTCTTGGACTACCCGGCATTCCATCGGTTGCCGAAGTCATCATGGTCGCCCGTGATATTCGCCTCGCCGAAGATGCGGGCGCCAGGTTGCATATCTCGCACGTCTCGACCGCCGACGCCTTGGAAGTAATCCGCAAGGGCCGCGACCGGGGCGTCAGGGTGACCTGCGATACGGCCCCACCGTATTTTGCCCTCAATGAAATGGAGGTCGGCGACTACCGGACATTCGCCAAACTGTCCCCGCCATTGCGTGTCGAAAGCGACCGCCAGGCCGTTATTGAGGGCCTCAAAGACGGCACCATCACAGCAATCGCCAGCGATCATGCGCCTCAAGATGAAGACGCCAAACGTCTTCCCTTTGCCCAGGCCGCCTTCGGCGGCGTTGGCCTTGAGACCTTACTGGCCACCTCACTTATGCTCTATCACAGCGAGGGGATGCCGCTGCTAGACGTAATTGGCCTGATGACTCACCGCCCCGCCGAATTGTTGGGGCTGCCGGGCGGAAAGCTAGCGAAAGGAGCACCTGCAGATCTGGTGGTGTTCGACCCCGAACCAGGCTGGCGCGTCGACCCGGACACCTTCCTTTCCAAATCTAAAAACTCACCGTTCGACGGAAAGCCCGTGCAAGGCAAAGTAATGCGGACCATCGTTGACGGACGAACCGTCTACGACGCGGAAGCCCTGGTCAAACAATGGAGCTGACCCAATACCATCAACTGGCCGCCTTGTTCGGCTACCTTCTCGGTTCGGTGCCTTTCGGGCTGGTTATTACCCGCTTGGCCGGTCTGGGCGACATTCGCGAGATAGGCTCAGGCAATATCGGCGCAACCAACGTTTTACGCACCGGCAACAAAGGACTCGCCCTGGCGACTCTGCTGCTTGATTCCGGCAAGGGCGCCATTGCCGCAGTGATCGCCTCCTACTGGGGGCAGGAACACGCCCTTCTTGCTGGGCTGTTCGCGGTTATCGGCCACAATTTCCCACTCTGGCTCAAGTTCCAAGGGGGCAAAGGGGTTGCAACGACGCTCGGCGTGCTCATTGCACTTGACTGGCAAGTAGGGCTCGCGGCCTGTGCTACTTGGCTGGTTGTCGCCCTGGTGTTCCGTTATTCGTCTCTTTCGGCCCTTCTGGCTTTTGCCGCCTCACCATTTTATGCCTATTGGCTAAGCGATCAAAAAACAACGACAATCATCGCTCTTCTCGCCCTTCTCGGTATCGGGCGACACCACGAAAACATCAAAAGACTGCTTAAGGGCGAAGAGCCGAAAATCGGCAAAAAGAAAACTCTTGAGGATTCCGACAAAAGTCATTGAGGTTGTGCGCAATTGACGAAGGCACGTTTTTCGTGTTTTCTAAATACCTATGCAACAGCCCCTTTCACTGTCAGACAAACTTTCCTGGCTTCGCCTCATCCGCAGCCAGTCCGTCGGGCCTGTCTCATTCTTTCAGTTCCTAGATAAATTCGGATCGGCAGAAGCCGCCCTTGAAGCACTTCCTCATTTAGCGAAGCGGCAAGGTAAACCCATTCGTATTACGACAATGACGCAAGCGGAGGACGAATTGGCTGCCCACCAAAAACTTGGCGCGCGCCTCCTTGCTTGGGGAGACCCCGAATACCCGGAACCGCTTTCCCATATTCCCGACCCTCCGCCTCTTCTCTCCGTTCTTGGCGATGTGGATTTGCTTAACGTCGCCTGCTTCGGCATCGTCGGTGCTCGCAACGCTTCGGCTAACGGGCGGAGCCTGACCCGAAAGATAGCCGCCGACCTGGGAGCTGCGGGCTGGACAGTCGCTTCAGGCATGGCGCGGGGAATCGATACGCAAGCGCATAAGGGCGCCCTGGCGACGGGAACAATCGCCATCATGGCTGGGAGTATCGATCACGTTTATCCTAAGGAAAACCAGTCCTTATATAATGCCATCAAAGAACGCGGCGCGCTGGTTTCGGAATGCGCCCCCGGCACGGTTCCCAAGGCAGGACATTTTCCACGACGGAACCGGATCATTTCAGGTCTCTCCTGGGGTATTCTTGTGGTTGAGGCGACGAAACGCTCCGGATCGCTTATCACGGCGCGAATGGCCCTTGAACAAGGCCGTGAGGTCTTCGCCGTTCCCGGCTGGCCCGGCGACCCTCGAGCGGGTGGGCCGAACACGCTTTTACGTAGCGGGGCCATATTAACGGAAACAGCCGACGATATTCTGGCGGAAGCTCCAACACATCATTTCCGCCGTATAAACACCCTAGAAAAACACCCACAACCAATTGAGAAAAAACAATTTATCGAGACCCCATCCCTGCCAAAATCGACTTCCCACCGTCCGGCGGAACTGGAAAAATATCTCTCGTCAACGCCAGTTCCTGTTGACGAACTGGTCCGTGAATGCCAATTCTCCCCTGCCGCTCTTTCGGAAGCTCTTCTCGAAATGGAGCTTTCGGGGCGGCTTGAGCGCCATCCGGGAAACCGGGTTTCGCTCAGAGTAGAAGGTTTTTAATTCCACTGCCTCATGGCATTTTTTTGGAACCGACCTCTACTTTTAATGTGGGTGTGGGCGATTGATGTTTTGGCCGAAATCCAGTTTTGGTTTCAGTTGAACCGGTCGCACGCTGGGGTAATGCATTTAGTGTCCGGGATTTTTGATGAGCGCCGTCGTTGTCGTCGAGTCGCCTGCCAAGGCTAAAACCATCAATAAATATTTAGGCTCCGATTTTACGGTGCTCGCCAGTTACGGCCATGTTCGCGACTTACCGCCAAAAGACGGCTCGGTCCGACCCGACGACGATTTCTCAATGGACTGGGAAGTCGAATCCCGTTCCCAGAAGCATGTAACCGACATAGCCAAGGCCCTTAAGGGCGCTGACAGACTGTATCTGGCGACTGACCCGGATCGCGAAGGAGAGGCCATTGCCTGGCATGTTCTTGAAGTACTGGCCCAAAAGAAAGCGCTGAAGAACATTGATGTCGAACGAGTGGTTTTTCACGAAATCACCAAAAAAGCCGTTTCCGAAGCCATGGAAAACCCGCGCTCCATCAACCAGGAGTTGGTAGACGCTTACCTTGCTCGACGGGCCCTCGACTATTTGGTCGGCTTCACACTCTCGCCAGTCCTATGGCGCAAACTACCGGGGGCACGTTCTGCCGGACGCGTTCAATCGGTAGCCCTGCGGCTGGTCTGCGAACGGGAAACGGAGATCGAGAAATTCGTCGCAGAAGAATACTGGACCGTTTCGGCGGAATTCCAAACGGCCGATAAGACCCCTTTTACCGCCAATCTGAATAAGCTGGACGGCGAAAAACTCGACAAGTTCGCCCTGCCCAATGAAAGCGCAGCCAAGCAGGCCGTTGAGAAAATCATGGCCGGGGGATATTCGGTCGGTTCGGTCGAACGTAAACAGGTCAGCCGGAAACCCTCACCGCCTTTCACCACCTCGACCTTGCAACAGGAAGCAGCCCGCAAGCTGCACTTTTCGACTAAGCGGACCATGCAGATTGCCCAGCGTCTTTACGAAGGCATCGACCTAGGCGGCGAAACGGTGGGCTTGATCACCTACATGCGAACGGACTCCGTGACCCTGGCTGCCGAAGCCGTTGAGGGCGTCAGAACCCTAATCGACCGGGATTTCGGCCGCGACTACCTGCCAACCAACCCGCGCGAGTTCAAAACCAAGGCAAAGAACGCCCAGGAAGCTCACGAAGCGATCCGCCCGACCTCCGCTGACCGCACACCGGCCCAGATGGCAAAACACCTCGACGCCGATCAGCAACGCCTCTACGAGTTGATCTGGAAACGCACCGTGGCAAGCCAGATGGAAAACGCCAGACTTGAACAGGTTGGCGTCGACATAACCTCGACCGGCGGCGCGGCAACTTTTCGGGCGACAGGGTCGGTCGTTGTGTTTGATGGCTTTTATAAGCTCTACCAGGAAGGCCGCGACGACGCCGACGACAAAGATTCCGAAAAGCGTCTGCCGAACCTGCTGGAAAAAATGCCGCTCCACTTGGGTGAAGTTAACCCCGAGCAGCACTTCACCCAGCCGCCGCCCCGCTTCAGCGAAGCAAGCCTCGTCAAAAAAATGGAAGAGTTGGGAATCGGCCGCCCCTCCACCTACGCCAGCATTCTCTCCGTGCTTCAAGATCGTAACTATGTACGTCTCGACAAACGGCGCTTTATTGCAGAAGACCGAGGCCGTCTGGTCACGACTTTCCTGTCCAACTTTTTCAGCCGTTACGTCCAGTATAATTTTACTGCCGACCTGGAAGACCAATTGGATGGGATTTCCAATGGCGAAATTGACTGGAAGAAAGTACTTACCGATTTTTGGAACGCCTTTTCCCAATCGGTAAACGGCACCAAGGACTTGAGCGTTTCCGACGTTATCAACACGCTCGATGAAGAACTGGGCCCGCACTTCTTCCCCGAACGAAGCGACGGTAAAGACCCCCGTCTCTGTCCGGAGTGCGGAGAAGGTCGGTTAAGCCTGAAGCTTGGAAAATTTGGCGCATTCGCCGGTTGTTCCAATTACCCCGACTGCCGTTTCACTCGCCCCCTAACGGGTGAAGGAGCCAACGGAAACGGCGGAAATGGCGAAACCGGATTGGACAAGCCCAAAACGCTCGGCGTCGAACCGGAAAGCGGCAAGCAAGTCTCCATCCGCCGAGGCCCTTACGGTATCTATGTCCAACTGGGGGAAGAAGAAGAAGTCGAGGTCGAGGTCCGCGGCAAGAAAAAGATGAAGAAGATCAAGCCGAAGCGCACCTCTCTTGCACCCGGCACCGATCCCGAGTCCATCACCCTAAAACAAGCGATTGGCCTCCTGACCCTGCCTCGCGAAGTTGGTAAGCACCCGGAAAGCGGCGAACCGATCAAGGCAGGCATCGGCCGGTTCGGCCCCTATATCGAGATGCAGGGGATGTTCCTCTCTCTTAAGGAAGGCGACGATCCGGTCTCCATCGGCCTCAATCGCGCCGTAACCCTTTTCGCCGATTCCGGCAAGCCCCCCCCTGAGCTCATTGGCAAACACCCCAAGGACAAAAAACCGGTGACCCTACGCATCGGCCGCTGGGGTCCTTTCGTTCAGCATGGCCGGGTCAAGGCGACCTTACCCAAGAAGATGAACAAGGAAGACATCACCTTGGAAGAAGCGGTCAAGTTGCTCGAAACGAAGGGTAAGGGCGGAGCCAAGAAAAAAGCCCCTGCGAAGAAGAAAGCCAGCAAGAAAGCTTCCGGTTAAGCATGACCGGGAAAAAGCCCCCAAAAAAACAAACGCCTTTCCCAACCAAGGAAGAGGTGCTGGAGTTTATTCGCTCCAACGGCGGCAAAGTAGGCAAGCGTGAAATCGCTAGAGCTTTCCATATTTTTGGAAATGACAAAATCGTCCTCAAGCAAATGCTCAAGGAACTGGAAGCTGATGGCGAGATCGACCGCCATAAGGGGCGCCGGTTTACCCAACAAGGCGCCTTACCCGAAGTAACCGTGCTCGACATTCACGAGTTGGATGTCGAAGGAGAACTAATTGCCCGTCCCCACCGCTGGGAGCATGAGGGACGTCCTCCGGCCATCTACATCTCCCGCCAAAAAAGGGGCCGCAACACGGCAGGCCTGGGGGATAGGGTCTTGGCGCGGCTGTCAAGGAACCGGGACGGCAGTTACAACGCCCGCGTGATCAAGCGCATCGATCAAACGGCTTCCCAGGTCATCGGCATCTTTATGGAGGTCGAGGGCGAAGGCCGGATCATGCCGACCAACCGCAAAAGCAAATATGAGCTTGCCGTCGTCGGTGAAGACCGGCGCGGAGCCGAGCGTGGCGACCTGGTTTCGGCGGAGGTGTTACCTGGCAAGCACTATGGACTGAGGAAAGCGCGCATTGTCGAGCGGCTTGGCCGGATGGGGGAGCCCAAGTCGGTCAGCCTGATCGCCATCCATACCCACGACATTCCCTTGCATTTCCAATCGGAGGTGATTGCCGAAGCCGAAGCGGCGAAGGCTGCTGAATTAGGCAATCGCACCGACCTACGCGACATACCGCTCGTCACCATCGACGGAGAGGATGCGCGGGATTTCGACGATGCGGTCTGGGCAGAACCCGATACGGACCCAAAAAATGAAGGCGGCTGGCACATCATGGTGGCTATCGCCGATGTTGCTTGGTATGTGCGCCCCGGTTCTCCCCTCGATAAATCCGCCTATCAACGGGGCAATTCGGTTTATTTTCCCGACCGGGTGGTCCCCATGCTGCCCGAAGCCCTCTCAAATGGCTGGTGCTCCCTGGTGCCGCACGAAGAGCGTCCCTGTCTTGCCGCTCATATGTGGATCACCTCCGGAGGAACGCTGAAACGACATAAATTCGTCCGCGGCCTGATGAAGTCATCTGCCCGCCTTACCTATACGCAGGTCCAGGAGGCCCGTGACGGCGATCCTGATGACATGACGGCCCCTCTGACCGAAACCGTCATCGCCCCCCTCTACGGGGCTTATGAAGCCCTGCTGAAGAGCCGCAAACGGCGAGGCGTACTTGAACTCGACCTGCCTGAGAAAAAAATTCTTCTGGACGACCAAGGTAACGTCACCGGCGTGGAAGAGCGCGAGCGTTTCGACAGCCATCGACTGATTGAAGAGTTTATGATCACCGCCAACGTGGCGGCGGCGGAAACACTGGAACGTAAACACATGCCCTGCATGTACCGCATCCATGATGAACCGGCACAGGAAAAGCTAGCAGCCCTGCGGGAATTTCTCGATAGCCTGAATATGAAACTGGCCAAAGGTCAGGTCCTTAAGCCAACGCAGTTCAATCAAATTCTTAAAAAGGTTGAGGGCACGCCACACGCCCAATTGGTCAGCGAAGTTATCTTAAGAAGCCAAGCACAGGCGGTTTACAGCCCCGACAACCTCGGACACTTCGGCTTGGCGCTGCGACGATACGCCCACTTCACCTCACCCATCCGGCGGTATGCCGATCTCTTGGTTCATCGAGCGCTCATTCACGGACTTGGCCTCGGCGAGGGAGGGCTGGAGCCGGACCATAAGGACTTCGAGGAAATGGGCGAACACATCTCAATCACCGAACGACGCGCCCAAGTGGCCGAGCGGGAGGTGAATGATCGCTACACAGCGCTTTATCTCGCAGATCATGTGGGCGGTTCATTTACCGGTCGGGTTTCCGGCGTCACTCGTTTCGGTCTATTCGTCACGCTCGATGAAAGTGGTGGCGACGGGCTGGTCCCCATCAGTTCCCTGCCCGGAGATTGGTATGAGCACGATGAAGCCGGGCACCGCTTAATCGGCAGTTCGGGCAAACGGCAATACCGTCTGGGCGACGTTGTGGAAGTCAAACTGACCGAAGCCAACCCGATCACCGGTAGCATGGTGCTCAACATTATGGAAGACGGTGAAGTCCCCGAGCCAAGCGGTTATTTTCCACCTAAACGGTCCGGTGGACGCAAAGGGCGCCCTCGCAAAGCCGGAAAAAGCAAAAACCGAAAGAAAAGCCGCAAGAGCCGGGGTTAACCGCCTTTTCACTCCTACCGTAGACAATGGGGTCTGGCATTTTCAGTTTTGCAATCTTTCTAAGGGAAGATTTTATTGGCTCTGAGCGCATCGCTTAGCAATCGCCTGCGGATTTTTTTATTTGCCGTCGCTCTGACGGTAGGGCTTTCGGCTTGCGCCATTCTCCCGCCTCCGCAACACAAAGCCGCCGCACCCATCGAACGAATGGAAGGGCATGAAACATTCGCCACAGCCTACGGAACAATCGCCAACAAATATATCGAGCCGCTTAAGATTTCCGAGATTGCCATCAATGGCTTAAACGGCCTTTCCCGCATTGATAAAGATTTTTCAGCTTCATTGGATGGCGAATGGCTGACCATCTCACACGACAGCTTCATCAAAGAGAGCTTTTCTGTTCCTGCCGAAGATGATGTAGAAGGCTGGGCCAGCCTTACCTTCGATGCCTATAATACGGCGCGCGCCTTTTCCCCGGAAATCGCCGCAGCCGACGCATCGAGGGTCTATCAAGCAATTTTCGAAACAGCTTTAGCCCCGCTCGACCGGTTTTCACGATATTCCACGGCCAAGAAAGCACGAGACAATCGCGCCAAACGAAACGGATATGGCGGCATTGGTCTACGCTTTAGGGTCGATGACAACGCAGTTACCGTCACCGAAGTTTTTAAGGATAGCCCGGCAGCTGAGGGCGGCATTCTGAAAGATGACAGAATAACCCGCATTGACGGCGTTCCCACGGATGGTTTGAGCCAGGAACAAGTGAAAGACATGCTGCGCGGACGAAGGGGGCAAGTCGTGACGCTTGTCGTCAGCCGCAAACCAGACAAACCCTCCCTACGATTTGCACTGACGCGTCAGAAAATCGTCATTCCCACGGTTTCCTGGGAAATTGAAAACAACGTTGCTCACATAACCATTAGCGGCTTCAACCGCAACACGGCGAAGGATATGCGCCAAGCGCTTGAAGCATTGTCCGATCACCCGCAGCTAACCGGAATCGCCCTTGACCTGCGCGGCAACCCCGGAGGCCTTCTCAAGCAGGCCATCCAAGTCGCCGACCTTCTTCTCCCAGAAGGCAGAATTGTCGCACAACGAGGCCGTCATCCCGGTTCTACCCAGGTTTACGAAGCCAATTCTGAAAATTATTTCGCGAATCTACCAATCATTGTTCTGGTTGATGGGCGAACGGCCTCAGCAGCGGAAGTTTTGGCAACGTCCCTTCAGGACCGCGATAGAGCCGTCACTATCGGCACTTCAAGCTATGGAAAAGGAACGGTCCAGACAGTTATTAGGCTGGTCAACAGCGGTGAGCTCATTCTCACCTGGTCCCGTCTCATCCCCCCATCCGGCTATGTAATGCACGGCCTGGGCGTCCTTCCAACCATCTGCACCAACCCCACCGATTCGTCCGGGGTAACCCAAAAAGTCGATGTCAGCCATGCTTTAGCGAAGGTCCCCACGATGCTCGATAGCTTGCACCTAAAGGCACAGTCCTGGCGAGAACTATCCTACGAAGAAGAAAACAAACGCGATCAACTACGCCGAGACTGCCCGGCAAAACGGCAGAAAGAAGGGCCTCATATGGAAATAGCAGCCCACCTTCTTCGGTCGCCCAATCTTTACCAGACCCTCCTTCTTAGCGGCACGCCAGATCAAACAGCCAAGCACCCATAGCTTCTTTCTCCGCTTTTCAGCAAATCCTCTTGACACCGACGTCAGGAACGCTATTTTGCCGCCTCTGATTTAAAGCATTTCGCCAACAGGACACTTACCATGGCTAAGCCAAGCACCATTTTGGTTCGACTGGTCAGCACCGCCGATACGGGCTACTTCTACGTGACCAAGAAAAACCCGCGCAACACCACTGAAAAGCTGGAGTTTCGTAAATACGATCCGCGTGCACGCAAGCACGTCCTGTTCAAGGAACAAAAAATCAAGTAAGGCTCAGCGGGCTATTTGACCCGCGCCGACTTGAACATTGAAACGCCGCTTCATAAGAAGCGGCGTTCGTTTGTTGGAAATTACACATCAAAAAAACCGCCCCCAAAAGGAGCGGTCAGACTACTGACAAACCCCGTCTTTTTTGGCGGGGTTTTGTTTTTTGGGAACCGTTTATGTTTAAGCGGTCATATGGAAGTAGGCTGGGGTTTGGCTTTTCCCGTCTTTCAAAATGTTCGACAGAGG
>Ga0209692_10001918_pt1 | contig 25300 bp, 16 predicted proteins | sample tdDd472_FD_187129 | JGI IMG/M metagenome (GOLD analysis project Ga0209692, IMG submission 187129) | Marine sediment microbial communities from the Atlantic coast under amendment with organic carbon and nitrate - tdDd47.2 (SPAdes)... | ecosystem: Environmental > Aquatic > Marine > Coastal >... | reverse complement strand
GACACCGACAGGTGCCACATGTTATGGCTTTTCAAACGGATCCATTTCCGCTGTAATCACTGGTACCCCACTATCAGATCTTGAGATAGATATTGATGGAGGTGGATATGCAGCCGTGGCAGCAAGCCCTGTTGTATTTAATGGCCTGGCAGAGGGTAACCACACCGTTACACTGCGCCGTATATCAGATAATTCATGTAATACATTTGATGTAGCATATGTAAGCCAGCCCGATGAACTGGACCTGGCATTGACACCGACAGGTGCCACATGCTATGGATATTCAAACGGATCCATTTCCGCTGTAATCACTGGTACCCCACTATCAGATCTTGAGATAGATATTGATGGTGGAGGCTATGCAGCAGTGGCAGCTAGCCCTGTTGTATTTAATGGCCTGGCAGAGGGTAACCATACCGTTACACTGCGCCGTATATCAGATAATTCATGTAACACATTTGATGTAGCCTATGTAAGCCAGCCCGATGAGCTGGACCTGGCATTGACACCAACAGGTGCCACATGTTATGGCTTTTCAAACGGATCCATATCCGCTGTAATCACTGGTACCCCACTATCAGATCTTGAGATAGATATTGATGGTGGAGGCTATGCAGCCGTGGCAGCAAGCCCCGTTGTATTTAATGGCCTGGCAGAGGGTAACCACACAGTTACACTGCGAAGGATATCAGATAATTCATGTAACACCTTCGATGTAGCCTATGTAAGTGAACCCGATGAGCTGGACCTGGCATTGACACCGACCGGTGCAACATGCTTTGGCTTTTCAAACGGATCCATTTCCGCTGTAATCACTGGTACCCCACTATCAGATCTTGAGATAGATATTGATGGAGGTGGCTATGCAGCCGTGGCAGCAAGCCCCGTTGTATTTAATGGCCTGGCAGAGGGTAACCACACCGTTACACTGCGAAGGATATCAGATAATTCATGTAATACATTTGATATAGCCTATGTAAGCCAGCCTGATGAGCTGGACCTGGCATTGACACCAACCGGTGCTACTTGTTTTGGCTATTCAAACGGATCCATTTCCGCTGTAATCACTGGTACCCCGCTATCAGATCTTGAGATAGATATTGATGGAGGAGGATATGCAGCCGTGGCAGCAAGTCCCGTTGTATTTAATGGCCTGGCAGAGGGTAACCACACCGTTACACTGCGCCGTATATCAGATAATTCATGTAACACATTTGATGTAGCCTATGTAAGCCAGCCCGATGAGCTGGACCTGGCATTGACACCGACAGGTGCCACATGTTATGGCTATTCAAACGGATCCATATCAGCTGTAATAACTGGTACCCCACTATCAGATCTTGAGATAGATATTGATGGAGGTGGCTATGCAGCCGTGGCAGCAAGCCCCGTTGTATTTAATGGCCTGGCAGAGGGTAACCACACCGTTACACTGCGCCGTATATCAGATAATTCATGTAATACATTTGATGTAGCCTATGTAAGTGAGCCAGATGAACTGGATTTAACACTTACACCGACAGATGCACTGTGCTTTGGAGATAATATGTCGATATCCGCAGTCATCACAGGAACACCTTTTACAGATCTTGAAATACAGATTGATGCGGACGGATGGAATCCGGTCACAGCTTCTCCGGTAGTATTTAATGGTCTAACCGAAGGTAACCATGTGGTATACCTCCGCCGAATATCAGATAATAACTGCAGTACAGATGATAATGCAGATGTATATGAGCCAACACTTTTGACTTGTTATACCGATAATATAGTTTCGGCCACCTGTGGAGAAAGTAATGGTCAGGCAACAGTTTATATTTCCGGAGGAACACAACCTTATGATATCCTTTGGGACAACGGTGAAACAGGTGCAACGGCTTATCTCCTGAGCCCTGGATTCCATACCGTATATATAACTGATGACAATGACTGCGAAACAGAGTGTTATGTCACAATCCCTGATATTCCATGCGATGGCTTCTGTTTCTACACCCAGGGATTTTATGGAAATGAAGGCGGCTTGGGTTGGACCATTGCATGTGACCAATGGACTGCCCTGCAAATGATGCAGTACGTATTGCCTTCAGGTTCTGAGATGCTTGGTGTCCCCGCTAATCATTTCTCATTGGTTTCTGGAGATATTACAGCCGGTGGCAATATATTTAATATGCTTCCAGGAGGTGGTACTCCCAATGCAATAGATTATGGGGTAGCTACCTATGCTAATCTTTCAAGCTGGGGTTATGTGCCCTTATCGACACAACCTTCAAAGTATGGTAAGATTCTGAATAACCTCTTGAGCCAGTCTATTACCTTCTACTTTAATTTAGGTCATAATGCCGGTGCAGAGTTCCATTCCATTGATGGGAACATGCTGGTAACAGCACCCTCTGATTGTGATTTTGAAAATGTCTTGATAGCATCTAAAGATACATTCGAAATTCCACAAACAGTTATCGATTATCTGGGTGTGAACAATACACTGGGCGACCTGTACATGTTGGCTAAAGATGTGCTTGGTGATAATGCTAGTGGTATTTCAGCTGCAGATGTAACCATGGCACTTGATGCATACAACAATGGATTTGATGAATGCCGTGCATTTGTTGAATACTATACTGAGTTGAAGAGTGTTTCAGATAATAGTGGTTCTGTATATACATCGGAAGATGAGATCAGCATGACTGCTTATCCTAATCCATTCAGTGCCTTTGCAACAATTGAGTTCACGGTACCTGTGGATATGGATGTAACACTTGAAGTTTATACATTACAGGGGCAGAAAGTTGAAACTTTATATTCAGGTAATGCTGCAAGTGATGTGACTCATAAATACAAGTTCTATGGTAAAGATGCACATAATGAATCTGTTTATGTGTATATGTTAAAAACTGAGGATAGTATTGAAATGGGAAAACTAATTATGATTAAATAGTTAGTATTGTACGCTAACCCCAGAGGCCCTTCATCCCCGAAGGGCCTTTTTTTATATACGAGATTCGCGCAAGCGGGAGTGCCGGTTGCCGAGTGCAGAATATTACCTATAAAACAAATGATAAATAATTTTTATATAACTGAAAATCAAGTAGCTTCTAATACTCATTTATTATCTTCCTTGAGGCAAGACACTTGACTTTATCGTTCAATTAATTTATCTTTAATGAGAGATTCAGATTTAATAAACCCAAAGTATTATGAGAAAATTATTGATTCTATTGATGGCATTTCTGATCGTAAGTGCTTGCGAGAAAGATGATGATGAAGACAACACCACTCCCCCACCCCCAACATTTGAGGAACAAATGGTTGGGCAATATGCACTTTCATCTAGCACTTTTAACCAGGCTGTGACCATGTACAATGTAATGGTTCCCGGTGACACCGTTACTTTTCCATATGGCTCCGATGCAACCCAGGTCGTCACCTGGGCTCTCCTTGATGATTCGCCATGCGATGATCCTGCAAACACGGTCCTTGATGCGAGGGAAGACTTCAGCTTGTTCTATATTTGTACCGGCGAGAGCAATGAATTGCAAATGGGGACCTGGAGCGCCGATGAAACAAATAACAGCCTGGCACTCAATGTAGATACGGAAATAGGACCCATCCCCGTTACCATCACCTCTGTTGTCAAGAATGATATTAGCCTGACCGGAAACATTATCGGCTTACCTGTACCGGTGGATTTATCTCAGCCCGTGGGAGCAACTAACATTCAGTTTATAAGTGTTGCTGTAGAGTTTACTATAGTGAATTGATTTACCTTACATTGCTGTTTAACACCTCACTGGAAACTGACAGGTCAGTAGCGTAGTTCTATGAATCACGCTGTAATCCTTTTTTTAGAGATAATGAGACAGGGGGACTGGGAGAACACCAGAATACAGGAATACGAGAGTGCTGAATTCTGAATTACTTCTTAGCTCTTACCGCTTGACTTTCCTTCATCTACATCTTATCTTTATATGTCAAGTAGATTGTACAAGTTGACCTTTTGAGAATATAAATGTAAACTTACTATGATCAGATAATCTATTTTGTTGATTCTTATTAACCAAACCCATCTAATATGAAAAAGTCAGGATTAATTATTGTTCAAAAGAAAGAACCTATACTAACAGGATTAGCAATTCGCTTTCTAATGATTCTATTATTGGTGAGTATTATTAGCTCAACTGGATGTAAAAAATCAGAAGAAGATCCACCACCACCTACGACAGTTCTACCTTTTAGTGATGATTTTAATGGAACCACACTAAACTCAGACTGGAAATGGGCCAATGAACCCAACAATTGGGATCTGGGCACAAGCAGGCAGGGATGGTTAAACTTTACGGGAAACCTCAATGCCAATATTTTTTGTGATGATAATACAACGAGGCTTTATCAGCAAATTACGACCGATCAGGATTTTGAGATTGCTACAAAATTGTATTGTGAATGGGGAAATAACCCATCAGATGTAGCAGGGATTATCATTAAATCAGCAATTTCTGGTGAATGGGTACTGCTTAAATTATGGATGCACGGAAACGGATCTGGAAGGCTTGAGTTTCAAACCGATTGCAATGATTTGATAAGCCCGGTACCTGGCTCTGAATCCTGGGATGGGAATACGGAGGTATCCCTTATGCTACATAAAAGTGGCTCTGATTATTCAGCATATTTTATGAATGAGGAAGATGAAAATTGGATATTGATTGGAAGTACCCAGTTCTTAGATACTCAACCCGTTCAATTTGGAATATTTGGGGGTGTGGATAGCGGGGATGGAAATCTTTTAATACAGTTTGACTACTTTCGCTATACAGGAGAATGAGACTTTGGGATTGTTGTATCTTTATTACAACATATGTCAAATAGTAAAATTAATAGTATTAAAAAGAATATGATCTCAATTGATCGGAGTTCAATTCCCTTAACAAAATCTGAGCAAGAGCAATATAAAACAGCCTTGTTAGATCACGATCTGGATGAAAACATATGGGATCTTTATAAACAGTTCCTGGCAGTTTCGTCGAAGTATACAACACCCTGCATCCTGAGGGTAAAAGACAACCATAAGCTACTTGCTCATTTTTATATGATCAGATCAATTGATTATGGGCATACATTATCAAAGTCGAGTATTGTTAAGCAATTAGTGAGATTATTAGGAGTGCCTTCCTATACCTGGATGCGTTCAGGTATAGCAGCAGAGAACTTCGCAAACCCGGGATTCATTGTTCAGGGGAAGGAAGCTTCTTTATCATATGAGCATCTAATCGATTATGTGAGAAACAAATTCTTTATGCTCTTTATCCATGACGTGGATTCTAATAAACAGCTTCATCCAAAGGCGGTAATGTTGACTTATCCCGACGATGGTGTTGTTAATCTCGAGCATATCGCTACAGCCGATGACTATCTTAAAGAGCATTCAAATCTCAAAAAGAAATTCAGGGCCTACAGGAACAAGGGTGGAATAATAGACATCGTTAAAGGCCGGTTGTCAGAAGGTGATCAAAATATGGTGGAACAATGTGTTTACTCAACCTCAAAAAGAAGCCTTTTCAAACTTCCTTATCAAGACATTTATCCAGCCATGTGTAAGAGTTCGTCAGATATCGATAATAATAATGTTATTCACTTCATTTGCAGATCTGACGAACACTTTTTTGGCTACCACTCTTTCTTACAATTCGGAAATCATATGAGATGTCTCAACGGTGCTTTTAACAGGGAGTTAAAATCCACCTTCCATGCCTATGAAAACATGATTTTCAAGGTAATTGAATATGCCATGGAAAATAATATCGAGAAAGTTTATTTTGGCCCTGTACTAAATGAGACTAAAAGACGAATGATGAACGAATTTATTACTACACGTTTGTTCGCATATTCAAAATATCCGTTTATTATTAAAGCTTTTGCTCCTATTATAAAGTCTTCACGGATGATGAACAAGCAGATGCTCAGGTTTTCAAATATTAATGCACAATCTCAGATATGAATATTTTCAGTAATCATACTTCTATGAACAGAGAAGTATCACCGCTGGTATTGTTTTTAGCAATCCTTTTTCTGTTATTACTTGCCTCTTGTACTGACCGCCCTGTAAGGATTGCTTGTGTGGGTGACAGTATCACGGAAGGATATGGATTGGAATCACAAAGCAAATCGTCCTATCCCGTTATTCTTGACAGTCTATTAGGATCAGGCTGTGAAGTGCTGAACTGTGGAAGGTCAGCCACGACCATATCAAGAAAAGGGGATTACCCTTTCTGGGGAGCAAAGGAATTCTCAAATGTTTTCAGGTTTAAGCCGGATATCATCACCATCAAACTTGGAACAAACGATACCAAACCTCAAAACTGGAATATGCAAGAGTACTTGCAATCCTACCAGGCCATGATCGATACTTTTATGAGCCTTTCTCCTGTGCCTACTATTTATTTATGTTTACCTGTTCCTGTATACCAGGACCGATGGGGTATAAGTGATTCTATCGTAAATGCAGGAGTCATCCCTGCTATCAGACAAATTGCGAAAGTCAATGGCCTGACTGTTATCAATCTAAATAAAGCCCTGCAGGGATATCCTGAATGCTTCCCTGATGGGATTCATCCGGAGGAAAAAGGTATGATGCTTATTGCAAATACAATATCAGGAGATATAAAACATGTTGTTGGATGGGATAAGTAAGGTAGATGAACAAAATTCTTTTCGATCAACAGACAAGCAGCCGTTCAATGGCAGCGAAATGCCAATCCTCTAATCCTTGAGACACTTAACTGAAAAACCCAGATGTTTGTCGTACCCATTGCGTTTTTGCTTCGAACTGTCTTCCTGTAATATTCTTGCAAATGCACCAGCTATATCCCCGGTAGATGACCAATATCCTGCCCCAAGGCTCCAATCTTTAAAGTTCCCATAATACCCTCGATATCCACTGGGATAGGCGGTGAAGCCGTATTTATCCAGGCCATTATAAATCAAATTCCAGCCAGATTTCGATTTAAGGTTTAATCCTACATCATAGCCTCGAAGACCAAACTCTTCCCATTCGGGATCACCAATTGGAAATTCGCTATCCACATATCCTTCCAGTTCTTTTAATTCTTCATCTGTTGGGATATGCCATCCATAAGGGCAAATCCCCTGGGTTCCATTAATCAATGTGTACCTCATTATTTCATCCCATTGATAATAGGCCCCCCAATAATTACAAGCAAGGGTATCGTCATCATAACAATATTTTTCAAGCACTCCATTATCGGTCATGTTCATAGTTCCGACTAGTATTGAACCCACATTCAGATATTCTTTAAGCCAGCATTGATCTCCAATAAGAACTGTATTATAATATTGTGACTCGAAATAAATATATGGAGTTCCCGGGCATGGGATCCCTTCAGTCACATTAAATTCATAAAGAACACTTGATACTGGTATGTCTTCAATTAAATTACTGGCCATAAACCCAAGGGTCGTCTTTGAAAATCCAATATATCTTAATTGGTCACCGGGAAAGAAGACAAAATTATTAATGGATTTGACTGGATGAGTTCCTTCTGATAAATTTTCATGAGTGGTATGGATTATATTACACCTTGATGATGTAGAGAACGCTCCACCTGTATTTAGTAGTTTTATCGTACTCCTTTGCTTCTCACAGGATACAGTGAGCAAATAGATTCTATCGCTACCTGGATAAACTGTAAATTTATGCTTCCCTGCCATTAGAAGTTTTGTAAAAGACTCACATTCCCTCCCCGTGACATCATATATATTCATTTGAATTAGCAGCTTCTCCGGCAGGTACAAATCAACTGATGTCTTTCCAGAGAATGGATTTGGATAATTCTGACTTATGGTAAAACTATTATCCGAATAAAATTCATCCTGATGGATATTCGTTGTATTAGCAAGAATAAGAACAGTATCAGGTGGATAAAGGGCTGTGTCTCCACCTCGTGTGATGTTTTCAATTAATATGCTGTCAATAGGCATATGTTGTCCATTATACTTTGCCGTAAATGTTAATTCTAGTGATGACTGGGAATAAACTCCTATAATGACAATACTAGACAACAAAATAGTAAGTGTAATATTTTTCATGATTTTAATTTTATGTTTATTAATACACTCCACGGGCCGGAATCTCAGGATCCGTGCCCATTACATTTGGTTGATCATGGCTTTATCAATACTTTTTTATTTAAGCTTATACCTATGTTTTCAATATTAACAATGTATAAGCCGGGAGTCAGGTCACCAACACTTAAACTAATTGATCCATAATCAGCTTTATCTTGCTCAATCATAGATGTTTTAACGAGTTTGCCGCCAATAGTATAGATGTTGAGTGTCACTTCTCCTATACTGCTATCGTCGAATGAAATATTTAGTTTATCTCTACAAGGATTTGGGAATAATGTGATACCATCAAATTCTAATCCTAACTCACTATTGTGTGGTAAACCTACGCCAACATTATTGTTCTCGTCAGCTCCAATATCAAATATGTTATAAAGGTTATCCGGTCTGGTATCCCTATCAATATCACTGTCTGGAGCTTCGTAAGTCATAAATCCAATATCAATGGAGGCCACACCTGCATTTACACAACAGCTCCAGGTTGCAATATGACATGAGTCATCTACAAATTCCGGATCGGAATATATGTTATCCTTTCCTGTCCAGGTTCCTGATATTTCACTGGTATCAATATTATTATTAGTAATATAGATATTGGCTATGCTATTTCCAGTAGTGATAGGATCAGAATTTCCGTAAAAAATATTATTAAAAGCTAACAAGTCATTGTATTCTAGGTTACAGCCAAATCCTCCACCTCCTTCAAGCCATGCTGTATTATTCACAAAGGTATTATTGATAATTTGATACATGTTCTCTGACTTAGAATAAATATCCGTTTTGGGCTCAGTTCGATGCCCCTTTGCATAAGGGAAAACCGAACTTTTGCCTCCCCATTCAATATATAAACCACCACCACAGGCATAGGCTTCATTTCCATCGAATATATTATTTGAAATAGGAGATGAAGCGGGGCCTGCAATTCTCATCCCTGCGCCATAATATGCAATGTTATTCTTCACAATATTGCCTTCAATCATAATGATATCTACCTCGTCCAAAACATCAAAATAAAATCCACCACCAAGTGAACGTGTTCCTTCACAGGTATTCCCTATAACAGAATTATGTAATATTTTCACGGTATTTATATGGGCATACGCAATAACACCTGCCCCAAAAGTATTTCCATTTCTGAGAGTATTATCTTCGATATTGTTATAGCATAATTCTCCAAAAAATTGTCCTGTTAAGTTTACACCACCACCCCAGTTGTATCCCATTCCGTCAGCAAGATTGTCGCAAATATCATTGTGGTTAATAATGCCAGCCATAGAAATAAATAGCGCTCCCCCCACTGCGAACAAAGCAGTAGACATTGCAGTATTATTATTTATAATATTATTTTTAATTATTAAAGTATGACCTGTAGAATCGTGTGCGTATATGGCTCCTCCAATAGCGCATTCCTCATATTCATAAACATGATTATTTATTATACGGTTATGAATAATTTTCGCGCTAGAATTGTCACAATAAATAGCACCTCCGGCACGATCTCCCCAATATGCTTCGGTGCCTGAGCCATTTGTCAGGGTTAATCCACATAAAATTGAAGTAGTATCTTCACCAGATCTGAAATAAACAAGGGAATTTTCGTTAATATTAGCTGGCTGACTACCATCTATCTTGGTCAGTATTATATGACTAAAATCCTGATCCAATAAATAATGACTGGCAACAGTGATTTCTTTCCCCAGGAAATCAAGATTCTCATAATATGTACCATGGGCAACCAGCACAGTATCACCATCATTGGCTGCTTCTATTCCCATTTGAATACTGGGCTCATCGTCAGGTATGTGAATAATCTGAGCATTATTGGTTCTACATACAAGTAGAAATATAATGCATAGCAAAGCATTTTTAGCAAAGTTCATAAGGTGAGATCTGGGTTAAACGTCTTATTCGTGGATAACTACCTATCCGGTATTTTCTCTTAAATATACTATTCTGAACATCATATGTCAAGGACTTGCGTAATTATTACAGAAAGAAAACAGAATGCTGACATTGAGGCGGTTCATAATCCTTAGCTTTGATAATCAGACATATTCACGATATTTTCCTGAATATAAATCTGGATCGAAATATCTATAACCCAAAACCTTTAGTTATGAAAAAAACAAACATATCGACGTTCAGGGTGATTTCACTTACCATAATGTTGTTACCCATATTGTTGATGGCCCAACAACAATCAAACACCCCAAACTTGATAAGAACCGGGACCTACCATGGAATCTCTGAGCCCGTTAGTGAAATGCAGGTTGTTTCTGAGAAGGAATTCCAGGAAATGGTACTGGAGTCTGCAGAGAAAATATTAAATCCAAAAGTCCGATACAGGAGCTTCCCATTTGCGTATGATGCTCTTCCCAAGGGTCCTGACCCTGTCTGGCAAAAAGAACAGGGTTCCACACAAATCCTGCACGATGCTTCCCTCATTTTTGATGGCCTGATTGCTCCTAACTGGCCTACGGATGCAAACGGTTCAGCAGGACACAACTATTATATGCAAGCCATCAATAAGGTCTTTGCTATTTTTGATAAGGCTTCCGGTACTATGGTCGCCGGACCCATCTTCTTCAATAATCTGTTTAATGGTGTTTTAAATAACCTCCCGGCTGTTCCGGGGTCAGAATATAACAGTGGCGATCCGGTTGTGATCTACGATGAACAGGCTAACCGCTGGGTGGCTTGTGAGATGTCGATACATGGCGAAAATGATTATGTGCTTGTGGCTGTTTCTGAAACCAGCGATCCCAGAGGCAGTTGGTACAATTACTCTTTTGATGTAGATGATGTACCTGATTATGAAAAGATCGCAGTATGGAAGAATGCTTATACCATGGCGACAAATAACGGCCCTGGTCAGGATATTTTTGCACTGGAACGTGATGTGATGTTGGCTGGAGGCTCCGTTCCCCAAATCGTTGGATGGAATAATCCATACAGGCCATTCCCTGATAATGAAATGCATCTGGTTCCCCCGGTGGATAATGATGGACCATATGCTCCGGATGTCGATGGGAAACCGGCACCAGCCCTGTTTATTACAATGAATGATGATGCCGTTGGTGGTGGGGCTGATGAACTATGGATATATGAGCTTAAAGTGGATTGGGGTGATGTAGCAAATGCAACATTTGATACAGTTCAAACAATTCCTGTTCCAGATTTCGATTCAAACTTTGGAAACACATCCGAAGCCATTCCACAGCCCGAGCAGGTAAGACCGCTTGATGCGATGCCTAATCTTATTATGCATAGGGCCCAGTACAGAAACTTCAAACCCGAGAAAAATTATGAGGTCATCATGTGCTGTCATACCGTTGACATCAATAATAACGACCAATCGGGCATACGATGGTACGAATTGCGCAAAGAAGGTGGAGAGTGGTACGAGTATCAATCAGGGACCTTCGCCCCGGATGATGGATTATACCGTTGGATGGGCAGTATTGCCATGAATGGAGATGGTGAGATTGCACTTGGCTATTCAGTGTCCAGTACACAGGAATATCCGGGCATACGCTATTGCGGACAATCTGCTGATGCTACAGGAACTGGCCTAATGAATTATGATGAGCAGATCATCCATACCGGTTATGAAGTTTTTGGATTGGGTCGCTGGGGAGATTACTGGAACATGGCGGTTGATCCATCTGATGACCATACATTCTGGTTCACGGCGCAATATTGCGATGATTTCCTATCTACTAAAATTGCTTCATTTGATTTTTTACCACCGGTATTTGGAGCAAATTTCTCAGCAGAGCCAAAGCATGTCTGGAAAGGGAATTATGCACGATTTACTGACCGGTCAACTGGTTCTCCCACATCCTGGGAGTGGACCTTTGAAGGTGGTGACCCTGAATCATTCATCGGGATAGATCCACCTTTGGTGCAGTATAAAAGCTCTGGAGATTATGATGTAACACTCGAAATAGTTGAAGGCACAGATACCAATACCATTATAAGGACAGATTTTATTGAAGTTGAACAAAGCCCATATTGTATTTCACGTGGTGATGCAACAGACACATGGATAAAAGCCATAGGACTTGTTTATAATGGAACCCATCTTTCAGGATCTTCAGGTAAGTTAGGATACCAGGACCTGAGTGGTATCCTTTATAACCTTGAAGTGGGAGTACAGGAAGAAATACGGGTATATCTAGGGTTTTCCGGATCCAGCAGTGCCTGCTACGCAAGGTGGTGGATGGACCTGAATCATGACAATGATTTTGAAGATCCGGATGAACTCGTCTTTGCTGCAAACAGAAAGCGGCATACGATCAAAGGTACACTCACAGTGCCTGCAAGTGCATTACCGGGTTATACTAAGATGAGGGTCTCATTAAAGAAAGGAAGTGCCCCTCTTCCATGTGAAACTTTTTTAGATGGTGAAGTGGAAGACTTCACCGTATTTATTTCTAATCCGGCTGCCCCTCCCCCTCAGCCGCCTGTTGCCGACTTCACTGCTGATAAGACCGTTGTTTTGGTGGGTGATCCCGTGCAATTTACGGATCAATCAAGCAATCAGCCTCATACCTGGATCTGGGAATTCCCGGGAGGGAGTACTGATGATTATACTGTTCAACATCCTGTTGTAACATACAGTTCAACAGGTGATTTTTATGTTCAACTGACCGCTACAAACGATGCAGGCTCAGATGTTGAACTTAAGCCTGCTTATATCAGTGTTGTTGAAGAATTGCCCTTACTTTATTGTGAGCCCCTCTCGATAAATAATTCTAAATATTATATTGATGATATTCAAATTGGGGCTCAACCAGGAGCAACAGGCCCGGCTCCTTCCGGATACCATCATTATACCAATCCTTTCTTTACCCTGGTGGCAGGTAATTATTCGGTAAGCCTCACTCCTAATAGTATGAACAGGAAGTTCTCCTGGAAGATGTGGCTAGATGATAACAATGACGCAATTTTTGATGAATCCTCTGAGAGACTCCTGTCAGTGAATAATGTTAAAGGGGTTGTTAACGAGAATATAACAATACCTGCTTATATTGATCCCACCCGGATTCGAATAAGCATGAAATTGGGAGGTGGCGGACCATTACCATGTGACGATAATTTCACAGGCGAGGTGGAAGATTATAATGTTACTGTAAGTGGTGCCGATCTGGTATTCCTGAATGAAAATTCAAAGGAATTGATTGTTGAAATATATCCAAACCCGGTAACTTTTGATGAACTCTACATAAATATTTTAAGATCAAAGATGCCTGTAACTGTTCAGATATATAATATGAATGGAATGCTCATAGATAGCTTTCAATCCTCAGAAACACATATAGTATTGAACACTTCATCATATCCCAATGGTATAATGTTCGTAAAAATCAGCAATAGAGATACCCAGCTATTAAGGAAGCTTATTAAAATGAAATGATCACTTAGGTAGTAGTATCATCCGGGGGGTCTGGAACGAACATATATCCAACTCCACGGATGCTTTTTATATGGATGGGATTTGAATGATCAGGTTCAAGTTTCTTCCTTAAATCGAAAATAAAATTATCTACAGTCCTGGTTGTAGGAACTTTATCGTACCCCCATACATTATTAAGAAAATCATGCCTGTGAATGACCTCACCAGCGTTATCGATGAAGTACTTCATAATATCAAATTCTGTTGGGGTAAGTTTAATTTCTGTTTCATCCTGAAATGCCTTATAACTTTTAAAATCCAGCCTGATATTTCCAAAAGTATATTCATCGGGTATTGACTTGTGCTCATAGCGCCTTAAAACTGCCCTTATCCTGGCCATAAGCTCAGGAATACCAAATGGTTTGGTAATATAATCGTCAGCTCCTATATCTAGGCCTGACACCTTATCGATCTCAGAATCTCGGGCCGTTATCATGATCACAGGGATATTGGGATCCGTAGATTTAACTTTTCTGCATATTTCATGACCATTCATGCCAGGCAACATGATGTCCAGCAAGAGCAGGTCAGGCTTTTGCTCAAACGTTTTCTTCAGGCCCGAATTCCCATCTCTGGAAAAGATCACATCATATCCTTCATATTCAAGGTTGTCTATCAATCCTTCCAGGATAAGGTCGTCATCCTCAACTACCAGTACTGTCTTCATAATTTAATCCTTGTTTTTTAAAATATTAAACTAAAGATACTGCCTTCTCCCCTTTCGCTGCTCACCTGTATCTTCCATTTATGCGCTTCAATAATTTCTTTAACCACAGCCAGCCCTAAACCTGTTCCGCTAATGCCTTTGGTCTCTTCCGCTGTGACACGGTAAAATTTCTGAAAGATCTTGCCTTCCTCACCCTGGGGAATGCCAATGCCATTGTCCTTTATATCGATTTGACTCTTATTTCCATTTCTGTATAGTTTTACTTCAATTTTCCCTGATTCAGGCGTATATCGTATGGCATTGCTGATGAGGTTGGTTAAAACCTGCTTAATTTTTTCGCGATCGATCAGGGCCGTAATGCGCTTGTCCAGATCCGACTCCAGTTTAATCTGTTTCAGTTTAACCCAGAAGTCCATCTCCTCAAGAACCGACCCTACCACTGATGACATTTCACATTCACTCAGATGATATTTTTGCTGTTGGTTCTCGATCTTCGAGAAGTCAAGGATATTATTGATCATCCTTTTAAGCCGGCCACTTTCCTTCATGATCATTTCCAGATATTGCTTTTCCCTGGCACTATTCTTCACCCTGCCCAACAGCATAGACTCCGCAAACATATTTATTGATGTAATCGGAGATTTTAGCTCATGTGAGACATTGGATATGAAGCCTGACTTTAAGGAAGCCATCTGCTTTTCCCTGTTGATATCCCTAAGGATCAATGTAATCACAAGCAACATACCTAACAAAAATAGGGCAAGGACGATACCATATGTCCAACGCCGTGAGTTCACATAATCGCTAATAATCTCACTGTCGTAAAGGTCAATATTTACTACATATGCATCAAAGTAGGGGGCAAGATGAAAGATCTGATTTGTCTGACCGGATATTTCATCCCCATCAAACTTCCTAATTTGAATTGTAAATTGATATTCAAGATCTTCCTGAAGAACCTTAGCAGATAAGAGTTCAAGGTATTTCTCCACATCTAAAATAAAACCGTGGTTTTGATTATTTGATGAGGCCTTAAACACCAGGTAATCATGATCCTCAATTTCGAAAGGAACAATCTGATAAGCATTTATGCTGGATAATGTCCGGTTCTTAGCTATTTCTGATATCAAAGATGGCAAATCCCTGAATTGCCGGATCTGGATTAAAAGATCTTTTATTTCAGATATGTATGAATTTGTATGATGGGTGTTGAATCTTGCATTGATAATTTCATCATTAAGAACTTCAGATATCCGATCTACAATCGCTTCACTACTCTGATTTAAAGCAATTTCCTGATCATGCAGCCTTTGTATCCATAGCACCACAAAGTGGATCAATGTGTCCTCCGGGGAATCCATCCAAAGGTTTAATAGTTGGTTGATACTATAGTAGCTGAACGGGAAGCCACTATTATCATTTACCCCTGGATGATCTGAGATGATATTTCCATAATACTGTATCGCACCATGTGAATCTTTTCTTTTCACAGATATCCTGCCCAGGGCATTTAAAGATTTAGCCGAATCAAAAGCATTCTCTGATGTTGACAGGCATTTATTAAAAAGCCTCATTGCTTCACCATAGTCTTTCCTGGCTAACTCCGCAGTTTCTCCTTGTAGAAAATATTCATCAAACCTCCTGCCCTTCTGCCCCACAATCATCTGATCGGATGTATTTCTGAAATTCGGAAGCAAAAAGCGTCCTTGCCCATCATAGCTAAATGGGAAAATAAAGTATGGGTAGCTCTCAGCCATAGACTCCAGATATTGGTTATACGAACCAGGTTCATACGGCTGTTCGTCCGTCGAGCTGATAATGGTCTCAAAGTCACTTCTAATCGTAATAAGTACCTTATTGTAAAGATTGTTTTTTTCTTCAAGGATATTTTTTTCAGTGACCTTTTGAAGGCTGGAGATACTATTTATGCTCAGGTATGTAAGCATCCAAACGGATATCACAAAGGCCAGGACCAATACCATTGTTAACCTTGACACCCACTTGAACCTCTTGCTCATATTAATATAATTATCTGTTGCTTTGCCCGGGTGATAATGCATTTTGCATTCTCCATATCTCAAATTCCTGCATGAAACTCGAAATTGCTATTTTCAGACCGCTTTTATCCAGACCAAGCGAAAAATTCTTCAATTCTGACTCCCACAATAGTTCAATGGAATTATCATACATATCTAATTGCCATAATCCCATGCCTTTTTTTGTATTCTCTGTAAAGTAGACCTTTGAAACTTCTGGCGACCAAATTGCGGACTGAAAATCGCCTTGATTTGGGGATTCTAAAATCTCTCTAATGTTACCTGTATTCAATGAGTATGTCATCAACTTACCGGCCTGGTTCTTACTTGATCGTATCGCAAACAATACCATATCACCCTCTGGGGAAACATCAAGAATTGAAGACAGATTATAATTTGATATCAGGGTACTGTCCTTTTTATTTGCCAGATTATACAAGCGTAGTCCGGATCCATCCAGAAATATGATTTTTGAATCATCAGCCGACCAATCAGCTATACACCCTATCCAGCTGAGCCCATACTCTGGTTTTCTTTCCGGGAGCATTATCATATCTATGATCTCATCTGCCATCAGGTCGTATATGTATATACCACCATAATAATCCGTGGTAGGATCAGTATTTTGTTTGTAGGCTGGAAATACAAGTTTCAAACTATTGTTGGCCCAACGTGGAGCTCTTGAATCATAGTTGTCAAGGATGATTTGTGTCTTGTCATTTAGTCTATTTTTGACCTGAAGCGGCCTGGAATAATGGCCCGGTCCAGCGGGTTTTATCATTTCCTCAATAAATGCCATATAATTGGAATCATAGGAGGTCTCAGCATAATATTTTGATCCAAGGAGCGGCTTTGAAACACGACAATCAGGAGTATAATTCTCGCCAAGGGGAAACATGTTTGTCGTATGCCTTCTGGAGAATATGCCATAAAACATTGCATTGGAGTTTGTCTTACCCAGTGAACTAACGAATCCTATTCCAGGGAATACTCGTTCCGCCGGGCCAACTGCTAACTGGTCCTCAATGTTTTGTGACCATAAATCCCAGGTACCCGTACGATCGCTTATAAAGATGATCCTATTGCCATCGGCAGACCAGCCCATCAATCTGTCGTTGGCAGGATGTTCAATTGTCTTATATTTCCGGCCATCATCATGGTTAACAAGGTATATATCGAAATTTCCATTGTTTTCCTCAATGGGTATATCAAATGCAATATTCTTTGAATCAGGAGAATACCAGGAACGCATCCAATACCCATCATCAACTTCATTTAACACTTTAATGTCTCTGGTAGCGATATTTAGTGAGATTAGCTGGTCATCAGCAGAATCAATAAATCGCATGATAAGGAGCCATTGGCCATCGGGAGACCATGAGATGGGAAAAGCTTCTTCATTTTTCTCACCAAACACCTTTCCTGGCACAGGCTTGTCAATCTCCACAATGCGAACCTCATAGGTTGAATCAGGATTGTACCAGGAGTAAGCTATTTCATTACCATTAGGAGATATCGTTGAATTGATGGTAAATTGCATTGGTGCTTCATAGGTGGCTTCATCAGTCAGCAAGACAGATTCACCAGTAAGGATGTTTTTGTATCCGAGGTTACCACTCTCATTATCCCAGTAGCTGATATACTTGCCATCAGGAGATACTGAACCGCTTGTATTAAGCCCAACCCAGATTTGTTGTAGCTTAACGCCAGTTGGGAAGTCAGGTTCATTAAAGTCATCAACGATCCTGTTCAGTCTTGACTTTGCAATGTCAACAAATTCCTTCTGTTCACCATAGTCACTGATGATTAGTTGGTATACTTCTGAAGCTTCATTGTTTCCCAATTTTTGATAGCAACCACCAATGTGAAGCAATACCTTTGCTTTCATTTGCCGGCTGGCATTGTCATCCAGCAGAATGGCATTGTAGATATTAATTGCTTCGGTTAAATCACCTTCTCCAATCTCTTTCTGCAATCCTTGCTGGTAAATTCTTTCAAGATCCTGTGATATAGCCAAAGTGGTAGAGATTACCATAAGAACAATGAGCAGGATTATATTTCTAAGTAGATTATTCATGATCAATATCATTTAGTTTGTCTCTTCTCAACAACAAATCTAAATGGATATATCGGGTATATTGTCAGGGCTATGTTTGCTTCTTGTAAAGATTGGATCAGTAATCCTATCTCGTAATTTTTTGGTTACCTACTTCAACACTTCATTCGCGCTTAAGAATCCACAACTATCTCATTGAATAATAACCCAAACCAGTTTCTATTCAATTTAAAGATACGAAAGTTGAGATCAGAATGCAAGTTCCTAACAATCATCAACTTGCTATAATGATACTAAAATAGTGAAACCATTCGCCATCTTGACAGTTATAAACTTGTCTATTTTGTTAACATTCTGTTAATTACGTAAATATATTCCATTTGTGTGTTAGTTTTGGGGTAAGCAGATGGGAGCGAGATATTGTCATTTTATTTCTGACAAAATATTAAAGCGCTATGAAAAAGATACTTCTCACCATCCTCATCATCCTTTTTGTCTTTGTCGCCGTCGTTCTTGGCTACATTATGACCTCCTGGGAAAAAGACTTTTACGCCCCCTACCCTGATCTGGCTGCTGTTGATGATTCTGCAGTGCTTGCTCGTGGCGAATATCTGATTTATGGCCCGGGCCATTGTGCCTACTGCCATATCTCCCCTGATAAGATTCCCGCCATTGCCGCTGGTGAAAGGGTTCCACTAAGTGGTGGCTGGGAGATGAGCATCCCCCCGGGGACATTCAGGGCGCCCAACATCACACCAGACAAGGAAACGGGCATAGGTGATTTGACGGATGCTGAACTGGCCCGCTCGTTGCGCTATATGGTAAAGCATAATAACAAATTTATGCTGCCCGTAATGGAATTTACAGAAATGAGCGATGACGACATTGTGGCAATCATCTCCTACCTGCGCACCCAGGAGGCAGTACACAATCAAGTTCCACCTACAGAATATACTTTTCTGGGTAAGACCTTAATGGCCTTTGGAGCTCTTAAGCCACAGGGACCAGGGAAGACACCCCCAACATCAGTCAAGATCGATTCAACGGTAGCATACGGCTCCTACATAGCAAACAATATAGCCAATTGCCTGGGGTGCCATACCGCTCGTGATATGAAAACAGGTGCCTTTACCGGGCCTCTTTATGCCGGAGGACTACCATTGCCTTCTGAATATGCCCCGGAGATGGATGGATACATGTTCCTTACACCAAATATTACCCCCGACCTGGAGACCGGTGTGATAGCCCACTGGGATGAACAAACATTTATTGAAAGATTCCAGTATGGGCGTCTGCAACCTGGTTCTCCTATGCCATGGGAAGCCTATGCCATGATGAATGAAATTGAACTGAAAGCCTTGTTCCGCTATTTGCTGTCCCTGGAACCTCAAAAAAGTAATGTAATCAAGACCGTTTATGAACCCGGTGAGGAACTGCCGGAATAATACAAGTTCATCCCCTATTTAGTAGCTGGAATAGATGATTTTTCGACGAAGAAGATCATAGTGGTTGATTTTTCAATATTTTTATTTTATATTTGTATTTTATAAATATATTTTGAAAATAATGACAACATTCACCTCCACCCTACCGGAAGAGCTTCTGAATGAGTTAGATTCCGCTGCAAAGAAGCTATCTGTACCTAAGAACAGACTGATAGAGAAGGCCTTGCGCATATACCTCGATCAGATAAACCGGGCAGAATATGTTAAATCCTTCAAACAGAGCACTGAGGATGAAAACATTCTGAACATGGCTGAAGAAGGCATGGAAGACTATCTTAAACAAATTGACCAATGAAACAAGGAGAAATCTGGTATGCTGACCTTAGCCCTGTAAAAGGAAGTGAGCAGCAAGGATATCGGCCCGTGGCTATCATCAGCGGAAATTTGTTAAATACCTACCTCCCTATTGTTATTGCCTGTCCGCTTACAACACAAATAAAGAATTATAAAGGGAACCTCATCATGGATCCTACAAAGGAAAATGGACTTAAGAAAAAATCAGAACTCATGGTTTTTCATATCCGCTCCTTATCCAAAGAGCGGTTGATCAAGAAAATAGGATATCTCAGCCCTGAACAGTTGATATTGATCAAAGAAGGGCTGGGGGATATTCTAAAATATTAGTCTGCTGAGGCATATAAATGCGATTGAACCTTTTTGCAAATCAGGGCTTCACTACCTGTGCAGTACCCATCATGACGGCAGATCAATCCTCGTAAGTCGTCCAATATTATAGTACAGGGAACATTATTGACATTCATGGCCCGCTTAAGATCACAATTAACATCGATGTAAGTCTCGAATTCCCAAGCATTGCCATCTACCAGGGGCTTGATCTGATCCCAGGATCCTGTCCCATCAACACAGACTGCCACCATTTTAACACCTTTGTCCTTCAATGATTCCTGCCAGACCTCATGCATGGCATCCAGGCTTTGGCGACATTTCATATTGCAGGATTTCCAAAATACCAATATGGTAACTGATCCAGGCTCTACGATACTGAGTGAATTTGTTGGAAGACCATCGATGGTCCTTAATTCAACCTTTGGCATGACCGGGCCCTGAGCACTAATTATGGTGAACAGTAAAACTGCTGGGATAATGGACAATATCTTTTTCATGACGATGCGTTTTATATTATGGATATTTGGGTTTAAGCTCATCATAAAAGTACTCTCAACCGAAGGCCAGGGAGTAGCAGAATCCCGCCAGAAAAAAAAATGGCTGATTACCGCAATAAGGTGTTGCACAGTATCAGAGAAAATCAAGAGATCGGGGGTATCAATATATCTCAGGTTTTTGTATATTTATTGACTTAAAAATATCTCCATGCTATCAGACCGACAACTTGTTGCAATCATGTTCACCGATATTCAGGGCTATACATCATTGATGCAACAGGATGAGGAGATAGCCATTAAATGCAGGGATAGGCACAGAGAGGTCTTCAACAGCATTACCAAAAAGTTTGATGGCACCATACTTCAGTATTTTGGAGATGGCACCTTAAGTACATTCAAGAGTGCCATAGATGCTGTACAATGTGCTATGGAAATGCAAATGGAATTTCAGAAAGATCCTTGCATCCCTGTTAGGATAGGGATTCACCTTGGTGATATTGTTCGCAGAGAAGACGAAATTATCGGTGATGGAGTAAATGTTGCTTCCAGGATCGAGTCCCTGGCAGTAGCGGGGAGCGTTTTTATTTCCGATAAAGTTTATGATGAGATCAAAAACCAATCATCGATTCAGACACAGTCATTAAAAACATTTGAGCTAAAAAATGTTGATAAACCCATTGAGGTTTTTGCAATTTCCAACAAAGGATTGATCATCCCTAACCGTGACGACATTAGTGGAAAAACAAAAGCAGGAAGTGAAGCCAGTTCACCCACAGACAATAAAAGAAGTGATAAACCAAGAATAGGCATCTCCGTGATCAAGAATTTTGCGATCGCTGTGTTGCTCCTGCTTGCTGCGTTTTTCATATATGATTATTTGTGGGGACCGGGAACGGAATCGTCAGAACAGGATAAATCAATTGCCGTATTGCCTTTCACCAATATGACAAATGATCCTGAGCAGGAATATTTCAGCGATGGCATCACAGAAGAGATACTTACCCATCTTTCCAGAATTGCTGACATCCGCGTTGTATCAAGGACCTCTGTCATGCAATACAAGAATACGACCAAGACCATTCCCGAAATAGGGCGTGAACTTGGAGTCACCACCATCCTGGAAGGGAGTGTAAGAAAAAACGGTGACCAGGTAAGGATCACTGCGCAATTAATTGATGCAAGATCAGATGAGCATATATGGGCTGACACATATGACAGGGACATTTCAAAGATTTTTGATATTCAAACGGAAGTTGCAAAGGAAATACTAAGGGTATTGGAGGCTAAACTCACCCCTAGAGAAGAAGAAGGCCTGGACAAATCAGTTACTTCGGAAATTACTGCATATGATTATTATTTACGTGGTTCCGAAGCCCTAAAAAAAGGTGAAACCCTTAAAAACTATAAGCTTGCCGCAGGATTTTTCCGGGAAGCTATCAACGAAGACCCTTACTTTGCTGCTGCCTATGTCGGACTGGCATGGTCATTGACTTTCACGGGGGCCTATGGTGTGAGTGAGGAAATATGGAAAGACTCGGCCATTGCATTAAACCAAACCGCCCTTTCATTGGATCCTGAACTAGATGAAGCATGGTTTTTCCTTGGGACCTACAGCCAATGGGATGGCGACATGGAAAATGCAATTGAACTATTTGAAAAGACCTTAGAACTAAACCCGAATCATTCATTGGCAAAGATACAACTTGGAGAGTTGCTACTGCTCAATGAAAAGTATGATGAAGGTATCGAGCTTATTATCGAAGGCTGGCTGTCTCAACTGAGCAGAAAAGATCCGAGTTTCTATCTGAAAATTGGAACAATTTATACAGAGATATTTGAATTTGATAAGGCAAAGAAATACTTTTTAGAGGCTCTTAGCTTAAGACCGGATTATTATGGTGCTTATTATTCACTTGTGGAGGTATGTTTTCAGGAAGGCAATTTTCAGCAGGCGGTAGACTATGCTGAGAGAATGATAGAAATTGAGAAAAACGTGCGCTCCCTTGATCGCCTGGCATGGGCTTACATGTTAAACGGAAACAATAAAGAGGCTGCAAAAACATGGCAGGAGATGGGTGAGTTGCAGGCCGAATTTGATGGTCCTTATTTTACAATAGAATACAAACACAGGCTGGCCTATGTGAAGTGGCAAATGGGTGAAAGAGAAGAAGCTGAAAAGCTGTTTAATGAGCAGATCAAACTGAGTAAGGAGGTGCTTGAGAATAATACAGGAAGACACATTACAGGGCAGGCATATGACCTTGCAGGGATATACTCTTTCCTTGGAGATGAAAAAATGGCCATTAAGTATTTGAGACTCGCCGATGAAGTTAAATTCATCCTTGTCACATTGATTGAAAGGGATCCATTATATAATAACATCAGGCATCTCAATGAATTTGAGGAAATAGTAGGGAAATATCGCATCCACCCTGACAACCTGGGCCCTAAATTTGAAAAGGCAAAAGAAAAGATCAGGGAAATGGAAGAAAAGGGAATATTGAGATTATAGGATCACGTAAGCCGGCTGAATACATACCCACCCCAGATAAAACCGATGGGAATTAGGCTCTTGAGGTTGAAATCAGCATCAGGCTTTAAGATGGCATTGCCCAGTGTAAACAAATCCCAGGCAGAAATTTTTTCAATGCTCGCAAATGTTTCTTTCGCCTCTATCCTCAATCTCTCAACAAATAGATCAAACTCAAGCTGTTCAACAAGCATATTATCTTCCAGGCAATCATTGTACTTCATGGAGTTCTGATAAAACTGCTCTATAAATTGAAGGATATACTCATAACTCAGGGTTTTATTCATGAGCGACCTGGTCTTCTTTAGCTGGGCAATGGTATTATTATTGTCGAACGGACACCACTGCCTCACCTTGTGCATCATCACAAAATAAGGGATCACCTTAATTTCACCACAGGCAGTTGTGGACATGATGGTTTCCTCTTCACCAAAATGAGCAAACTTGGATCGCTCCTCGTAGGTCAATCCAAAGGCGAGCTGCATGCCGTAAGGATTGAATGAAATTGCTATGGCACCCTCAAACTCATTTAGATCATCCTTGATCACAATTTTTGTATACAGATTACCAAACATCCAGTTCGCAAAAGATCCGGGATCTTTATGATTGAACTTCATTTCAACATTGTTCTTATTCTGTATTGAGTGTATGGATGTTGCTTTTTCAACAAAAATTTCCTCCTGATCAAACAAAATGCTGTTCTCCTTCAAGACAATGTGAATATCCTCAATGACCTCCCACAGTGGTTTAGGGCGCTTAATATCCTTTTGCAAGGACTGGCTTAGCTTAAGCTCATCAAAAGAGATGAGGGCATTTTTGCTGCTTTCAGCCGATTTGGATGCTTTAAAACTAAACTTCATATCATTGAATGTAACGACTAAAGTATAAATTATTGCGAAATAATTGTCTCTTAGCTGCTCAACATATCATTTGTCCGAAGCTGGACATAATATATTGAAGTGAGTAAAATATATCCTATATCACTTACACATACCAAATCCATCAACCTGAATTTGAACCACTTAAACCCGGTGGCATAAATTTTGAACATATGCCTCCTATGCCTACCCGGGCATAGGATAGAGAACGCCCTGATAACTCCCTGATGATGGTTTGCAGTAAACCATTTAAAAAAGGAGGATAACATGTTTAAAGTAAATTTCACTAAAGGACTTTGGGTATTACTATCCATGGTCTTTGTAATTCAATCCTGTCAGAAAGATGAGACTGCCAACCCTATCATCCCTGTGACCCACGAACGTGGTGAGATCGTGCAAATGACAAGCATGGGCACATACACCACGGATGAGGTACGTCAGATCCTTGATGCCACAGGAGAAGATTTTGACTTCCACCTGAGCCATTCACTGGAAGCCTATTCAGTTCAATATTATACCGTCGATCACCAGGGTGAGAGCATTTTGGTCTCTGGGGCGCTTTATATACCCCAGAAAAGAGCCTCCCTGGCAATGATGAGCATTCAGCATGGCACCATCACTGACAGGAATCATGTAGCTTCAGTATCGCCCCAAAGTTCCACTGAGGGCATCATAGGATTGCTCACCGCTTCTATGGGCTACATCACGCTGATTCCCGACTATCCGGGCTTTGGTGTTTCCAACATGCCCCACCCCTACCTTCATTCGGCATCTATTGTGCCCAGTGTAATCGATTTTATCCTGGCGGCAAAAGAGTACTGTTCAGAGAATGAGATCATATACAAGGATGAACTATTCCTTACCGGCTATTCTGAGGGTGGATATGCGAGCCTCTTAGTTCAAAAAG
>Ga0209692_10001917_pt1 | contig 25308 bp, 22 predicted proteins | sample tdDd472_FD_187129 | JGI IMG/M metagenome (GOLD analysis project Ga0209692, IMG submission 187129) | Marine sediment microbial communities from the Atlantic coast under amendment with organic carbon and nitrate - tdDd47.2 (SPAdes)... | ecosystem: Environmental > Aquatic > Marine > Coastal >... | reverse complement strand
GCCGGGGGCGATGCCGGGCATTCTGTCCGGCCTGCGCGTCAGCCTCGCCATCGCCATCATCCTGCTGGTCGCGGCCGAGATGCTGGGCGCGGAATACGGCATCGGGGCCTATATCCTGCAGGCGGGTTCCCTCTACGACTTGGAGCGCCTGTTCGCGGGCGTTGTCATACTCTCGCTCCTCGGCGTCATCGTCAGCGCGACGATCGGCGCGATCGAGCGGCATTTGCTCGGGTGGCGGACATGACCGGTACATACGACAGCACTTACGACGTCATCGTGGCCGGCGGCGGGTCCGCCGGCGTGGCCGCCGCTGTCGCCGGCGCGCGCAGCGGGGCCAAGACGCTGCTGGTCGAGCGTTACGGCTGCCTCGGCGGGGCGGCCACCATGCGCAATGTGGTGACCTATTGCGGCCTCTACACGCTTGGCGATCCGCCGCGCCGGGCCGTGCGCGGCATCGCCGACGAAGTGACCCACGGGCTGAAGCAATACGGCGCGATCACCGACCCGATACGCCATCGCGGCGTCTATGTGGTGTTCGAGCCGGAAGCCGTGAAGCTGGTCCTGGACCGGCTTGCCGGGGAAGCCGGCGTGGATGTCATGCACGGCGCTTTCGTCACCGGGGCCGCGCGGGACGGCGGCGCGATGACCGCCGTCACCGTCGCCGGGCATGACGGGTTCGCGACCTATGGCGCGAAGGCCTTCGTCGACTGCACGGGCGACGGCGACCTCGCCGCCCTTGGCGGGGCCGGGACACGCTACGGAAACGGTGCGGATGTGAATCTCGGCACATTGGGAACGCGGTTCGGCGGCATTCCGAGGGAGGTGCAGGTGACGGCCCTCGACGTCGCGAAGGCTGTCGCGGACAAGGGCTTCGCCCCGGGCGAGGTGACCAAGGACCGCAGCGTCGTGGCCCGTCTGCCGGTTTCCGGCGATATGGTGATCTATGTGGCGTCGGCCGACTACGATCCGCGCGACGCGAAATCCATGACGGAAGCGGAAATCTACGGCCGGCGGCAGGCCTGGGCCTATCTTGAGGCGCTCCGGACCATTCCGGGCTGCGAAGGGGCCTATCTGGTCGCGACCGGTCCGGAATTCGGAACCCGCGAGTCCCGCCACCTGACCTGCCGGACGCAGCTGACCTGGGCCGATGTGGAAGCGCGGCGCTCCTTCGGCGACACCATCGCGCTCGGCGCCTGGGGCGCGGAATGGCACGACCGCGGCGACTATACGAGCAGCTTCGAATATGCCCCCGACAAGTCGACCTATGAGATCCCGCTGGGCTGCCTGCACAGCGCCGATACGCCGAACCTGTTCTGCGCCGGGCGCCTCGCCGATGGCGACCGCATGGCCGGCGCGGCGATCCGCGTGATGGGCACCGCCATGGCGACCGGACAGGCGGCCGGCGTCGCTGCGGCGCTGACCGCGCAGGGATCGTTCGATCCGGACGCCGTTCGGGTGCGGCTGCGCAAGGACGGCGCGATCCTCGACGCCGCCGACGCCGTCTCTTAAAGTCTCAAGACCTTTATTCCCACCGCATCGCGAGGCTGCCGCCGTGAGCTACAAGACCATCCTGTTCGAACGCGAGGGCCCGGTCGCCGTCGTCACCCTGAACCGCCCCGAACGCGCCAATGCCATGAACCGCACCATGCTGGAGGAGCTTCTGGATGTCTGCGACACGGTGGAAGGCATGAGCGATATCCGCGCCCTCGTCCTGACCGGCGCGGGGGAGGCCTTCTGCTCCGGCTTCGACCTGAAGGATCAGGCCGCCAACCGGCCGGACGGCGTCGAGCAATGGCGCGACGCGCTGCAGATCGACTTCGACGCGGTGATGCGGTTCTGGCATTTGCCGATCCCGACCGTCGCCGCCGTGCGCGGCCCGGCTTTGGCGGGCGGGTTCGAACTCTCAATGGCCTGCGACATGACTGTTGCCGCCGAAGGCTCGGTCTTCGGCGAGCCGGAATTGCGCTTCGGGGCGGGTATTGTCGTCATGCTGCTGCCCTGGCTGGCGGGGCCGAAGGCGGCGAAGGAGATCATCCTGCTGGGCCGGGACGATATCTCCGTCGAAAGCGCCTTCGACCTGGGGCTGGTGAACCGCATCGTGCCGCCGGGCTGCGATTTGGCGGAAGCGATGGACATCGCCAAGCGCCTGGCGGTGATCGACCCGATGTTGGTCAAACAAACCAAGCGGGCGATCAACGCGTCCTTCGCCATCATGGGCATGGACCGGGCGCTTCAGAACGCGCTCGACATCGACGTCCAGATCGAAGGGCAGGGGTCCCCGGACAAGACGGAATTCCTCCGTCTGCTCAGGGAAGAAGGGATGAAGGCCGCGCTCGCCTGGCGCGACGCACGGTTTTCCGACGAAGACTAGCGCTCCGCCCCTGGGCCGGTCAGTCGAAGGACGGCCGGCCGATCGGCGGCAGGTCGCGTTCAAGGGCGGCGCCGATGCGCAGCACCATGCCTTCGTCATGCCCCCGACCCACGACCTGCATGCTGGTCGGCAGACCTTGCGGGTTGAGCGAGATGGGCAGCGTCATGCCGCACATTTCCAGGAAGTTGAAGGGGCGGGAGAAGTAGCCGGGCGTCGTCGTCTGGTCGGCTTCCTCCACCGGGCAGGCGACCGCCGGCGTGCCCGGCGTCAGCAGGGCGTCGAAGCCCTTCATGGCGTTCAAGAATTGGGCCGTCTTCGCCTTGCGCTGTTCCAGGCTGCGGACATATTCCCAGGCCGCCAGTTTCTTGCCGCCCATCATGCGGGCGCGCACGTCCTCGTCCATCGGGGCGTTCGGATCGTCGTAATAGGCGCCGTGGTTCTGATAGCCTTCGACGGCGATGATCATGCCGTTCATGGCGGCCAGATCGCCATACCCGAAAGGCGCGTCGAAAACCTCTATGATCGCGCCCAGGGCCTTCAGGCGTTCGACCGCCATGTCATAGGCGTCCAGGATATCGGCGTTGCAGACGGCGCGTTCGGCATCGTTCATCACGCCGAGCTTCAGGCCCTGCACGCCCTTGTCCAGCAGGCCGTAGAGCCCGTCGCCCTTCGCCGCACCTTCTTCCATGGCCCAGCCTTCGCGGCCCAGCATGACTTCATAGAGGATGACGGCGTCCCGGACGGTCTGGACGATCGGTCCGGGGGTGTCGAGGGTCTGCGACAGGGACATGATGCCGTCCAACGGAAGCTGGTTGGCGGTCACCTTCAACCCGACCAGACCGCAAAAAGCGGCCGGCAGGCGGACGGAGCCGCCGGTATCGCTGCCGATGGCGCCGGCGGCGAGGCCGCCGGAAACCGCCGCGGCTGACCCGGAGGAGGACCCGCCGGGGACCCGGTGTGTTTCCATGTCCCAGGGATTGAACGGGGTCCCCATCTTCTGGTTCGTGCCCCAGCCGCCGAAAGCGCATTCCACGGTCTTCGTCTTGCCGAGGATGATGCCGCCCGCGCCGATCAGGCGTTTGACCATGGTGCCGGTCACCGGCGAGACGCGGTCCGCCATCGCCTTGGACCCGAAGGTCGTGACCGTGCCCTCCACATCGAAAATATCCTTCAGACCGAAGGGAATGCCGTGGAAGGGGCCAATCACCGTGCCGGCGGCGAAGGCCTTGTCGGCCGCTTCCGCCGCCTGCATGGCCTTTTCCGCCCAGACCGCCTGATAGGCGCCGATGGCGGCCCCGTGTTTCGCGATGCGGTCCAGATAGCCGCGCGTCGCCTGGCTCGGACGCAGCGATCCGTCGCGATAGGCCTTGGCGAGGCCGGCGATCGTGTCCAGCGGCGAAAGTGGTTTTACCTGTGGCATGCGATCCCCCCGGCTTTTTTGTCGTTTCGTTGTGTCAGGCGACTTGCCCTGCTTGCCAATCCTTGCCCGGAATGGCGGCGAGAAGCGCCTTCGTGTAGTCGTGCTGCGGATTTCCGAAGAGCGTCTCCGTCGGTCCGATCTCCACCACCTTGCCGTATTGCATCACCGCGACCCGGTCGCAGACCTGGGCGGCGACGCGCAGATCATGGGTGATGAAGACCATGGAAAGGTTCATCTGTTTGCGGATCTTGTCCAGCAGATCGAGGATCTGCGCCTGGATCGAAACGTCCAGGGCGGAAACCGGCTCGTCCGCGATCAGAATATCCGGTTTCAGGGCCAGCGCCCTGGCAATGCCGATACGCTGGCGCTGGCCGCCGGAAAATTCATGCGGGAAGCGATCGAAGGCGCTTTCCTCGAGCCCGACGATGGAGATCAACTCCTTCGCGCGCTTGTAGGATTCCTCCTTGTCGACACCTTGCAGGAGGGGGCCCTGGGCGATGATCTGCCCGACGCGGATGCGCGGATTCAGCGAAGCGAAGGGGTCCTGAAACACCATCTGCATACGCCGCCGGTGCGGGCGCATATGCTTCCTGTCCAGTTTCGATATTTCCTGGTCGCCGACATAGATTTCCCCGTCGTCGACATCGATCAGGCGGATAAGGCAGCGCGCCATGGTGGATTTGCCGGACCCGCTTTCGCCGACGATGCCCAGCGTTTCCCCGCGATGAACCTCGATGCTGACATCGTTGACCGCGTGCACCACCCGGGCCTGCTTGCCGAAACCGAAGCGGCTCTTGCTGCCGAAAGTCTTGCGCAAGCCATGCGCCGACAGGACGCTTTCCTTCGATTGTTCCCGTGCCGCGCGGGGCTTCAGTTTCGGGATCGCCGCGATCAGGGCCTGGGTGTAGGGATGCTGGGGGGCGTTCAGTACTTCGTCCACCGTTCCCATTTCCACGAGCTTGCCGTATTGCATCACCGCCACGCGGTCGGCGATATCCGCCACCACGCCGAAATCATGGGTGATGAACAATACGCCGGTCTGGTGCTGCTGCTGCAACTCCTTGATCAGTTTCAGGATCTGCGCCTGCGTCGTCACGTCCAGCGCCGTGGTCGGTTCGTCGGCGATCAGGATCTTCGGATCCAGCGCCAAGGCCATGGCGATCATCGCGCGCTGCCGCTGGCCGCCGGACAGCTCATGCGGATAGGCGCGCATGATATGGGCGGGGTCCGGCAGGTTTACATCCGTCAGCAGCTGCAGCGACCGCGCCGACCGCTCCTTGGCGGGCATGCTGACATGGAAGCGGAATATCTCGTCGATCTGATCGCCGATCCGCATGACCGGGTTCAAGGCGGTCATCGGTTCCTGGAAGATCATTGAAATCTCGTTGCCGCGAATATCCCGCAAGCGTTCCGGCGTGACCTTGGTGGTGTCTTCGCCGAGGAAATTGATCTCCCCCGCGCCGACGCGCACCTTCGGACCGGGCAGCAGCCCCATGACCGCGCGGGCGGTCAGGGATTTGCCCGACCCGCTCTCCCCCACGATGCAAAGCGTTTCGCCGGGGTTGAGGTCGATCGAGATATCCTCCACCGCAAAGCGGCGGTCCGCGCCGTCGGGCAGCAGAATGGACAGGTTCCGGATATCGAGAAGCTTTTGACTCACTGGCTCACTCACTGGCGTTCCCTCAGGCGCGGGTTCATGGCGTCGTTCAGTCCTTCGCCGACAAGGTTGATGGCCAGCACGGTGACCAGAATGGCGACCCCGGGGAAGGTGCAGACCCACCAGGCCGAGCGCAGCATGGTGCGGCCCGCGCCGATCTGGAAACCCCAACTCATGATGTTCGGATCGCCCAGGCCGAGGAAGGCGAGGCCGCTTTCGATCAGAATGGCGGTCGCCACCATCAGCGAGCCGACAACGATGATCGGGCTCAGGCAATTCGGCAGGATCTCCCGCAGCATGATCTGCACATCCCCCATGCCCAGCGTGTGGCAGGCCTGAACGAATTCGCGGTTCTTCAGCGCCAGGAACTCGCCGCGCACAAGACGCGCCACGCCGGGCCAGGAAACCACCGTGATGGCGATGACGATGCTTTCGATCGACGGTTTCATGATCGCGACCAGCAGGATGGCGAAGACGAAGGACGGGATGGTCTGAAACATCTCCGTCACCCGCATCAGGGCGTCGTCGATCTTGCCGCCGTAATAGCCCGACAGCGCCCCGAAGATGACGCCGATGAAGACGGCGGCCATCGTTGCCACGAGGCCAATCAGGATCGATGTCTTCGCCCCGTGCGCGATGCCCGACGCGACGTCGCGGCCGAGCGAGTCGCTGCCCAGCAGGAAGCCGTTGGTTCCCGGCGCCGACAGCGGTTTGCCGGCCAGTCGGAAGGGATCGTCCGGATAGAAGGCGCTGGCGAAGATCGCCATCAGGATGACGAGCGCCAGGATGATCATGCCGAGGACGGCCTGACGGTTGCGCGAAAAGCGTTTCCAGAAGCTCATCATGCCACCTCGATGCGTGGGTCGAGGAAGCTGTAGATCACATCCACGATCAGGTTCACGACGACGACGAGGACCGACGAAATCAGGAAGATCCCCAGCAGCAGGTTGAGGTCCCGCGCGAAGAGGGATTCGAAGGCCAGCATGCCGAGCCCCGGCCAGGCGAAGACCGATTCCACGATGACCGATCCGCCGATCAGCGCACCGACCTGGACGCCGGCCATGGTCACGACCGGCAGCAAGGCGTTGCGCAGGACATGGACGAAGGTGATGCGGCGCTCGGTCAGGCCCTTGGCCTTGGCGGTCACGACATAGTCCTGACCGTATTGTTCAAGCATCGAGGCCCGCATCATCCGCGTATAGAGCGCGAGATAGAACAGCGACAGGGTCACCGTCGGCAGAACCAGGTGGTGCGCGATATCCACGACGCGGTCCCATCCTTCATGGAAGGCCGCGATATTTTCCATCCCGCTGGTCGGAAACCAGCCGAGATTGATCGAGAAGACGACGATCATCATCAGACCGACCCAGAACAGCGGGGTCGCATAGGTGATGAGCGCGAAGATCGATATCGCCGTGTCCTTCCAGGTGTTCAGGTTGATCGCCGCGAGCAGGCCGAGAAGGATGCCGAACCCGACCGCCATGACGATCGTGCAGACCATCAGCAGCAGGGTCGGCCAGAAACGGTCGACGATCAGCTGGGCGACCGGCATGTCGTGCCGGAACGAATAACCGAGGTCCAGGACCGCGACGTTCTTCAGATAGACCAGCAACTGCACCGGCAGCGGTTGGTCCAACCCGAACTTGGCCCGCAGTTCGGCCATGTATTCCGGCGTGGCGGAGCCAGCTTCCCCGGCAAGAACATCGACTGCGTCGCCTTCCGCCATGTTCAACAGGAAGAAGTTGAGGACGATGATCGCGATGATGATCGGAATGCCCTGTAACAGGCGCCGAAGCACATAGCGTAGAATTTTCGTGGATCGGTTCATCGGTGAAAAGCAGCCCCGTTCAGGCAAGGATCATGTTTGTCGGCAAACAGACAGCATAGTCGAAAAAGGCGAGGGGAGCGCCGCGCGGAAACGCGACGCTCCCCCGCCGAACAGGTTACTCGAGCCAACCTTCGGCGAAAGAACCGTACGGACCCATCGCGGAGCCGTACACGCCTTTCAGCTTCGTGTTGTAGACCGTCAGGAACTGCATCTCGAACAGGTTCACGACGGGCATGTCCTGGGCCAGGATTTCCTGGACCTTTTTATACGTCGCGGCACGCTTGGCGGCGTCCGGCTCCTTCGCGCCGGAATCCAGCAGCGCGTCCAGCGTCGGGTTGCTGTAGCGCGACGAGTTGACGAAGTGAGTGCCCTGGCGGATCTGGTCCGTGCCGTAATGGCGATGGACGCCCAGGACCGGGTCGGGCAACTGGTAGAAGTAGTTCAGATTCATCACGAAATCATAGTTGTGATAAACCCGCTTCAGCCAGGTCGGGACGTCTTCGTAGCGCAGCTCGATCGCGATGCCGATATCGCCCAGGGCCTGCTTCAGGTATTCCCCGGCACGGCGCCAGTCTTCGCCGTAGGGAATGACGTCCAGGATGGCCTTCATGCGCACGCCGTCGCCGTCCGGCTTGTAACCGGCATCGTCGAGCATCTTCTTGGCCGCTTCGATATCGCCTTTGGCCGGATAGTTCGGCATCGGCTGATAGAGGCCCGTGGCCGCGAAGCTGCTGGAAAGGGCGCTGGTGGCCGGCTTTCCGTAGCCGAAGAAGATCGTGTCGATCATGAACTGACGATCGATGGCGTTTGAAACCGCACGGCGGACGGCCGGGTCGGTGAACGGGCCTTCCTTGGTGTTGAATTCCAGCAGCGCCATCGGATTGATCATGGAATAGCCGTCGGTCGTGACGTCGATGTCGTCACGCTCCTTCAAGCGGACGGCGTCGATGTTCGGGATACCGTTATAGCCGGTATACAGAACCTCGCCGTTCTCCATGGCGGCGGTCCGGGTGGAGGCGTCCGGAACGAAGCGGGCGACGACGCGCTCGACATGCGGCAGGCCTTCACGCCAGTAGTTTTCGTTCTTGTCGAGCCGGATATACTGGCCCTTCTTCCATTCCACGAACTTGAAGGGGCCGGTCCCGACCGGATTGTTGGCCAGTTCCGCGCTCTTGATGTCGGTGCCTTCAAGCAGGTGCTTCGGAACGATCGGCGATTCATAACCGGCAAGGGCGCGCAGCATATAGGGTGCCGGATTCTTCAGATGGAAGACGGCCGTGGTGGCGTCCGGCGTGTCGATACTTTCCACTTCGCGGAAAGAGTTCGGGCCGCGCGGGTGAACCTTCGAGAGCACTTCCATCACGGAGAACTGCACATCGGCAGAGGTGAACGGCGTTCCGTCGTGCCAGGTGACCCCTTCCTGCAGCGTGAAGGTGACGGTCTTGCCGTCGGTGCTGACATCGACGCTCTTCGCCAGCATCGGAACCATTTTACCTGCGGTGTCGTAGTCGAAGAGCCCTTCGTAAATCTTCGGCGCGACCAATCCGATCGGACCGGAGGTGGAGACGTAGGACGCGAGGGTGGGCGGTTCAGGTTGAGCCAAATAGACCAACGTTCCGCCATCTGTTTGTGCATGTGCGGAAAAACCGCCTGCGATGATCGAGGATGCCAAGACCGCACCCTGTAGAAGCCTTTTCATATCGACGCTACCCCTTTGTTACAACGATGAAGGAAGCGTCAGAGAAATATCTGCGAGTGTCAATTAGTTTCGGGAAAAACTTATTTATCAGTATATGCTAATAATAAAGTTGGTTACTTGGGCAGGTTTTCAATACTTACAATATTACTCCCCTATACTTATCTGAATACTTATTTAAGTGTATTCACTTTATTCCCGGGATCAAAAACATAGAAGTTGTAATATGCATTTATGTTGCAACGCACAATCGTCTTTCCGGTGAGCTTGGCTCAATACGTCCCGGGCGGGGGACCCCTTGGTCCACGGGCGGGTGCGACGACCCGTAGCAGCGAAGGCCTGTCGCGTTGCGTGTTCCATGCATGACAGGGGCGGGATGCTGACGCATGGTATTCGGGAAAGAAACTTCGCATTGGATCCGCTTCAAACAGGATCATGGAGGAAATATGAGCGACGGTAAGATTTCCGCGCTGCCGGTGCCCGCGCCCGACCAATTGGACGCGGACCTGCAGAAATACTTTCGGATTTGCGAGGAAAAACTGGGTTTGGTCCCGAACGTCTTGCGCGCTTACGCGTTCAAGCCCAATCGCCTGCGCCGTTTCATCGATGTCTATAACGAGATCATGCTGAGCGACGACAGTCCGCTCACCAAGCTGGAGCGCGAGATGATCGCGGTGACGGTTTCGTCCTGCAACCGATGCTTCTATTGCCTCGTGGCCCATGGCCAGCAGGTGCGCGCGCTGTCGGGTGATCCGTTGCTGGGCGAACATATCGCGCTCAACTACCGCACCGCACCGCTGGAGCCGCGTCAGAGAAGCATGCTGGACTATGCCTGGAAGCTGACCGAAAGCCCGAACGATGTCGGGGATGCGGACCGCGACGCCCTGCGGTCGGCGGGATTCGACGATGCGGCGATTTGGGACATCACGGAGACAGCCGCCTTTTTCAATTATACCAATCGGATGGCGCATGGGTTGGACCTGATCCCGAATGCCGCATATCACGGTATGGACCGCTGATCCCGATCGTCTCGGGATCGGCGGGTCAAGGGAGGATAAGGGGTAGATCATGACGACCTATACGGATGGATGGGGCAATAGCTGGACGGCGGCCTCGGCGGATGCCGTGGCCGGGTTGCAGTCCACGATACTCAACTATCTCGCCATGAGCGTCGAAACCGGGGACACGTTGAAGGCGACATTCTCGAAAGACCCGGCCATGCCGATGGCGCACGTGCTGAAGGGCTATTTCGGGAAGTTCTTCGCGACGGACAAAATGGAAGCGATGGCGGTCGGCGCCTTGGCCGACGCGAAGCGGATTGCGTCGGAAGGCTCCGTCACCGGACGGGAAGCCCTGCATATCCGGGCGCTCGAGGCATGGGTTGCCGGCGACATGGAAGGCGCGATCGGGCTGTGGGAGCGGATACTGCTCAACAATCCGCTGGACGTGATGGCGACGAAGCTCGTGCAATACTGCCAGTTCTATCTCGGCGACGGTCCGGCGATGCGGAACAGCCTGGCCCGGGTGATGTTCGCCTGGAACGAGGATCTTCCCGGATACGGGTTCATTCTGGGGTCCTACGCCTTCGCCCTGGAGGAATCGGGCGTATATGACAAGGCGGAGGCGGCCGGCCGACGGTCGGTGGAGATCAATCCCGCCGATGCCTGGGGCGCGCATGCGACCGCCCATGTTCTGGAAATGCAGGGCCGCCCGGCCGAAGGGGAAGCCTTCCTGTCGGCGTTGGAGCCGCATTGGGGCAAGATTCACAATTTCAAGCATCACGCACAATGGCACCGGGCGTTGTTCATGCTGGATATGGGCCGGCATGAGGACTGTCTGGCCCAGTATGACGCGAAGGTCTGGACCGAGGTCGCCGGCGATTATCTGGATATCTCCAACGGCGTGGCCCTCTTGTGGCGCTTGCAGGAAGAGGGGATCAATGTCGGCAAACGCTGGCGGGTCCTGGCCGATCTCTGCGCGGAGAGGACGGAGGAACACAAGCTTGCCTTCGCGGATGCCCATTATCTGGCGGCCCTGTTGAACGCGGGCGAGCGAGACAAGGCGGAATCCATGCGCGCCTCCATGGAACGCTATACCCACAAGCACGAGACGCAGGCCAGGATCACGAAGGAGATCGGGCTGGCGATCGCCGATGCATTCCTGGCCGTCGATGCCGGAAAGCCGGGGGATGCGGTCGACAAGCTGTATCCGGTCCGCGGGAAAGTACGGCTCATGGGCGGCAGCCATGCCCAGCGGGATTTCTTCGACCGTCTGCTGGTGCGGGCGGCGCTCTCCGCCGGGCGCCATGCCGAAGCACGGCATGTCCTGTCGGAACGGTTGGAAAACCGGCCGAATGCGCGCTGGAACTGGTCGCGGCTCGCCAATCTGGAGGCATCGGAAAGCAATTCCGCGGCCGCCGCGGCAGCGCAAGCCAAGGCCGATGCCTTGATGGCGGCCTGATCGGCACGATATCTGGGATTGCGTTACACGGATCCGACGAAAGGGTAGGCAATGCGGGCGATAGGCCGTTTTTTGATCTGGCTGCTGGCCGGGATCGGCTTCCTGACAACCGCGCTGACGGTCGCGGGGGTCGTCGTGCTGCTGACCGAACGGCCCGGCGTGCCGACCGTCCCCGAACAAACGGTGCTGTGGCTGGACCTGAACCAGCCGATTGTCGAAAAGCCTTCCCAATCCATTCTGGGGAAGACGATCGGCGTCACCATGATCGACATGGTCGCCGCCTTGGACCGCGCCAGGGAGGACGGCCGCGTTCAGGGCGTGGTCGCCGTCATGGGCGGTGCGCCGCTCAGCATGGCGCAGGCCCAGGAACTTGCGGACGCGGTCCGCGCGTTCCGGGACTCCGGCAAGTTCACGCTCGCCTATGCGGAGGACCTGGGGTCGGTCTGGAACGGCACGGTCGACTATCTGCTTGCCAGCGCTTTCGAGCAGATCTGGCTTCAGCCTTCCGGCGGGGTCGGGATCGCGGGTTTGGCGCTGGAAACACCGTTCTTTCGCGGCGCCTTCGAAAAGGTCGGCGTCTCGCCGCAATTCGAGCAACGCCACGAATACAAGGGCGGGATCGATCCCTTCGTTGAGACCGGGATGACGCCCGCGATCCGGGAATCCTTCCAGGCGATGCTGTCCAGTTGGACGGACCAGTTGAACAGCGGCTACCGGAAGGACGGGCGGCTGCGGCAAGGGGAAACGGTTCAGGCGCTGTTCGACGGCGGGCCCTATCTCGCGGCGGAAGCGCTTGAACGCGGTCTGGTCGACAAACTTGCCTATTGGGACGAGGTCGAGTCCTTCCTGGACGATCGGCTGGGCCCGGATTCGGACGCCATTTCCCCGGACCACTACAACATGGCCGTGGCCTCGGAACGGGACTTGCCGGCCGACGCGCCCCGGGTGGCGCTTGTCTATGGCGAGGGCGCGATCCTGCCGGACCAGCCGAGCGAGAATACCTTGTTCGGAACCCGGGGTTTCGCCCCCTACGATGTCGCCGATGCCCTCGCCGACGCGCTTGAGGACGACAGCATTGACGCGGTCGTTTTCCGGGTCGACAGCCCCGGCGGCGCATATGGCCCGTCCGACGCCGTGTGGCGCGAGGTCGCTCGCCTGCGGGCGGCCGGAAAACCCGTCGTCGCCGTCATGGGGTCGGTGGCCGCGAGCGGCGGCTATTTCGTCTCCATGCAGGCCGACAAGGTCCTCGCACAGCCCGGAACCATCACCGGGTCCATCGGCGTCTATTCCGGCAAATTCGCGACAATGGGTTTGTGGGAAAAGCTCGGTGTCCGCTGGGACCGGGTTCGGGTCGGCAAGAATGCGGCGATCTGGAGTGCGATTTCGGAGTTCTCCGAGAGCGAGCGCGAACGCTTCCGCGCCGGCGTCGATTTCGTCTATCAGGATTTCACCGAAAAGGTGGCGGCGGCGCGGGGCTTGTCGCCGGCGTCATTGGACGCAGCCGCGCGGGGTCGCGTTTTGACCGGACAGGACGCCTTGCGGGCGGGGTTGATCGACGGTTTCGGCGGGCTGCTGGAGGCGATCGCCCAGGCCAAGGAATTGGCCGGATACGACCGGACCGTCGATGCGGAGATCGTGATCCTGCCGATGGAACCCACGCCTTTCGAACGGTTGGAGCAGATGCTGGAAGGGGGCGATCCCTTCGCGCAGGTTTCGGCCCTGTTTGCCGCGCCGGATCTCATCGGCGTTCTCGGCTTTCGGGGATTGAACTTTTTCGGCCTGCCGCCGTTCCCGATCGACGGGGTGTCCGCGCATATGCCGGCCTTCCGGCTTGCCAGATAGGCCGGCGCGAGGCGACGGGGAGGGACGGATGACGATCGACGATTTTCTGGCATCGATTGACGGCGATGCCCCGCCGGCCGGCCTGTCGCTGCCCCTGCAGGGGCTGTGGTGGGACCGAAAAGGCGATTGGGACCAAGCCCATTCCTGCGCGCAGGACGCCCCCGATTCGGACGGGTCCTGGGTCCATGCCTATCTTCACCGTGTGGAAGGGGACCTCGGCAACGCGGGTTACTGGTATCGCCGCGCCGGCCGCGCCGCACATTCTGGTGCGCTGCAGCAAGAATGGCGCGAAATTGTCGGCGATCTACTGGCGCGCGGCTGATATTCGGCCCACTATTCCCCCCGTCGAATGGTTTCTGAACGGACGAGGGGGGCGGCATGGCCGAACTGATTGAAATTCCGAAGCGGGGAAGCAAGGCGGCTCGGTTGAAGAAGGGCCAGGCCCTCAAAATGATCAACACGCATGGTCATCAGGTTGTCGATACCTGGGCCTTCAACGCGGCCGACCTGAACGAGTTCATGTCGATGGAGCATATGCGCGCGATGCTATGCACCATATTTCCAAAGCAGGGCGACTATCTTTACACCAACCAGCGCCGGCCGATCCTGCGCATGGAAGAGGATACGTCGCCGGGCATTCACGACACCTTGATGGCGGCCTGCGACGTCTACCGGTATCAGCTGCTCGGCTGCACCGATTATCACGAGAATTGCACCGACAATCTGGTCGCCTGCATGCGGGAGATCGGGCTTGAGGCCCCGGAAACGCCATCACCGCTGAATATGTGGATGAACATCCCGGTCGGGACCTCCGGTGCGACGGAATGGCAGGCGCCGGTATCCAAACCGGGAGACTATGTGGTGCTGCGGGCCGAAATGGACTGCATCGTCGCCATGTCCGCCTGTCCGCAGGACATCATTCCGGTCAATGCCGGCAATCCGGTAGAGGTGCATTTCGAAATCATCGACTGATCCGGTTTCCGGCCGCGTAACCCGTCCTGCGGTCCGGGCGCCGGAACGCGCTGCCTAATATTGACCTTTACGTAAACGTAAACTATGACAGACCTTGTTTGCGCGCCGGGAAAGGCCGGGTCGCGCAGTGGCAAATCGGTTTGGAACGGGGCGCCTTCGGGCGCATAGTGCGGCCCAGGGCAGCCGGGTTCGGAATATGTCCCGGATGCCGAAGAACGGCCGCACCGAAGACGGCCGGGTGCCGATATCCCTACAAGGGACGGTTTAAGAATTCGTATCCGACGCTTCGGCCATGCCGGAGGTCGGCAGAGACGGGACCGAACACGGGGAGACGACGATGCCGACAGTGCTGTTGACCGGCGCCAGCCGCGGGATTGGCCGGGAACTGCTCAATCAATACAAGCAGGACGGCTGGACGGTCATTGCCGCCTGCCGGGATCCCGGTGGTGTCGGGGATATCGGCGCCGATCAGGTCCTGCCTTTGGACGTTACCTCGGAAGAAAGCATTCTCGCCCTCAAGGACGCGGTCGGCGGCAAGCCGATAGACGTGCTGTGGAACAATGCCGGCGTCTATCTGGACAAGGGCATGAGCCTCGCGGAAACCGGCTTCGCTGTCTGGTCCGAAAGTTTCGCCGTCAACACCATAGCGCCGCTTCGTATCGCGAACGCCTTCGCGGCGAATGTAGCGGCTTCCGACAAAAAGACGATGGCGTTCACGTCCAGCCGTATGGGGTCGATCGGTGACCTCGGCGGCGCGGCGAACGCCTATGCCTATCGAACATCCAAGACCGCGCTGAACATGGCGGCGGCCCTGCTGGCCAACGATTTGCGCGACAGCGGGGTGAAGACCGCGGTCCTGCATCCGGGCTGGGTGCGTACCGATATGGGCGGACCGTCGGCGGATATCGACACGGTGACCAGCGCCAGCGGGATGAAGCGCGTGGTCGACAATCTGACCGATGCGCAGTCCGGCGGTTTCTTCAACTACGACGGCAAGACCTGGCCCTGGTAGGGGCGGGAACGAGAAATCGGGGCGCCGGTTCCAAACGCCCGGGAGAGGCTAGATGTTGCTCACAGAAGAACAGCAGATGATCACCGACATGGCGCGGGATTTCGCCGCCAATGAGTTGCAGCCCAATTCGCCCAATTGGGACAGGGAACATCGTTTCCCGGCCGAGGCGCTGGCCAAGATGGGCGAACTCGGCCTGATGGGGATGCTGGCCCCGCCGGAATATGACGGCGCGGGCGCGGACAGCGTCTCCTATGCGTCGGCCCTGGAACAGATCGCCTGGGGCGACGGGTCGTGCTCGACGATCATGAGCGTGCACAATTCCGTCGGCTATATGCCGATCCTGCGCTACGGCACGGAAGAGCAGAAACGGCGCTTCGTGCCGCCCATGGCGCGCGGCGAGATGATCGGCGCCTTCTGCCTGACCGAACCCCATGCCGGGTCGGACGCCTCGGCAATCCGCACCCGGGCGAAGAAAAGCGGCAATAAATGGGTCCTGAACGGGGCCAAGCAGTTCATCACCTCGGGCAGCAACGCCAAGGTCGCGATCGTCTTCGCGGTGACCGACCCGGACGCCGGCAAGAAGGGGATCACCGCCTTCATCGCGCCGACGGAAACGCCGGGCTACACGGTCGCCAGCGTCGAGAAGAAGCTGGGACAGAACGCGTCGGATACCTGTCAGATCATTTTCGAGGATATGGAGCTTACGCCGGACCTGATGCTCGGCGAAGAGGGGCAGGGCTACAAGATCGCCCTGTCGAACCTCGAAGGCGGGCGGATCGGCATCGGCGCGCAAGCGATCGGCATGGCGCAGGCGGCGCTTGACCACGCCGTCGCCTACGCCAAGGACCGCATCAGCATGGGCAAGCCGATCATCGAACATCAGGCGGTCGGTTTCCGGCTTGCCGAGGCGGCGACGAAGCTCGCCGCCGCCCGCCAATTGGTGCTTCACGCGGCGGCCTTGCGGGATGCCGGAAAGCCGTGCCTGACGGAGGCGTCGATGGCGAAGCTGCTGGCATCCGACACCGCGGAACTGGTCGTCTCCGACGCCCTGCAGACATTGGGCGGCGTGGGCTATCTGAATGACTATCCGATTGAGCAGATTTATCGCGATGTGCGCGTCACGCGGATCTATGAAGGCACCAGCGATATCCAGAAGCTGGTCATCGCGCGCTCGCTGGCGGCCTGACGGACCGGCGGAGAAATCGGCCGACACGGGATGATTGGAGAGATAATGGAATCGACGGTGGACAATGGCGCAATTGAGGGGCTGATCGCGGGATTCAAGGGGTTCCGGGCGATCAACTACGAAAAGAAGGCGGGCAAGGTCTTCGCGAAATTGGCGCGTGAAGGGCAGAGCCCGAAAGTCCTGTTGATTGCCTGTTCCGATGCCCGTGTCGATCCGGCGATTCTGTTCACCGCCTCTCCGGGTGAACTGTTTGTCATCCGTGTCGTCGCCGCGCTCGTCCCGCCCTACCTGCCCGATGGCGCGTATCATGGTGTCAGCGCCGGGCTTGAATATGCGGTGCGCGATCTGGGCGTCGATCATGTCGTCGTCCTGGGACACGCCTATTGCGGCGGGATCCGCGCCCTGAAGACGATGGAGGAAGGCGTGGTCCTGGACCGCGAGTTCATCGGCCCTTGGGTTTCCATGGCGGACCAGGCGGTCGGCAACATCCCGCTGACGGAACCGCCGTGCCGCCACGAGCAGGCCGCGGTCCGGTACTCGGTTCAGAACCTGATGACGTTCCCCTGGCTCAAGGAGCGCGTGGATAAGGGCACCATCAAGCTGCATGCTTGGTGGTTCGATCTTGATGACGGCCATCTGTTGATGGATGTGCCGGGCCGTGAAGACTTCGTAAGATTGGTTTAAAGCCTGGTCGCAGGCGTGAGGGAGGAAGCATGAGCAAGCAGCCGATAGAGTTCTATTTCGATTTCTCCAGCCCGTTCGCCTATATCGGGTCGGAATTGATCGAGGCGGCGGCCGAGCGCCAAGGCGTCGATATCCTGTGGCGGCCGTTCCTGATCGGCGCCGCTTTCAAGGCGGTCGGCTCCAAGCCGTTGCTTCACGCCCCGCTGAAGGGGGACTATTCGAAGCGGGACATGGAACGGTCGGCCCGCAAGCACGGCATCCCCTTCATCCTGCCCGACGTGATGAGCCTGAAGACCGTGCCGGCGTCGCGGGCCGTCTATTGGGCTGAACAGAACGCGGCCGAGAAAGTCCCGGCCTTGGTGCATGCGGTCTACCGCCATGCCTTTGCCGAGGACAAGGACTACTCCGACCCCGAAACCGTCGCCGATCTCGCTGCGGGCGTGGGCCTCGACCGGGATGCGGTCCTTGCCGGCATGCAGGACCAGACGATCAAGGATCGGCTGCGGGATGAAGTGGAGCGCGGGCTGGAGCGCGGCGTCTTCGGAACGCCCATGTTCTTCTATGGGGACGAGCCGTTCTGGGGCGTCGACCATATTCCCGATTTGGAAAGCTGGATCGAAACCGGCGGTTGGTGAGGAAGTATCGTGGCAGTCCTCAAGTCGAATGTTAATCTGCGGGGCGACGAGGCCAAGGCGAATGCCGCGGCGATGGCGGACCTGATCCAGGATCTCGAAGGCAAGGTCGCGAAGATCAAGCTGGGCGGCGGCGAACGCGCGCGCGAACGCCATGTCAGCCGCGGCAAGCTGTTGCCCAGGGACCGTGTCCGGACCTTGCTGGACCCGGGCGCGCCGTTTCTGGAATTTTCCCAGCTGGCCGCTTACGACGTCTATGACGACGATGTCCCCGGCGGCGGGGTCATCACCGGCATCGGCCGCGTGTCGGGCCAGGAATGCCTGATCGTCGCAAACGACGCCACGGTGAAGGGCGGGACATATTACCCCATTACTGTAAAGAAACATGTCCGGGCGCTGGAAATTGCCGAGCAGAACCATCTGCCGTGCATCTATCTGGTTGATTCCGGCGGGGCCAACCTGCCGAACCAGGACGAGGTCTTCCCGGACCGCGACCATTTCGGGCGCATCTTCTACAGTCAGGCCAACATGTCCGCGAAGGGGATTCCCCAGATCGCCGCGGTCATGGGGTCCTGCACGGCGGGCGGCGCATACGTTCCCGCGATGTCGGACGAGAGCATCATCGTCCGGAACCAGGGAACGATCTTCCTGGGCGGGCCGCCGCTGGTCAAAGCGGCGACCGGCGAGGTGGTCTCCGCGGAGGACCTGGGCGGGGCTGATACGCATTCCCGCATCTCCGGCGTCACCGACCATTATGCGGAAAACGATCATCACGCGCTGGCCATCGTCCGGCAGATCGTCGCCAACCTGAACCGGACCAAACCGTCGCAGTTGAAACTCAAGGATCCGGCCGCGCCCGCCTATGACCCGGCCGAGATCTATAACGTGGTGCCGTCCGATACGCGCAAGCCCTACGACGTGCGCGAAGTGATCGCCAGGATCGTCGACGGGTCCGAATTCGACGAGTTCAAGCATCTTTACGGAACGACGCTGGTTTGCGGCTTCGCCCATATCTGGGGCTATCCCGTCGGCATCGTCGCCAATAACGGCATCCTGTTTTCGGAAAGCTCCCTGAAGGGCGCGCATTTCGTCGAACTGTGTTCCCAGCGGAAGATCCCGCTGGTGTTCCTGCAGAACATCACGGGCTTCATGGTGGGCCGGAAATACGAAGCGGGCGGAATCGCCAAGGACGGCGCGAAACTGGTGACCGCGGTGGCGACGACCCAGGTGCCGAAATTCACCGTCATCATCGGCGGCTCCTTCGGTGCCGGAAACTACGGCATGTGCGGCCGGGCCTATTCGCCGCGCATGCTCTACATGTGGCCGAATGCGAGGATTTCCGTCATGGGCGGGGAACAGGCGGCCAATGTGCTCGCCACGGTCCGCGAGGACGGCATGGCCCGCAGCGGCGAGAGCTGGACCGCGGAAGAGCGTGAAGCCTTCATGGACCCGGTCCGCCGTCAATACGAACACCAGGGGCATCCCTATTATGCTTCTGCGCGCGTCTGGGATGACGGCGTGATCGACCCGAAAGAGACGCGGAACGTGCTGGGGCTTTCCCTGTCGGCCGCCCTCAACGCGCCGATACCGGAACCGCGTTTCGGCCTATTCCGCATGTGATTTCCGCGGGCCCCTGATTTCCGCACGCCAAGACCCGTGCAAGTTTTTGGAACAGCGACAGCCATGAGTGAAGAACAGAGAAAATATCGGGTGAGGAAGGCGGACTACGCCGACGGCGCCGTGACCGAAATCATCCTGACCAATCCGGACAAGCACAATTGCTTCGACGATGAATTGATCGAAGGCCTCACCGGCGCCTTCATGCTCGTCGGCAGCGACCCGGAAACGCGCGCCGTCGTTCTGCGCGCCGAAGGGAAGAGTTTTTCCGCCGGCGCGGACCTCAACTGGATGAAGCGCATGGCGGAAAACGACGAAGCCGCGAATGTGAAGGATGCCGAGGCGCTTGCCACGATGATGCACACCATAAACACCTGCCCCAAGCCGGTGATCGGTCTGGTGCAGGGCGCGGCCTTCGGCGGCGGCGTCGGTCTGGCGGCAGCCTGCGATATCGCGGTCGCTGCGGAACGCGCGTCCTTCTGCCTGTCGGAAGTGAAGCTGGGTCTGATCCCGGCGGCGATTTCGCCCTTCGTCGTCTCCGCCATCGGCGCCCGCGCGGCGCGGCGCTATTTCCTCACCGCCGAACGTTTCGACGCGGCGGAGGCGTGCCGCCTGGGCCTTGTCCACGAGGTCGTGGCCGACGACGCGGCGCTCGCCGCGCGCGGCCGGGAACTGGCCGTGACGATCTGCGCGAACGGACCGAAATCGGTCGCCGAGTCGAAGGACCTCGTCTTCGCCGTCGACCGGCCCTGGAGCTGGGACGTGCACAAGGACACCGCCCGCCGGATCGCGCGGGTCCGCGCGTCGGAAGAGGGCAGGGAAGGCGTTTCCGCCTTCCTGGAAAAACGGCCCGCCGGTTGGCTGGCCTCCGCCGCGCGGAAGGGATAGGGGCATGTTCGACAAGATCCTGATCGCCAATCGCGGCGAAATCGCCTGCCGCGTCATCCGCACCGCCCGAAAGCTCGGAATCCGCACGGTGGCCGTTTATTCCGACGCGGACGCGAAAGCCCAGCACGTCCTGATGGCGGATGAAGCGATCCATATCGGCCCGCCCGCCGCGCGCGACTCTTATCTAATGACGGACAATATCCTGGATGCCTGTCGCCGCACGGGCGCGCAGGCGGTGCATCCGGGCTACGGTTTCCTGTCCGAGAATGCCGGCTTCGCCCGCGCGCTGGAAGACGCGGGCATAGCCTTCATCGGCCCGCCCGCTGCCGCGATCGACGCGATGGGATCAAAGTCCGGCGCGAAGACGATAATGGAAAAGGCGAAGGTGCCCCTGGTTCCCGGCTATCACGGGGACGAACAGGATGCCGGTTTCCTGGCCAAGGAGGCTGACCGCATCGGCTATCCCGTTTTGATCAAGGCGTCCGCCGGGGGCGGCGGCAAGGGAATGCGCCTGGTCGAAGACAAGGCCAGGTTCGCCGAGGCCTTGGCCTCCTGCCGGCGGGAGGCCGCATCCTCCTTCGGCGACGACAAGGTGCTGGTCGAACGCTTCGTGACCCGGCCGCGCCATATCGAGATTCAGGTCTTCGCCGACGCCCAAGGCAACGCGGTCCATCTTTTCGAGCGCGACTGCTCCCTGCAGCGCCGCCATCAGAAGGTGATCGAGGAAAGCCCGGCGCCCTTCATGCCCGAGGACTTGCGGGCACGGATGGGGGCGGCGGCGACGGAGGCGGCGAAGGCGATCGGCTATGTCGGCGCCGGCACGGTGGAGTTCATCGTCGAGTCGCGGGAGGACGGAACGCCCGGCGACTTCTTCTTCATGGAAATGAATACCCGCCTGCAGGTCGAGCACCCGGTGACCGAGATGGTGACGGGCCAGGACCTCGTCGAATGGCAGCTGCGCGTCGCCGCCGGCGCGCCCTTGCCGTTGCGGCAGGACCAGATCGCATTGAACGGCCACGCGTTCGAAGCACGGCTATACGCGGAAGACCCGGCCAATGATTTCCTGCCGTCGACCGGCCGCCTGGCCCGGTTCAGGACGCCCGAGCCGGGCGCGCATGTGCGCATCGATTCCGGTGTCGTGGAAGGCGATGCGGTCTCCGTCCACTACGATCCGATGATCGCCAAGGTCATCGCCTGGGACCGCGACCGCGGGGCGGCGCTGCAGCGCCTGCGCCGCGCGCTGGAGGAAACCGAGGTCGCGGGCCTGACCAGCAACCGGGACTTCCTCATCGCGCTCTGCCGGGACGGGGATTTCGCGGCCGGCGTGGTCGATACGGGCCTGATCGGCCGCAACCGCGACAGTCTGGTGCCGGTTGAGGAGGGGCCGGACGCGACCGTCATCGCGCTGGCGGCATTGAACGAGTTGAAGCTGCGGGAGGCGCAGACGGCCCGCCGTGCCGCCGCCGGCAACGATCCGCATTCGCCCTGGTCGGTCCTGCACGGCTGGCGTCTCAACGATGTCAGCCATGTCGATCTGGTCTTCCGGCAGGGCGAGCGCGAATACCCCACCATCTGCCGCTACCTGCCGGGCGGCGGGTACAGGATATCCTCGCCGGCCGGCACGGTTTCCGGCGATGGCGGGCTGGATGCCGAAGGGCGCCTGCACGCCGTCATCGACGGCGCGCGCCTGTCGGCGGCGGTTGCCGTGGTGGATCAGGAACGCGTCGTCATCCTGGGTGACCGGACCCACCGCATCCTGCTGCATGACCCGATGGTCGGCGCCGGCGATGCCGAGGGCGGGACGGGCAAGCTCACCGCGCCCATGCCGGGCAAGGTGACGGCGGTCTTCGTCAAGAAAGGCGACACGGTGGCGGCCGGAACGGCGCTGATGATCCTGGAAGCGATGAAAATGGAACATACGATCGCCGCGCCGGTGGACGGCGTCCTGGCGGAGGTGCATTTTCAGGAAGGCGATCAGGTCGACGAAGGCGTCGCTCTGGTCGCGTTCGAGGAATGATGGACATGCGCCGTCATCCGCCGTTCACTGATGGGTGTCCGCGCACCGCCGAGGCGGCCGGACCGTGATTTTGCAGGGGTAGGAGATATCCGATGGCGTTGCCGGGTTTCGTGAAAATCGTCGAGGTCGGTCCGCGCGACGGACTTCAGAACGAGAAGGTCGCGGTTTCGACCGATCAAAAGGTCGAACTGATCGACCGGCTTTCCGAAACCGGTCTGAAGGTTATCGAAGCCGCCGCGTTCGTCTCGCCGAAATGGGTGCCGCAAATGGCCGATTCGGCCGATGTCATGGCCCGCATCACGCGGAAGCCGGGCGTCTCCTATCCCGTCCTGGCGCCGAACATGAAGGGGCTCGAAGGGGCGGTCGCGGCGAAGGCGGAGGAAATCGCCATCTTCGGCGCCGCCACCGAGGCGTTCTCGAAAAAGAACATCAACAAGTCGATCGCGGAAAGCATGGACGCTTTCAAGCCCTTGGTCGAGGCTGCCCTGGCCGAAGGCGTGAGGGTGCGCGGCTATATATCCTGTGTCCTGGGCTGTCCCTATGAAGGGCGCGTCAGCGCGGCCGCCGTGGCGGAGATCGCGCGCGAGCTGAAAGCCCTGGGCTGTTACGAAATCTCCCTCGGCGACACGATCGGCACCGGGACGCCGGAACAGGCCCGGCGGATGATCGAGGCGGTCGCCGCGCATATTCCGATCGAGGAAATCGCCGTCCATTTCCACGATACCTACGGGCAGGCGCTCGCCAACCTCTATGCCAGCCTGGAAATGGGTGTGGCGGTGGCCGATTCTTCGGTCGCCGGGTTGGGCGGCTGTCCCTATGCCAAGGGCGCGACGGGAAATGTCGCGACCGAGGACGTGCTCTACATGCTGCAGGGCTGCGGCATCGAGACGGGTGTCGACCTGGACAAGGTCATGTCCGCCGGGCGGTTCATTTCCGACATCCTGGGCCGCCCTCCGGTTTCCCGCGTCCACCGCGCCCTGATGGCGAAGGAAGCAGCCTAGAGGCGTTAAACGCTGTTTGGGAGCTGTTCCGGACCGGCCCCGGATGGCGCCGCCTTCACGATGCACCGAGGGGGATTGTTCTGCCCCCGAATCCGACCAGTTTGATGCCATGACGTTAAACATTCGAAAACTCTGCGTCGGCGTTGAGACGGTGGAAGAGCTCCAGGAATGGCAGGACCTGCGTCTCGCCCAGATGGGGTCCATCGGCCATGTCACGCGCATGTGGCCCAAGCGGCAGGACGAGGTCCTGGACGGCGGATCCCTCTATTGGATCATCAAGGGCGTGATGCGTGTCCGGCAGCGGATCATCGGGTTCCAGGAATGGCCGGGCGACGACCCGGAAGAGAAGCCGAAATGCCGGCTTGTGCTCGACCCGAAGCTCGTCTTGACCGACCCTTGGCCGCACCGCCCGTTCCAGGGTTGGCGCTATCTGAAGCCGGAGGAGTCGCCGCCGGATCTCGGCACTCGGGACGGCGATGGCGACATGCCGCCGGCGCTCGCCGCGGAACTGCGCGCCATCGGGGCCTGGTAACCAATCGACATGAACATGATTTAGAAGGAGCCGGAGATGCAGGACGCACCCACGTTGCAGGAGATCGAGGCGGCCCTGGCGCAGGTCAAGGGACGCGTCATCGAAACGCCGGTGGTGGCGCTCGCCTCCGACAAGCTGGCGGGCTACCTGCCCGACGGGGCCAGGGTCACGGCGAAACTGGAACTGTTTCAGCAGGCGGGCTCCTTCAAGGCGCGCGGGGCGCTGATCAACGTGGACGCCTTGACGCCGGAGCAGAAGCAGGCCGGTGTCACGGCCGTCAGCGCCGGGAATCATGCCCTGGCGACCGCCTGGGCCGCGCGGCGCGGCGGCGTCCATGCCAAGGTCGTGATGATGGATTACGCCGATCCTGTGCGGATCGAGGGCTGCCGCGCCATGGGCGCCGAGGTCGTCCTCGTGCCCGATGTGCATACGGCCTTCGCGGAGGTCGAGCGGATCAAGACGGAGGAGGGCAGGAGCTTCATCCATCCCTTTGAAGGCAGGCTGACCGCGCTCGGCACGGCGACCTGCGGGTTGGAGTTCATCCGCCAGGTGCCGGATATGGAGGCCGCGGTGATTCCGATCGGCGGCGGCGGGTTGATCGCCGGCATGTCGCGCGCCATCAAGCTCGTGAACCCGGACTGCCGGGTCTTCGGCGTCGAGCCCTATGGCGCTGATTCCATGCATCGCAGTTTCGCGTCCGGGAAGCCGGAAGCGCTGGAGAAAGTGGCCACCATCGCCGATTCCCTCGGGGCGCCGATGGCCTTGCCCTACAGTTTCGGACTGACGCGCGACCATGTGGACGAGGTCGTCCGCATCGAGGATGAGGAAATGCTGAAGGCGGGAACCTTGTTGTTCGATGCCTTGAAGCTGGCCTTGGAACCCGCGGGCGCAGCCGCGACGGCCGCGGCCATGGGGCCGCTGCGGGACCGGTTGGCCGGCAAGCGCGTCGGCGTTCTGGTCTGCGGCAGCAATATCGGGGAGGCGAAAGTCGCCGATTTGATCGCCAAGGGACGGGCGCTGCTCGCCTAGTCTCGCCGATTCAGTCGTTTTGGCGTGACGGAGGATAGCGGACTACCGCAGGCCCGGCGCGGGCCTGCGGGGATAGGGAAGAGGGGATGCGGCGCTGATCCGCAGAATTCTGCCAGATCGCAAATTTTTTGCTTTTTTATGAATTTTTCCTCTTGCGTTCCTCGGGCCTGCGGCATACATCACAGCCCGTCGCCGCGGACGGAAACACCGGCTCAGCGGCGCGGCTCCCAGACCAGTCCAAATGGTTGCAGTGGAGCCAACATCACTGTACAATCCAAGGCTTGCGCCGGTCCCGAATCGGATCGGTGCCTTGTCGCCGGGTTGTTACAGCGATGATGTTCTTGGACAAGTGAATATCGATATGGAAGGGATGCCTGGGCGGCGTGTCTTTTGGATCTTGGGTTTCGGCCTGGGGTTTGGATGGTGCGAATAGAGTCGTCTAGGTGTCTTATTGCCAATGCAAG
>Ga0209692_10001916_pt1 | contig 25325 bp, 23 predicted proteins | sample tdDd472_FD_187129 | JGI IMG/M metagenome (GOLD analysis project Ga0209692, IMG submission 187129) | Marine sediment microbial communities from the Atlantic coast under amendment with organic carbon and nitrate - tdDd47.2 (SPAdes)... | ecosystem: Environmental > Aquatic > Marine > Coastal >... | reverse complement strand
CCGATGTGGTCGCCGGCCCCGACGATCAGCGCGACCGGCGCGCTCACAGGGTGCGCGCCTTTTGCAGCGCCGGGCGCTCCAGCAGCCGGTCGGCATAGGCGCTCAGGTTCGGCTTGTCGGAGAAATCCATCTTCAGCATGTCGCGCGACACGGTGACGGAATGGCCGGTCATGATGTCGGCGGCGGTGAAATCACCGGCGAGAAAGGCGCGTCCCTGCATGTGATGCTCCACCGCCATCAGGATCTGGTTCAGCAGCTTGGTGGCGCGTTTGACGTTCAACTCGGTGCGCCGTTCCGGCGGCAACAGCACGGTTTCGACCACCAGCGTGTTGACCGGCGGCATGATCATGCCTTCGCAGTAATGCAGCCATTGCAGGTATTCGGCAAATTCCTGCGTTCCGACAGCGGGTTGCAGCTGACCGTTGCCGTAAAGCGCGAGGATGTATTGCACGATGGCGCCGGATTCGAAGAGGCGGATATCACCATCCTCGAGCACCGGCACCCGGCCCATCGGATGGATCTGCAGATACGCGGGCGCCCGCATCGCAGGGCTGCCCAGTTCGAACCTCTCGATCTCGTAATCGAGACCAAGCTCCTCCAGCAGCCAGGCGATGCGGACGGCGCGGGTGTTCTGCGCGTAATAGAGTTTCATGGAGCTCCTCCGGGATGTTTGACATATGGCGATGTTTGTGGGAATGGTAACTTCGAAATTTGAAGTCTGTCAATGACATCTCTCTCGGCGGAGGGGAAAATGGGCCGATCCGACCTTGCCAATTCAAGCTGCCCGGTCTCGCGCGCGATCGAACGCGTTGGCGATCCCTGGGTTCTGATGATCCTGCGCGAGGCGTTCGTCGGCACCCGAAGGTTCGATGATTTCCTGGCTCAGACAGGGGCTTCTCCGCATTTGCTCAGCCAGAGGCTCAAGCAGCTCTGCGACGACGGCATTCTGCGCAGGCGCCGCTATTGCGATCACCCGCCGCGGTTCGAATACCTGCTGACGGACAAGGGCCGCGACCTCTGGCCAATGATCATGACCCTGCGCAACTGGGGGCAGACATGGCTGGGCGGCAGCTCGGTCCGGCTCACGCACAAGGGGTGCGGCGCGCGGATCGACCCGGGGCTGACCTGCCCCGACTGCGGCGCGGCGCTGACCGCGCGCGATGTGGTGGCAGAGATCAGCGAAGAGTTTGAACAGGAACGCAAGCGCCGCAAGGGAGGCACGCAATGAACGCATCTGGACATCTGGTCCGAAAGGACCATGGCGAGGGGATCGCCGGGATCGAGCTCAACCGGGGGCCGGTCAACGCGCTGAGCCCGGCTGTCCTGATGGGGCTGGTGGAAATGCTGGCGGAAATGGAGGCCGACGATTCGGTGCGCGCGGTGGTTCTTTCCAGTCCTTTCAAGGTGTTCTCGGCAGGACTTGACCTGAAGGAGACGCAGGATTTCGACATTGCCCAGCAACACGCCATCGTCGAGGCGCTGAACCTCGGGTTTCTCGCGCTCTTCGCCTTTCCCAAGCCTGTCGTCGCGGCGGTGGGCGGGGCGGCCATCGCCGGAGGGCTGTTTTTCGTACTGGGCAGCGATATCCGCGTTGCCGGCCCGCGGGCGCGCTTCGGCCTGGCCGAGGTTCGGGTCGGCGCCGATTTCCCGGTGTGCCCTATGGAGATCGCCCGCGCCACGCTCGATCCCAACACGCTGCGCCGCCTGATGTTGACCGGGCAGCCGATCACCGCGCAGGAGGCAAGGGCCGCCGGTCTCATCGACCTGCTGGAGGAGGATGCGGGCATCCTGCTCGACCGGGCGCTGGCCGAGGCCCGGGCGCTGGCCGAACTGCCCTCGCTCGCCTATGCCTCGGTCAAGCGGCAGATCCGTGGCCCGGCCATCGCCGCCATCGAGGCCGCCATGGCGCAGGGGGCCAATGCGCCCGAGGGCGGGTGGTTCAACGCCCAGACCCGCGACGCCATGCGCCGGATGATCGGCTGACGCGCGCCGTTGCGTCAGTTTCCGGCCAGGGTATTCCGGCGGCTCGACATTTGTACGAAATCGCGGGCAAACTGTGCCAAACAGGCGGCCGGTCGTGCGGCCGAGAGGGGGAGGGAGCATATCTGATGGAAACCGCAAAACCGCAGGACCGGGGCATCGACCCCGGTCGTCTCGATCGCATTGCCACCTGGATGGACCGCTATGTTAAAGAGCGGAAGTATGCCGGCAGCTCGGTCCTGATTGCCCGGGGCGGTAAGGAGGTCTATTTTCACGCCGCCGGCGCGCGCAGCGTCGAAGACAACCTGCCGTTCACCCGCGACACCATCGCGCGCATCTATTCGATGACCAAGCCGATCACCTCGGTCGCGCTGATGATGCTGGCGGAAAAGGGGCTGTTTCACCTCGATGCGCCGGTTTCGGAATTCATCCCGTCTTTCAATGACATGCAGACCCTTGTTCCGGGGGCTGAGCGGATCGACCAGACCGAACCCTGCGCCACGCCCACGCTGCACCAGCTGCTTACCCATACTAGCGGCATGAGCTACCCGTTCAACCCGGGCGTGCTGGCGCAGGCGATGGACGCGCAGGAGATGATGTTCAAGCCGAACCAGGGGACTCTGGCGGATATGGCCGCCGAGGTCGCGGCGCTGCCGCTGGCGTTTCATCCCGGCACCCGCTGGGAATACTCGGTGGGCATCGACATTATCGGCCGCGTGGTCGAGGTGGTCTCGGGCCGCACCCTGGCCGAGTTCTTCGCCGATGAGATCTTCGCCCCCCTCGGCATGACCGAGACCGGGTTTTCGGTGCCGCAGGCGGCGGGGGACCGGTTTGCCTCGCTCTATACGCCGCTGGCCGGGGACGCGATGGCGCTGAATGCGGCGCGGGAGGGCAGCGAAACGCTGCGCCTGGTGGATCGGGCCGGGGCCTCGCCCTTCGAGACGGCCAGCATGTATTCCGGTGGCGGCGGCCTTGTCGGGACCATCGACGATTACCTGAAATTCGCCGAGATGCTGCAAAAAGGCGGCACCTGCGATGGCGGACGGTTGCTCAGCCCCGCGACGCTGGAGTTCATGATGCGCAACCATCTGCCCGGCGATATCGCCGCGATGGGCCCGCAAAGCTTTGCCGAGCAACCGATGGAGGGCATGGGTTTCGGCCTTGGCGGCGCCGTGGTTCTGGATGCAGGGCGCGCCAGATGTCCCGGAAACTTAGGCGATTTCAGTTGGGGCGGCATGGCCTCGACCTTCTTCTGGATCGACCGGGTGCTGAATCTGAGCGCGGTGTTCTTCACCCAGCTCTCGCCGTCCAGTTCCTATCCCAGCCGCGCCGAACTCAAGGCCCTCGTACACGGAGCAGTTATCCAATGAGCGCAGAACGTCCCATCCTCTGGACCCCGAGCAAGGATCGCATCGAGGGCAGCCGCATGGCCGAGTTCATGCGCTGGATCGAAATGACACGCGGTTTGACCTTCGACAGCTACAACGACCTTTGGGACTGGAGCGTCAGCGACCTCGATGCCTTCTGGTCGTCGATCTGGGGCTTCTTCGACATTCCGGCGAGCCAGGGCTGTGGCACCATGCTGGCCGAGCGCAGGATGCCGGGCGCGGTCTGGTGCCCCGAGGGGCGGATGAACTTTGCGCAAGCCATGCTGCGTCCGGCGAAAACCCGCCCGGAGGCCGAGGCGGTGGTGGTCCGGTCGGAGACCTTCGGCGACAGTCGGCTGAGTTGGACCGAACTGTCGGCGCAGGTGGCCAGCGTCGCCGCGCGGTTCCGCGCCATGGGGCTGGGGCAGGGCGACCGGGTGGTCGCCATCCTGCCCAACACGGAAACCGCGTTGATCGCCTGCCTGGCCACTGCCAGCATCGGCGCGATCTGGTCGCTCTGCGCCCCCGACATGGGGCATGTGGCGATCCTCGACCGGTTCCGCCAGATCGAGCCGAAACTGATCGTCGCGCAGGACGGTTACGTGCATGCGGGCAAGATGATCGATCGGCGCGACGTGCTGGCGACCATCCTTGACGGGCTGCCGACGCTGGAGCAGCGCGTTCTGGTGCCAGTGGTCGGCGACGTGCCCGCGGGCGCTGTGGCCTGGGCGGACCTGACCGGCGATGCGGCCGAGCCCGAGTTCGCGCAGGTGCCCTTCGATCATCCACTCTGGATCGTCTATTCCTCGGGCACCACCGGCAACCCCAAGCCCATCGTTCACGGTCATGGCGGCATCATCCTTGAGGGGTGCAAGCAATCGCTGCACCAGGACCTGCGCGCGGGCGACCGGTTCTGCTGGCTGACCTCCTCGGGCTGGATCATGTGGAACGCGCAGTTCACCGCGCTGGGGCAGGGGGCAACGCTGGCGCTGTTCGACGCGGCGCCCAACCATCCCGACATGATGGCGCTGTGGCGCTTCGCGGCGGATGAGAGGATCACCTATCTCGGCGTCGGCGCGGCCTATGTCACCGTCTGCATCAAGGCCGGGATCCGGCCGCGCGACACGCTGGACCTGAGCGCGCTGAAATCGATGGGCACCACCGGGTCGCCGCTGACCTCGGACGGCTACGACTGGATCTATGACGCGGTGGACCGCGAGATCTGGCTGGCGCCGATCTCGGGCGGGACCGACCTTGCCGGGGCCTTCGTCTGCGGCAACCCGATGCTGCCGGTGCGCGCCGGCGAGATGCAGTGCAGGGCGCTTGGCAACGCGGTACGGTCCTTCGACGACAGCGGCAACGAGCTGATCGGAGAGGTGGGCGAACTGGTCTGCACCGAGCCGCTGCCCTCGATGCCGCTCTATTTCTGGGGCGACGACGACGGATCGCGCCTGCACGAGAGCTATTTCGACACCTATCCCGGCATCTGGCGTCACGGCGACTGGATCGAGATCACGCCGGAGGGCGGATCGGTGATCTTCGGCCGTTCCGACGCCACCATCAACCGCAGGGGGCTGCGGCTGGGCTCGTCCGAGATCTACCAGGCGGTCGAGGGGTTGGAGGAGGTTCTGGATTCTCTGGTCATCGACCTGGAGTTCCTTGGCCGCGAAAGTTTCATGCCGCTCTTCGTGGTGCTGGCGCCGGGTCTGACGCTGGACGAGGCGCTGACCGAAAAGATCAACGGCGCGATCCGCACCTCGGTCTCGGCCCGGTTCGTGCCGAACGAGATTGTGCAGATCCCGGAGGTGCCGCGCACCCTGTCGGGGAAAAAACTTGAGGTGCCGGTCAAGAAACTGCTGCTGGGGGCCGATCCCGAAACCGTGGTAAACCGCGATTCGATGGCCAACCCGGACAGTTTCGGGACCTTCATCGCCTATGCCGCCGCGCGAAACTGACCGTTTCAGAAAGGATCCTAAATGACCGATGTCGCCGCCGAACTCCTGGGCCTGCTGGATATCGAACGGCTGGAGGTCGATCTGTTCCGCGGAATCGGCTCCGGCGGCGAGACCAGCAAGCGGATCTATGGCGGACAGGTGATCGCCCAGGCGCTGGCGGCGGCCTATGGCACGGTGCCCGATCGCCTGTGCCATTCGCTGCACGCTTTTTTCATCCGCCCCGGCGACCCCTCGATCCCGGTGATCTACCAGGTCGATCGCGCCCGTGACGGCGGCAGTTTCACCACCCGTCGCGTGGTGGCGATCCAGCACGGCAAGCAGATCCTGAACATGTCGGCCTCGTTCCACGTGGAAGAGGAGGGCTGGGACTATCAGCATGCGATGCCCGAGGTGGAGGGCCCCGAAGGGCTGCTCAACCGCGGAGAGTTGCGCGACCGCTGGGCACCGCATGTGCCCGAGCATATGCGGCGCGATTTCCTGCGCCCGCGCCCCATCGAGATCCGCGAGGTGGACCCGCGCGATCTGGTCGACCCAAAGCCGGAAAGCGACGTCAACTACCTGTGGTTCCGGATGGAGGCCGCGGCCGGGGCCAGCCCGCAGTTGCAGCATATCCTGCTGGCCTATGTCTCGGACATGAACCTGCTGGGCTCCTCGCTGCGACCGCACGGGCTGACCTGGTTCAACGGCGAGGTGATGACCGCGAGCCTGGATCACTCCATGTGGTTTCACGGTCCGCTCGCCTTTGAGGATTGGCATCTCTACAGCATGGACGCGCCCTTTACCGGCGGCGCGCGCGGCTTCAACCGTGGCAAGATCTATGCCCGCGACGGGCGGCTGGTGGCCAGCACCGCGCAGGAGGGTCTGATGCGCCCCTACAAGCCGAAGTGACCGACCAGGCCTGGATTCCGGGGATGGAACTGCGCGACGACTGGCTTGCGCAGGACACGGAAGAGATCCTCGATCCCGGCCGCGAGATCGTCGATCCGCATCACCACCTTTGGCAACGCGGCGGCACCGGCTACGAGCTGCCGCAGTTCCGCGCCGACACCCAGTCCGGCCACAGGGTGGTCCAGAGCGTCTATATCGAATGCCGGTCCTACTATGACAGGGAGGCCGAGGAGCGGTTCCGGCCGGTGGGGGAAACCCGCGCGGTCGCGGCGATGGCGCTGGAGACCGCCGGCGACCCGGCGCGGATCGCCGGCATCGTCGCCTTCGCCGATCTGCGCGACGATGCCCTCGACGCGGTGCTGGACGCGCATGAGGCGGCCGGGCAGGGGTTGGTGAAGGGTATTCGGCAATCCGGCGCCCATGACCCGGAGCCCGATGCGCTGGCGATCCCCGGGCGCGGCGCGCCAGGGCAATATGCCGATCCGCTGTTCCGTCGCGGCGTGGCGCGACTGGGGGACCGGGGCCTGACCTATGACACCTGGCACTATCACCATCAGGCGGGCGATTTCCTCGACCTCGCGCGGGCTGTGCCGGGCACCACGATCATCCTAGATCATTTCGGAACCCCGTTGGGGGTGGGGCGTTTTGTCGGGCAACGCGGTGCGATTTTCGACCGTTGGCGGCGCGACATGGAGGCATTGGCGGCCTGTCCCAACGTGGTGGCCAAGCTGGGCGGGCTGGCAATGCCGGACAACGGCTGGGGCTGGCATCGGCGGTCGCGGCCGCCCACGTCGGAGGAATTCGTGGCCGCCCAGGGGCCCTGGTACAGCCACATGATCGACTGCTTCGGCCCGGACCGCTGCATGTTCGAAAGCAATTTTCCGGTGGACCGCACCGCGATCGGCTATCCGGCACTTTGGAACGCCTTCAAGAAAATCGCGGCACGCTATGATGCGGCGGCGCGCGATGCCCTGTTCGCGGGCACCGCACGGCGGATTTATCGCTTGCCCTCGACCGAGCCGCCATACTGACGGTTGAGCTTGCGCATGCCGCCGATCCAGCGGTCGTAATCGGCGGTCTTGAGGCGCATGTAATCGAGCACCTGCGGGTGTGGCAGCACGAGGAAGGTTTCCTCCTCGATCGCCTTGAGACAGGCCAGCGCCACCGGCCCGGGCTCCAGCATGCCGTCGAGCGCCGCGACCCCTTCCTCGTGGCCCCGCGTCATTTCCGAGCGGACCGCCTGCGGGCAGAGCACCGAGACCTTGATGCCCTGGTCGCCATAGGTCAGCGCCAGCCATTCCGCGAGGCCGACGGCGGCATGTTTCGTGACCCCGTAGGGCGCCGACCCGACCTGGTTCAGGAGCCCCGCCGCCGAGGCGGTGTTGAGCAGATAGCCGCCGCCGCGCGCGGTCATGCGCGGAACCATGTGGCGCGCGGCCCAGACATGGGCCATCACGTTGACCTCCCAGATCCGCTGCCACTCCGCATCCGGCACCTCGACCCCGCCGATGGAGAGAATGCCGGCGTTGGAACAGAACAGATCGATCGGGCCGACCTCTGCCTCGGTCCGCTCGATCAGCGCGGCGATCTCCGCCTCCACGCCCACATTGCACCCCATGGCGATGCCGCCGATGCGCCCGGCCACGTCCTGGGCGCCGGCCTCGTTCAGGTCGGCGCAAACAACCTTTTTCGCACCCGCCGCGGCGAAGCATTCGGCCATGGCTGCGCCGATTCCGCTGGCCGCGCCGGTGACGACGACGATCTTGTCTTTTAACTGCATGTCAGGTCCTTATGTCCACATGTTCGAGCCGCCGCAGACGGTCAACGCCTGGCCGGTCATGTAACGGCTGGCATCCGAGGCGAGGAACACCGCAAGCCCCTTGAAATCCTCCGGCTCGCCCAGCCGGCGCAGCGGGATGTCGTTCTTGATCCGCGCTTCGACCTCCGGGTTGTCCCAGAGCTCGCGCGCGAAATCGGTGCGCACGAGGCCGGGACAGATCGCGTTGAACCGTACGCCCCTGGGCCCGAACTCGGCGGCAAGGTTGCGCACCAGCCCGATCAGCGCCAGCTTCGACATGCCGTAGGTACCCAGCATGACCGAGGGTTTGAATGCCCCGATGGAAGAGGTGAACATTACCGACCCTGCGCCCTTTTCCACCATGTCCGGCGCCGCTAGCTGCGCCAGCCACAGGTTAGACTGCACGTTCGCCGCCATGGTCTTCTCATAGGCCTCGTCGGGGATCTCCGAGGTCGGACCGTAATAGGGGTTCACGCCCGCGTTGCCGACCAAGATGTCGATCGGTCCGGCCTTGGCGCGCGCGGCCTCGACCAGCGCCTGCAACTGATCCTTGTGGCCGACGTTGCAGGCGACCGGGATCGCACGGTCGGCGCCGACTTCGGCGTTGATTTCCGCCGCGGCCTCCTCCAGCCGGTCCTGCTTGCGGGCCGAGATCACGACGGTTGCACCATGGTCGGCAAGTGCTGTCGCCATGGCCAGCCCCATGCCCTTGGACGCGCCGGTCAGGAGTGCGACCTTGCCGGAAAGATCGAATAAATTCATGTGTTTGATCCTATTTCATGATTTTTTTGTTCAGGAATTGCCGGTGTCGAAGGATCGTGCCAGTCGGGCAGGCAGGCGGCGCACAGGGCGCGGCGGTCGATCTTGTCGGTGGCGCCGCGGGGCAGGGGGCCGGTCTGCATCCAGATCCTTTCGGGCAGTTTGAAATGCGCCATGTGTTCGGCGAGAAAATCGCGCAGCTCGGCCTCCGGCACCGGGGTTCCAGGGCGAAGCTGCACCGCCGCGCCCACGACCTCGCCCAGACGGGCATGGGGCAGGGCAAAGGCACAGGCCTCGGCTACGGCCGGATGCCGGTGCAGCGCGCCCTCGACATCGAGGCAGGCGATGTTTTCGCCGCCCCGGATGATGATGTTCTTCTTGCGGTCGACGATAGTGACATAGCCGTCAACGTCGATGTGCCCCAGGTCACCTGTGCGCAGCCACCCGTCCCGCATCGTATCATTCGTGGCGTCCGGTTTGTTCAGGTAACATCGCATGTTGCAGGGGCTTTTTACAGTGATTTCCCCGATCTCGCCCGGTGGCACGTCTTGGCCGTCATCGTCGAGAAACCGCAACTCCTGCACCGGCGGATACAGCCGACCGGCCGATCCCGGCCGCGTGAGGTAGTCCTTGCCCACCATGCCGATGCCGTTGGCGTTGGTTTCGGTCATACCCCAGCCGGTGGCGATATTGGCCCTGGGAAAGCGGCGCGAAAGCTCGGCCACCTGCGCCGCCGGGCGCTTGGCACCGCCGGCCCCGAGAAAATCCAGTGTTTCCAGCGGCTCCCCCAGCCGGTCCGCGGCCTCGGACAGATCTGCGCTTTGGGTTGGAACCCCCAGGAACCGCGTGACTTTCTCGTCCCGTATCAGGCGCACGGCAGAGTCGGCATCCCAGCGGTCCATCACCACCAGCTTCGCGCCCGCCGGAAGGCTCAGCAGGAAAACCGGATGGGTCGCGGTGACGTGAAACAGCGGCGTGGCGACCAGGCCGACGGGGCGCGGGGTGGTGGCCTTTGGATCGTCGGGCGGGTCCAGAAAGGGGGTGATATAGGCCTGCATAAGCCAAGTATAGACCGCGTTGATCGCGCCCCGGTGGGTTTGCACCACGCCCTTGGGGTGGCTGGTGGTGCCGGAGGAATACATGATCGCGAAATCGTCGTCGGTGTCGATCTCGACCGTTGGCCAGAAATCGTTTTCTGCTGTTTCAAGAAGGCTGGAAAACCCCTCATTTCCAGTGCTTTTTGCGTCACGGGTTCCGATCAGGATGAGGTTTCGCGCCGACCCCAGCGGGTGCAGCCGTGCCAGGCGTTTGCCATCGGCGAAGACCAGCCGCACGCCTGCATCCTCAAGCGCATAGTCCAGCTCTTCACTGGTCCACCAGGCATTGAGAAAGACGACGACACCGCCGACCGAGGCGATCGCGGCGATCAGGAGCAGCAATTCGGGGCAATTGCGCATGGCAATGGCCACGCGATCGCCTTTGCCGATGCCGAAACGCGCCTGAAGGGACCACGCCAAGCGGCTGGAAACGGAACAGAATTCATCGTAACTCCAACGGTCGTCGTGGAAAACGAGGTACTCGGCGGCGCCGTCGCCCTGGGCCGCTCGGCTGGCCTGCATCAGCGCCCTAATATGCGGCGGCGTGTTGCAGAACGCGCGAAAGGGGGTGCCGCGGATTACCGCCTCATGGGTTTCAAAGATCGGGTGCTCAGCGGTGACGCGGCGTACAGCCGCTTCCAGCGTGAGGGCTGTCATAACAAAAGGCCCCGTGACCGCGGGGCGGCACAATTGATTGTGCGCATTGTTGTCCTCCCTTGGCCGGGCCGCGCGAGCGATACGCGCGACTCCCGGTCCTCCGGGAGGAGGTTAGTCAGGATTCTCTCATCTGCCAATACCGCAGATCGGAATGTAATTTCGCAAGCGGACGGTCAAGAATTTCGGTGGGCGCTGAATTTCACATTACCGATTGGCGAGGTTCAGAGTGACGGGACATCAGGATAACACCGTGAATTCAGCAAGTTCCACGATGGTCTTGCGTGCAAAAATATACATAATACCGATTATAAGAGTTATAGATACCCGGAGCAGCGCCGACCTGAAATCCAGCCCGGCCCCTGCCTTCACCCGATCACGCGGCGGATTTGTCCCCGGTGTGCTTCCGCCCTGTCAGCGTGACAAAGGCGTCGTATTGCGACAGGAACACCTCGCCCGAAAGCTCGTCAAGGAAATGGCTGCATTTCAGCCGGTCCATCACCGGCCCCTTGACCTCGGACAGGTGCAGCTTGATCCCCTGGTCCGACAGGCGCTGGTTGATCGACTCCAGCGATTCCAGCGCGCTCAGGTCCACCTCGTTCACCGCCGAGCACATCAGGATCACGTGTTTCAGCTGGTCCCGGTCCCGGTAGACGCGCGCCTGGATCAGATCCTCCATCCGCCGGGCATTGGCGAAATACAGGCTCTCGTCGATGCGCAGCGTCAGGACCGCCGGATCGGTGACCACCTGGTGCCGGTGGATGTTGCGGAAATGCTGGCTACCGGGCACCTGCCCCACCTCGGCCACATGCGGCCGCGAGGTTTTCCAGACGAAAAGCGCCAGCGAAACCAGAACGCCGGTGGCAACGCCAATCTCGACCCCGACGCCAAGGGTCAGAACGATGGTGCCCAGAACGGCGGCAAAATCGGCCCTGGAATAGGACCAGGCGCGGGTCAGGATCGAGAGATCGACCAGCGACAGCACCGCCACGATGATGGTGGCCGCCAGCGTCGCCTTGGGCAGGAAATACAGCAGAGGCGTCAGCATCAGCGCCGCCAGCAACAGCCCCACGGCGGTAAAGGCCCCGGCGGCGGGTGTCTGCGCCCCGGCGTCGAAATTCACCACCGAGCGGGCAAACCCCCCGGTCACGGGATAGCCGCCCGACAACCCGGACGAGATGTTGGAGGCCCCCAGCGCGATCAACTCCTGGTTCGGCTCGATCCGCTGCTTGCGTTTCGCCGCCAGCGTCTGCGCCACCGAGACGCTTTCCACGTAGCCGATGATCGAGATCAGGATCGCAGGACCGATCAGCGCCGACAACAGGCTGACATCCATGTTCGGCAGCCCCAGCGGCGGCAGGCCGGTGGGCACCGTTCCCACCACCGAAACCCCTGCCCCCGGCAGGTTCAGCGCCCAAGCGGCCACGGTGGTGCCGATCACCGCGAAAACCGGGCCGACGCGGGCTGTGGTGGCGGCGGCATGGGTGCTCATCCCAAAGCGGGATTTCAGCAGCCCCGCCAACCCCTTGCGCACCCAGAACAGGAAGGCCAGCGCGATCCCCCCGATCACCAGCGTCGGCCAATTGGTCTGCGGCAGCTCGGCCCAGATCGAGCCGAGGATCTCGGGCAGCGTGTGACCATGCGCCTTGATGCCCAGGATGTGTTTCATCTGGCTCGACGCGATCAGGATGCCCGAGGCGGTGATGAACCCCGCGATCACCGGGTGCGACAGGAAATTGGCCACCACCCCCAGCCGCAAGATCCCCATCCCCAGCAACACCAGCCCCGACAACAGCGCCAGCACGGCGGCGGCGGCGGTATAGTCCGCCAGGGTTTCAAGCCCCAGTGGCGCCAGCGCCGAGGCGGTCATCAGCGAAACCACCGCCACCGGCCCCACCGCCAGCGCCCGGCTGGTCCCGAACACCGCGTAGAACACCAGCGGCAGGATCGAAGCATACAGCCCGACCTCGGCCGGCAGACCGGCCAGCAGCGCATAGGCCAGCGATTGCGGGATCAGCATGATCGTCACGATCACCGCCGCCGTCATGTCGCCCGAGAACTGCGCCCGGTCATAGCTGCGGCCCCAGTCCAGCACCGGGAACACGGATTTCAGCCGGTCGGGCGAGAGGCGCGGCAGCGCGTTCAGAAACGTCTTCAAGGGGGCGCACCTTTCTGTTGATCCCGCGTCCGCCGGACAGGGCGGCCCCCTGCCCCGGCGCAATCGGTCCTGTGCGGTTCCGGGACCGGATCACTTATATATCGTGATTTCTATATATGTAATTGCCCCGTCTTGTGAACCCCGGTTTCCGGTAGAAATGCCGCATTAGCCGGGAACGCGAAAAGACCGGGCGAACCCGGCCTTTCACCACTGAAATCAGTGCGTTACAATCAGAAGAACGCCTGCAGCCCGGTCTGCGCACGGCCCAGGATCAGCGCGTGCACGTCATGGGTGCCTTCATAGGTGTTCACCGTTTCCAGGTTCACCATGTGGCGGATCACCTGGAATTCCAGGCTGATGCCGTTGCCGCCGTGCATGTCTCGGGCCATCCGCGCGATATCCAGCGCCTTGCCGCAGTTGTTGCGCTTGATGATGCTGATCATCTCGGGCGCGGCATTGGCCTCGTCCATCAGGCGACCGACCCGCAGGCTGGCCTGCAGCCCCAGCGTGATCTCGGTCTGCATGTCGGCCAGTTTCTTCTGATAAAGCTGGGTCTGCGCCAGCGGGCGGTTGAACTGCTTGCGGTCCAGCCCGTATTGCCGCGCCCCGTGCCAGCAGGCCTCGGCGGCGCCCATCACGCCCCAGCTGATGCCATAGCGCGCGCGGTTGAGGCAGCCGAACGGCCCTTTCAGCCCCTGCACATGCGGCAGCAGCGCATCCTCGCCGACCTCGACGCCTTCCATCACGATCTCGCCGGTGATCGAGGCGCGCAGGCTCATCTTGTTGCGGATCTTGGGCGCGCTCAGCCCCTTCATGCCCTTTTCCAGCACGAATCCGCGGATCTTGCCGTCATGGGCATCCGATTTGGCCCAGACCACGAAGACATCGGCGATCGGCGCGTTGGAGATCCACATCTTGCTGCCGGTCAGGCGATAGCCGCCGTCGATCTTTTCGGCGCGCGTCTTCATGCCGGCGGGGTCCGAACCGGCATCGGGCTCGGTCAGTCCGAAACAGCCGATGAATTCGCCGCTGGACAGCTTGGGCAGGTATTTCTGACGCTGCTCCTCGCTGCCATAGGCATAGATCGGGTACATCACCAGCGAGCTTTGCACCGACATCATCGACCGGTAACCCGAATCCACCCGCTCCACTTCGCGCGCCACCAGGCCATAGCTGACGTAGCCGGCGCCGAGGCCGCCGTATTGCTCCGGGATGGTGGTGCCCAGCAGACCCATTTCGCCCATCTCGCGGAAGATCTCCGGATCGGTCTCCTCGGTCTCAAAGGCCGAGAGCACCCGCGGCTGCAGCTTTTCCTGCGCATAGGCACGGGCGCTGCCGGCGATCATCCGTTCGTCTTCGGTCAACTGATCGTTGAACCGCAGCGGGTCGGACCAGTCGAACCCGGCAAGGTCGGGGGCGTCTTTGGCGCGCAGGGCGGGGGTGTTCATGGCAGTCTCCTCATATCATATGCATTTGCATTCTTTTATCACATCCTTTCCGCAAGAAACAGCGAGACATTCGCATGGTTTCATGAGTAAACGGAATACATGCTTGCCCCACGCCGATTCCTGCCCTCGATTGCCTCTCTTCGGGCGCTGGAGGCGTTGGAGCGTCTCGGCAGCGCCTCGGCGGTGGCCGAGGAACTGTCCCTGACCCAAAGCGCCGTCAGCCGCCAGCTGCAGGCGCTGGAAGAACAGATGGGCGCCGAGCTGATCCAGCGCAGCCGCAAGCGGTTGTCGCTGACCCCGGCGGCGCGGGATTACGTGGCCGAGATCCGCCCTGCCCTGCACCAGATCGCGCAGGCCTCGATGCGGCTGCAGGTGCCACAGGCCGGCGGGGCGCTGAACCTTGCCATCCTGCCCGCCTTCGGGATGCGCTGGCTGATGCCGCGCCTGCCAGATTTCGCGCGGCTGCACCCGGAGGTGACGATCAACATGGCGACCCGCCTGCACCCGTTCAACTTCACCGGAGAGCCCTTTGACGCGGCAATCCACTTCGGCAGCGGCGACTGGCCGGGCACCGACCGGCTCTTGCTGAAACACGAACAGGTCCTGCCGGTTTGCGCCCCGGCTCTGCTCAGCGGACGTGCCACCGGCGATCCGCGGGCGCTGCTGACCATGCCGATTCTGCACATCGAGACGCGCCCGCGCGCCTGGCAGGACTGGTTCGCGCTCAAGGGGGTGGCGACCGCCGGGCCGGTTCCGGGCACCATGTACGACCAGTTCTCGGCCATCACCCAGGCCGCGCTGCACGGGCTGGGGGTGGCGCTCCTGCCCGATTACCTGGCCGAACAGGATGTCGCCACCGGTCGCCTCGTGGCGCCCTTCGGCCCGGCCACGGAAACGCCCGGCGCCTATTACCTGGTCTGGCCGCAGGCCAGGGCGCACCATCCCCCGCTCTGCGTTTTTCGCGACTGGCTCAGCGGCCAGGCGCAGCCCGAAGACCCCCTGCCCCGGTAACGCCGCCCGGGCCGATGGTCCCGGGCTTTTTCTGGCTGAAAATACTCCCGCCGGAGGCTCCGACGGGGCGGGATTCGCAAACCTCGGGATTATCGAGACGTCTGCCCCTGGGCTCCGCCCGTTCGGCGCTGAAAAAGGTCCACCGGACCTTTTTCCAGGCGCGCCTCACCCCAAGGCATACCCCGCGCCGCGCACGGTGCGCACCGGGTCGGCGCCGCCATGCTGGGTCAGCGCCTTGCGCAGCCGCCCGATATGCACGTCGACAGTGCGGGTATCGACATAGATGTCGCGCCCCCAGACCCGATCGAGCAGCTGTTCGCGGCTCCACACCCGGCCCGGTTTCTCCATGAAGGTCGACAGCAGCCGGAACTCGGTCGGGCCGAGTTTCAGCGGCTGCTCCGCCCGGCTGACCTTGTGGGTCTCGGCATCCAGCACGATGTCCTCGTACTCCAGCCGCAGCCCCACGGTCGAGGGGCGCACCCGGCGCAACTGCGTACGCACCCGCGCCATAAGTTCCACGACGGAGAACGGCTTGACCACATAGTCGTCGGCGCCGGTTTCAAGCCCGCGGACCTTGTCCACCTCTTCGGAGCGCGCCGACAGCATGATGATCGGGATCGAACGGGTTTCCGGCCGGGTCTTGAGGCGCCGGCACACTTCGATGCCGCTGAGATTGGGCATCATCCAGTCCAGAACGACGATGTCCGGCATGTCCTCTTCGACCAGAAGAAGCGCCTCTTCGCCGTTCTCGGCCTTGAGCACGCGAAACCCCTCGGCCTCGAGGTTATAGGCCAGGACTTCGCGCTGTGCCAATTCGTCCTCGACGACCAGGACCGTCGGCTGATCGGCCGCCATGCCTTACCCCTCCAATAGGCTTGTCGAGGTGTCGTCGGCCTTCACGCGGCGGTCTTCCGGGCGGTCTCCGGTGACAAGGTAGACGACCTGCTCGGCGATACCGGTGGCGTGGTCGCCCATGCGCTCGATATTCTTGGCGATGAAATGCAGGTGCATGCAGGCGGTGATGCTGCGGGGATCTTCCATCATGAAGGTCAGGAACTCCCGGAACAGCGCGTTGTACATCTGGTCGACCTCGAGATCGCGCTCGACCACGTCGCGGGCCAGATCCGCGTCACGCTGGATATAGGCGTCCAGCGTATCCTTGAGCATGCGCTCGACCTCGCGCGCCATCCGCCGCAGCGATGCGGTGGCGCCGGGCACGGGCGGCATCTGCGCCAGCACGCCGGTCCGCTTGGCGATGTTCTTGGCATAATCGCCGATCCGCTCCAGGTTGCCGCTGATCTTCATCACCGTCAGCACCACGCGCAGATCGACGGCGGTCGGCGCGCGCAGCGCGATCAGCCGCGCGGTTTCCTCGTTGATCAGGTCCTCGAGCGCGTCGATGGCGGCATCGCCCACCGTGACCTTTTCGGCCAGTTCCTCGTCGCGCGCCTCGAGCGAGGCCGCGGAGTCCATGATCGCGGCCTCTACGAGGCCACCCATTTTCATGATGCGGGCCTGAATGGCCTCGAGGTCGCGATCGAAGGCCGTCGCAATGTGTTGGTCTGACATGCTGTTTCCTGTTCGCTTAGCCGATGCGACCGGTGATGTAGCTCTCGGTGCGCGGATCTTCGGGATTGGTGAAAATATGCCCGGTCTCCCCGAACTCGACGAGGTCCCCGAGGTGGAAAAAGGCGGTCTTTTGGCTGACGCGGGCGGCCTGCTGCATCGAGTGGGTGACGATCACCACCGAATAGCTCTGGCGCAACTCGTCGATCAGTTCCTCGACCTGGGCGGTGGCGATCGGGTCCAGCGCCGAACAGGGTTCGTCCATCAGCAGCACCTCGGGCTCGGTCGCGATGGCACGCGCGATGCACAGGCGCTGCTGCTGCCCGCCCGACAACCCGGTGCCGGGCGCATCCAGCCGGTCCTTGACCTCCTCCCAGATCGCGCCGCGGCGCAGGGATTTCTCGACGATCTCGTCCAGCTCGGCCTTGGACCTGGCCAGCCCGTGGATGCGCGGGCCATAGGCGATGTTGTCGTAGATCGACTTGGGGAACGGGTTCGGTTTCTGGAACACCATGCCGACCTTGGCGCGCAGCTGTACCGGGTCGACCTTGGGGTCATAGATATCCTCGCCGTCCAGCAGGATGTCACCCTGAACCCGGCAGATGTCGATGGTGTCGTTCATCCGGTTCAGGCAGCGCAGGAAGGTGGACTTGCCGCAGCCGGACGGACCGATAAAGGCGGTGACGGTCTTGTCCTCGATATCGACATCCACATCCTTGATGGCATGGGTGTCGCCGTAAAAGACTTGCACGTTGCGTGCCGAAATCTTGATGTCGGTCTGCTCCAAGGCACTCTCCGTTCTGGCTATATCGTACATGTTGGGTGTCCTCAGGTTCTTACCATTTTTTCTCGAACTTCTGGCGCAGGTAAATCGCGACGGCATTCATCGCCACCAGGAAGCCGAGCAGGATCAGGATCGCCGCCGAGGTCCGCGAAACGAAACCGCGTTCCGGGCTGTCGGCCCAGATGAAGATCTGGGTCGGCAGGGCGGTTGCGCTGTCAAACGGGCTCGACGGGGCCGAGGTGATAAAGGCGTTCATCCCGATCAGCAGCAGCGGCGCGGTTTCCCCCAGGGCCTGCGCCAGGCCGATGATGGTCCCGGTCAGCACGCCGGGCATCGCCAGCGGCAGGACGTGCTGGAACACCACCTGCTGTTTCGAGGCGCCAAGACCAAGCGCGGCCTCGCGGATCGAGGGGGGCACCGATTTCAGCGCCGCGCGGGTGGCGATGATGATCGTCGGCATCGTCATCAGCGCCAGCGTCAGCCCGCCCACGAAGGGCGCCGAGCGCGGCAGCCCGAACCACCCGATGAAGACCGCCAGCGCCAGCAGGCCGAACACGACAGAGGGGACGGCGGCGAGGTTGTTGATGTTCACCTCGATGAAATCGCTCAGCTTGTTCTTCGGCGCGAACTCTTCGAGATAGATCGCCGCGCCGATCCCCAGCGGGAACGAGATCAAAAAGCAGGTCAGCAGCGCCCAGAACGACCCGGCCAACGCCCCCTTGAGGCCCGCAAGTTCCGGAAACCGGGAGTCCGCATTGGTGAACAACGCCCAGTTCAGGGGCTTTGAAATCGCCCCCTGCGCCTTGAGCGCGTCGAAGAACGCGATCTCGTTGTCCTTCACCCGGCGGTTCTGTTCCGGCGTGTTCCGGTCGATCAGATTCTTGTTCAACTGGTCATAGGGGTCGGAGACCGGCACCCGCATCGAGATGGTCTTGCCGATCAGCGCGGGATCGGCCACCACCATGTCGCGCAGCTTGAACTGGGCGCCGTTGGACAGGATCCGCTCGACCGACTTTCTGACCGAGCGTTGGCTCATGTCGGCTTCGGGGAGCATCCGGCCCAGCGAGGCGCCGAGCGCATCGTCGAAACCGCCGCGCGGCAGCCGCTCTTGGGGGATCTCTTCGGGATCGACGAAAACCTCCAGCGTCACATGGGTCTGGGTAAAGGCCTGCCAGCCGCTGGAGACCAGCGATCCCACCAGGATGGCCAGCATCAGAAAGGCCACGCCGATGGCCCCGATGCCGATCCATTTCAGCCGGGCCTCCTTGCGGTGGCGGCGCTTGAGCGAGGCCGCGACAAGCTCGGTGCTGCTCTTCGGGGTCGGGGCGCCCGGGGCGCTTGTGATATCGGACATCTCTGAGGCCTCAATCATAGGCTTCGCGGTACTTGCGCACGATGCGCAGCGCGAAGACGTTGATCATAAGGGTGACAAGAAACAGCATCATCCCGAGCGCGAAGGCGGCCAGCGTCTTCGGGTTGTCGAACGACGTATCTCCGATCAGGAGCGTGACGATCTGCACCGTGACTGTGGTCACGCTGTCGAGCGGATTGATGGTCATCTTCGCGATCAGGCCGGCGGCCATGACCACGATCATGGTCTCGCCGATGGCGCGGCTGACGGCCAGCAGCACACCGCCGACGATGCCGGGGATCGCGGCGGGAAACAGCACCGTCGTCATCATCTCGGCGCGGGTCGCGCCCAGCCCCAGCGCGGCGTCCCGCAGCGCACCCGGCACCGCCGAAAGCGCGTCGTCGGCAAAGGAAGAGATGAACGGAACCAGCATGATGCCCATGACGCCGCCGGCGGCGAGCGCGGTATTGGGCGCCACGTCCACACCGAGCGACTGCCCGAAAGAGCGGATCGCCGGGGCGACGACCAGAATGGCGAAAAAGCCGTAGACGACCGTGGGCACGCCGGCGAGGATTTCCAGAACCGGCTTGATCGTGGCCCGCAGTTTGCGGGGCGCGAATTCGTTGAGGTAGATCGCCGAGAACAACCCGACCGGCACCGCCACCAGCAGCGCCACCACCGTGATGACGATCGTGCCCAGGATCACCGGGATCCAGCCGAAGGCACCCTCGGCGGCGATCTGATCCTCGCGAAGCGGGATCTGCGGTTCCCAGTTCAGCCCGAAAAGGAACTCGGTCAGCGGGACGCGGTCGAGAAACCGAACCGTCTCGAAGGACAGCGAAACGATGATACCGATGGTGGTGAAAATGGCGACCGTCGAACAGAAGATCATCAGCCCCGAAACGATGTGCTCGACCCCCTGACGCGCGCGGAACTCGGCCGAAACCCGCGACCGCGCGAAAACGAGGATGGCCAGGGCGACAATCGCCACAACCGCAATCATCCACCAGTCGGCCTGGGCCCGGAGCGCGCTGTATCTCTCTGCGGCGGCGAGTTTCCAGTCCTCCGGCGTGCCGAAGATCTGGCCGCGCGAGATTGACTTGATCTCGGCCAGAACAAGCTGCACCGCGCCGGTCCCCTGCCCGTCAAGCATGCCATCGGGCAGACCGGACATCACCATGCGGTCGATGACCGACCCTTCCAGAACCAGCCACAACAGGATGATCGTCAGGACCGGGACCAGCACCATCAGGGCCGAGTACAGCCCGTGGTAGGACGTCATCGAATGCAGGCGGGCCCCATTGTCCCGGATCGTCCGGGCGGCCATGCGGTTGAGCACATACCCGGCCAGCGTTGCCAGGATCAGCAGGAGAAAGGGGATGGCTGTCATGTTCGGGCGCTTTCCAGAAATAGATCCCCGGGCCGAAACCGCGGCCCGGGGTGGAGGTCTTCGCTACAGCTTATTTGGGCGCTGCCATCGACGCGCCGTTCAGGACCGCGTCCTGAAGATCGGCGCGGCGGTCCTCCGACAGGGCCACCAGGCCACGCTCGGACAGGTAGCCACCGGCTTCCAGCGCGTCATCCGACATGTATTCCTCGATGAAGGCGTCGAGGTTGGGGATCACGCCGCGGTGCGCGTTCTTGACGTAGAAGAACAGCGGGCGCGACACCGGATAGGACTTGTCGGCGATGGTGTCGGTCGAGGGCTCGACGCCATTGATCTTGACGCCTTTCAGCTTGTCCAGGTTCTCGTACAGGAACGAGTAGCCGAAGATGCCGACAGCATTGGTGTCAGCTTCGAGACGCTGAACGATCAGGTTGTCGTTCTCGCCGGCTTCGACAAAGGGGCCGTCCTGACGCATGCGCGAGCAGTTTTCCTTGACCCATTTCTTATCCTTGTTCAGGCCCTGCTCCTGAACCCAGGCGTTGTGCTTGCAGCCCTCGTGCATCGCCAGTTCGACAAAGGCGTCGCGGGTGCCCGAGGTCGGCGGCGGGCCGTAGGCCAGGATCTCGGTGGCGGGCAGGCTGGCGTCGATGTCCGACCACTTCATGTAGGGGTTGGCGACCATCTTGCCATCGACCGGCACTTCGGCGCCAAGCGCCAGGAACACCTGCTCCAGCGACAGGTCCCAGTCAGCGTCGTTGCTGCGCGAGACGGCGATCGACAGGCCGTCAAAGCCGATCATCGCTTCGGAAATGTCGGTCACGCCGTTTTCCTGGCACAGATTGTATTCCGATTTCTTCATGGCGCGCGATGCGCCGGTGATGTCGGGATGACCTTCGCCGATGCCACCGCAGAAAATCTTCATGCCGCCGCCGGTGCCGGTCGATTCGACGATCGGGGACGGGGCGCCGGTGTTGTTGGCGAACTGTTCGGCGACCGCTTGCGTGTAGGGGAAAACGGTGGACGAGCCGACGATCCGGATTTCATCGCGGGCAGCGGCGGCCGTGGCCGAAACGGCGCCAAGGGCCAGGGCGGAAACCGTCAGTTTGACAAAGGACATGTTTGTCTCCTTGGAATATGTAAAAGCGACCACCCTCATGGTGATCTTGCGCCCCTCCTAGTGAGCCTGCGTGAGGCTTTTGTGACAGCTGTGTAACAGTTACATGACAGCGGAACGGAAAAACGCGGTTAACCGCCGAAAAAGCCCTGTCCGCACAGTGGGTTTCCCTTGTCTAGGTTTCTCCGACAAATCCAGGGCGCGGGCTATTTTGGTAAAATGACCGTGAAAACAGCGCCTTGCCCCAGTTCGCTTTCCACCCGCAACCGGCCGCGATGGCGATTGATGATGTGTTTCACGATCGCCAGCCCCAGCCCGGTTCCCCCCAGTTCGCGCGACCGGTGACTGTCGGCGCGATAGAATCTTTCGGTCAGCCGCGGCAGGTGCACCGGGGCGATTCCCGGCCCCTTGTCGATCACCTGCACCCGGGCGCCGGGGCCGCGCACCGCCGGGTCGCGCTCGGAGGCCGAGACCACGACGTCGACGCGTCCACCCGACCCGCCGTATTTGATCGCGTTCTCGATCAGGTTGGTAAAGACCTGCCGCAACTGGTCGGCGTCGCCGGTCACCATCACCGGCGCCTCGGGCGCGGTAAGGTCGAGTTGGACGCTGGCGCCATCGGCCAGCGGACGCAGCGAATTGAGCGTCTCGCGCAGCATCCCGGTCAGGTCCAGCTGTTCCTTGGGCCGGACCCGTTCCTCGCTTTCCACACGGTTGAGCGACAACAGGTCGCCCACCAGCCGGTTCATCCGCCCGGCCTCGCCCTCCATGATCTTCAGAAACCGGTCGCGCGCCGCCGCATCCTCGCGCGCCGGGCCGCGCAGGGTCTCGATGAACCCCATCAGCGCGGTCAGCGGTGTGCGCAACTCGTGGCTGACATTGGCGACGAAATCGCGCCGCATCTGCACCGCCTGCTCCAGATGGGTGACATCCTGGAAACTGACCAGAACCGCCCCGCCCTGCACCGCGCCGATGCCGTTCACATAGCGGCAGATCACCTCGTACGAGATGTCCTGCGCCCCGTCGCTGGACTGCATCCGCGCCTGGTGCGGGCGCTTGTCGCGCAACCCCGCCTCGATGGCGTCCATCACGGTGGGCTGGCGCAGGATGGTGGCGAAATGGCGCCCGGTGATCTGCTGGCCAAGCAGGGTCAGCGCCTCGGGATTGGCCGCGATGATACGTTCGGTCTGATCCACCATCAGCGCCGGCAGCGGTACCGCCGCAAGGAACTCTGCGTTCACGTCGCCCTGCACTGCCGTTTTCCCCGCTGCCTTCGCGCCCTTTTCCAGGTCTTCACCCTGCTCCATTCATGTAACTAGGATACGGCAGTTGCTGCCGTCACAGCCTCGGAAAAGACCTGAAGCAGCGCATCTGGCTCTTCCAGCCCGACCGAGACCCGGAAGAACCCCTCCGTCAGCCCCTGCGCAGCGCGCTCCTGCGCGGTCATCCCCCGGTGCGACGAGGACGCCGGATGCGACAGCGTGGTGCCCACGTCTCCCAGCGTCGGGGCAAAGCTCAGCCCCTCGGCGCCGCGCGCAAACGCATTTGCCGCCGCCCGTCCGCCCTCCAGCTCGAAACTGACCATGTTGCAGCCCTTCCCCCCCAGCAGGACCGCGGCTCGGTCATGATCCGGGTGATCGTGCCGCAGCGGATAGATCACGCGTTTGACCCCCGGCAACCCGGCCAGGTGATCGGCCAGCGCCACCGCCGTCGCCTGCGCCCGGTCAAAGCGCAGATCGAAGGTCAGCATCCCGCGCTCGGCCAGCCAGCAATCGAACGGGCTGGGCGTGAGGCCCGTGGTCACCGCAAAGACGCGCATTTTCTCGGTCAGTTCGGGATCGCGCGCCACCGCATAGCCCAGCATCACGTCGGAATGGCCCGACAGCAGCTTGGTCACCGAATGGATCACGATATCGGCGCCGTGATCGAACGGGCGGATCGATTTCGGCGTGGTAAAGGTGTTGTCCACCGCCAGCAGCACGCCGCGCGCCTTGCACAGCGTCGCCAGCCCGTCCAGATCGGCCACCCGCAGCGTCGGGTTCGACACCACCTCGACCAGCACCATCCGCGTCTCGGGCCGGATCGCAGCCGCGACGGCCGCCACGTCACCGGGATCGGCGAGCGTGGTGGTGATGCCCATGCGCGGCAGGTCCTCCTTCATCAGCCTCAGCGACCGACCATAGAGCTGGTTGCCGCCGATCGCGTGATCGCCCGCGTTCAGCAGCCCCATCAGAACGGCGGTAACCGCCGCCATGCCCGAGCCGGTCACCACACCGCCCTCGGCCCCCTCCATCGCGTCCAGCCGCCTGGCCACCACATCGGCGTTGGGATGCCCCTCGCGCGAATAGGTATAACCATGCACGCGGCCCTCGTATTGCGCATCCAGCTCATCGGGGCTTTCGCTGGCATAGACAACCGAGGGGCTCAGCGGCGTGACGACTGGCCGGCTCACGCTCTCGGGAAGCGGATCGGGGCGGACCAGCGAGCCTTTGGAGTTCTTCATTTTTTCACGGCCTTCATCTCGTCGCGGAACTTGCGCATGTTGTCCTGGTAATGCAGCGCGCCCTTGCGCATGCGTTGGGCGTGATCTTCGCTGATCTCGCGCACCACCTTGCCCGGCGATCCCATCACCAGCGAATTGTCGGGAATCTCCTTGTTCTCGGTCACCAGCGCACCGGCCCCGATCAGACAGTTCCTGCCGATCTTCGCGCCGTTCAGCACGGTGGCGCCCATCCCGACCAGCGTTCCGTCGCCGATCTCGCAGCCGTGCAGCATCACCTTGTGGCCGATGGTGCAATCCTTGCCGATGGTCAGCGGATAGCCCGGGTCCACATGCATGACGCAATCCTCCTGCACGTTGGAGCCTTCACCGATGCGGATCTCCTCGTGATCGGCGCGGATGGTGGAGCCGAACCAGACCGAGGATCCGGCCTCCATCACCACCTTGCCGATCAGGTTGGCATCGGGGGCGACCCAGGTGTCGTCGTGGATCTGCGGGGCGTCCCCGCCCAGGGCGTAAATGGTCATGAAAGCTCCTCGAATTCGGCCTGCAATGTGCGCACATGCGCTAGAAGGTTCGGTTGCTGGGTACGACGCAGGCGGGTCGCCGAAATGATGGTCCGCAACCGTTTTTCAGTGGCATTCAGATCGTCGTTGATCAGCACGAAATCGTAATAGCCCCAGTGACTGATCTCGGCCCAGCTCTTCTCCATCCGGGCGCCGATGGTCTCTTCGCTGTCGGTGCCCCGTTCGATCAGACGGCGGCGCAGTTCCGGGATCGAGGGCGGCAGCAGGAAGATCGACAGCGCGTGCTGGGCCAGATCCGAATTGCGGATCTGCACCTCGCCCTGCCAGTCCACGTCAAAAAGCACGTCCTGCCCGGAATTGATCGCTTCCTGCACAGGGGTCTTGGGCGAGCCGTAGTAGTTGCCGAACACATGCGCGTGCTCCAGCATCTCGCCCTCGTTCACCTTGCGCTTGAAGCTGTCCTCGGTCAGGAAATAGTAATCCTCGCCATCCACCTCGCCCGGGCGCGGCTTGCGCGTGGTGGCCGAGACCGAAAACCGGATCGACGGGTCCCAGTCGCGCAGCCGCTTGGCCAGCGTCGATTTCCCTGCCCCCGAGGGCGAGGACAGGATGATCAGCAGCCCGCGGCGCTGTGCCATGTCATGTTCCCTTCCACATCATTCGACGTTCTGGACCTGCTCGCGCATCTGGTCGATCACCGCCTTGAGCTCCAGCCCCGCCTTGGTCAGCTCGGCATTCTGCGACTTGGAGCACAGGGTATTGGCCTCGCGGTTGAACTCCTGCATCAGGAAATCCAGCTTGCGGCCCACCGCGCCGCCGGCGTCCAGCAATTCGCCCGCCGCGCCGACATGGGCGCGCAGCCGGTCCAGCTCCTCGGTGACGTCGGCCTTGACCGCCATCATCGCCAGTTCCTGCGCCACCCGGTCGGGATCAGCACCCTCGGCATTGTCCAGAATGCGCCGCAGGTTGCCGCGCAGGGTC
>Ga0209692_10001915_pt1 | contig 25330 bp, 15 predicted proteins | sample tdDd472_FD_187129 | JGI IMG/M metagenome (GOLD analysis project Ga0209692, IMG submission 187129) | Marine sediment microbial communities from the Atlantic coast under amendment with organic carbon and nitrate - tdDd47.2 (SPAdes)... | ecosystem: Environmental > Aquatic > Marine > Coastal >... | reverse complement strand
CGATAGTTTTTTGGACTTGGACCCACAACAGTCAATTGATACAGATCAAGTATTAACTGATGCTGGAAGTATTGAACTTACTTTGGTAGGTACTTATCCTGTTGTTAGAGATGCTTACGGTCAAAACTTGTTTCATTTTAGTGAGTTGTTGGCTGATGATGGTGAATTTGACTTTAGAGGAACCTTTTCTCAACCTCGTGATTTGATAAGTAAAAATTTGGTTGATGATTTTTCTTGGGCTGATGATGCTTGGGAATTGGCTTACGATGCAATAAATAGAGCCAATATTGTTCTTGATTATACAGATGTACTTGACGAAAGTGATAGGGATGAATTAAGCGGACAAGCATATTTCTTGCGTGGATTAATGTATTTTGATTTAGTAAGATTTTATGCTAAGCCTTATGAGGCAGGACAATCTAATACTCAGCTTGGGGTTCCTATTGTGTTGAAATCTAATTTTGATGTTAGTAAAGTGGAATATCCGGCACGATCTACAGTCGAAGAAGTATATAATCTGGCGATTTCAGATTTATCTATGGCGAAAAGTTTATTAGGGAATAGTAGTTTTTATGCAAATAAATATGCTGCAGCTGCAATTTTGTCCAGGATTTATTTACAAAAAGGAATGTATGAGGAAGCGGCAATAGAGGCCAATTATGTGATTACCGAAGGCGGATTCGATTTAGCAGAAACTCCTTTTGATGCTTACAATAACGAGACAAATGGTTTTGAGGATGTTTTTACTTTTCAGCAAAATAATGATGATAATATCGGGGAGAATAATGCTGGTATGGCAACTTTTTATGCAAGTACAGATGCTACAGGAAGATCCGATTTTCAAATTACAAATGTGCAAACCGATAAATACGAAGCTGGTGATTTAAGAGGATTGATTCAAACGGATTTAGATGATGATTCAAAAATTACGGATGTAAATAGTATTTATTATTTGGGATTTGGTTCAAATGCTTCAGGTGGAAATTATTGTGCAAAGTGGCTTGATTTTAAAACAAACTTAACATTTGTTCGTTTGGCAGAAATGTATTTGACCAGGGCAGAAGGAAATTTCGAGAGTGGAAACACACTTGGAGCAACTCCTTTGGAAGATATAAATACTATTCGCGACAGAGCTGGATTATCTCCTTTAGGATCGGTTACTCAGAATATAATTAGAACCGAAAGGAAGCTTGAATTGGCATTTGAAGGATTTAGACTTCACGATATTAAGCGTTGGAAAGAATCGGTAGGAACTTTAGCATATGATGCCCCATCATTGGTTATGCCTATTCCGAAGAGAGAAATGGATGTAAATGATAATTTAATCCAGAACGACGGATATTAGTGATAAAGGTTAGTAGAATTAAAAAGGGGCTCATGTGAGCCCCTTTACTTATTTGTTTTTATTTTTCGAATTCGTTTAATTCCATGGCTACGGTTGGAAATAATAGTAGCAATTCTAAAAGAAGCAGAATTGCCATGAATCCACCTATCCATTTTACGCACTTATCGTATGGAATTTTGGCAACACCAAGTACTCCAATCAATACTCCCAAAGTTGGTGTAATCATATTGGTAAAACCATCACCAAATTGGAAAGCCTTAACAGTTGTCTAAGGAAAAACTTCAATTCAACCTTAGTATTGTAATGTCAATGAAATTGTTATGAAAATTATCCTTAAGAGGTAATTTTGAAAAGAGGATAGGTGTAATAACCAGGTGTATATTAAAAGGAATCTTATAAGAATCTATTTTTATTTTATTTTTTTTCAAAAAAAAGTCTTAAATTGAATGAAGGAAATGATTTGAATAATCATATTCGATATTGAAAGCACTAATTTAATTCGATTCTGTAGGGGAATGTCGAATAGTGTTTATAAAAATTCTGCTAACCTATAAAAAACCTTTGTTATGAAATTACTATCTGAAAAATTCAATTAAGAATTTAATTTGTCATTAAAGTCGATTACTTTTTAGTAATCGTTGAATCGTTATATTAATCATTATTTGTCGGCATTAATGATTCATAGCGATTGTTATTTTATCCCTTCTAGCTTTAAGCCCGAATCCACCATTATTTATTGGAAGAGCAATCAGTTCTATAATTTGAGTATTGAATTGTTCTATGATGCAGGAAGCATCAATTGCATTTTGTTCTAAATGGATATTTAGAATTTACACTCAGGTACATCAAATTGTATTAGAGAGAATAAAATGTATACAGAAAACCATATTACTTAAAGCTATATTGTTATAGCGAGCTCTTATATGCTCGAAAGTTTAATGTGAAAGACTAACTAAAAATTAATTTCATGAAAAGACTGATATTTATTGTTTGTGCTTTTATCATGTCAATTCAACTGATAAATGCCCAAACAAAACAGGTAACCGGTACTGTAACCGGAAGTGATGATGGTCTGGGACTCCCAGGAGTATCCGTTATTATCAAAGGAACAACTACAGGATCAAGTACCAATATTGATGGAAAATATGCTATTGATGCAAAAAGTACAGATATCTTGGTGTTCAGTTTTGTAGGAATGCAATCGCAGGAAGTATTAGTTGGTGATCAAAATGTAATCGACATTGTTTTAAGTGCACTTTCTGTTGGTATGGACGAGGTTGTTGTTGTGGCTTATGGTTCGCAGCGAAAAAGAGACTTAACAGGATCTGTTGCTGGTATAAAATCAGAACAATTAAAGAATGTTCCAATTCCGAGTTTTGAGAATGCCTTGCAAGGTCAAACTGCAGGTGTACAGATTAATACCAGTTCTCGTACAGGTGAGGCTAATTCAGTGCGTATTCGAGGAACTTCATCTATAGGTGCTAGTTCTCAGCCGTTATATGTTATCGATGGTGTTCCACAAGGAGATTATATTATTGGGTATACAGGGAATAACACACAGCAATCACCATTGGCTAATATTAATCCAAACGATATAGAGTCTATTCAAGTTCTGAAAGATGCGGCATCTTCTTCATTATATGGTGCAAGAGCTTCTAACGGTGTAATTTTGATTACTACTAAGAGAGGTAAGGCTGGAAAAACTCAAATTGACTTTTCTTACTATGGTGGTATATTGAAGGAAACCAATACGTTTGATGTTTTAAATGGAACTCAGTTTGCTGAACTTTGGAATGAGTCCAATTTTAATGCTGGAGATTCGGATCCTCAGATATTGGGAAGTCCGGAAGAACAAATCAATACTAATTGGTGGGATGCTGTATCAAGAACTGGTAGTATACACGAATGGAGTTTATCTGCTAGAGGAGGAAATGAAAAAACCCAATTTTATACTGGGTTTAGTTATAGACAAGAGGAAGGTTATACTATTGGAGACGAATTTGATAGACTTTCAACCCGTGTAAACGTTGATCATAAATTCTCAGAGAAGTTGAGATTTGGTTCAAATATTGGTTTCTCTCGTGTTGTGAATCAAAGAATATCTAATAATAATTCTGTTTCGTCACCTTCTACGTCGGCATTTCTAAATTATCCAAATGTTCCTATATATGGAGATGGATCTGAACTTTATGGACCAGAAGGAACATTTTATGATGGAAGAGGGGTAAATGTATTTAATAATATTGCATATAATTTAGTAAAAGAAGATGAAGAAAATTCTCATGAGGCTATTACGATCCGACCATTCATTAACTTATTTGCCGAATATGAAATTATTCCTGATTTAGTTTTTAGATCAGAATGGGGATTGGATTATATCGATGTGTCGGAGAAAGTATTCTGGGGAGTTAATTCTGGTGACGGAGGTGGTTCCGGAGGTATTGGTCAGGCTCTTAGTTACAGAAGAACAAACTGGATTCAAACTCAAACTTTACGTTATTCAAAGACTTTTAATGAGGTGCATAACTTCTCTGCATTATTGGGTTTCTCTTATCAGGAAACTCGTTCTGAGAATTCAAATGTTACCGGAGAAGGATTTCCTAATAATGATTTAAGTTCGTTGGATAATGCTGCCAATATAACGAATGGAGGTAGTTCTATTTCTGATGTTGCTCTTGATGGATATTTTTCCAGAATCAATTACAATTATGACAATAAATATTTTGCAGAATTTTCTTTGAGACGAGATGGTTCATCTCGATTTGGAGAAAATGATAAATATGCCTATTTCCCGGCAGGATCTTTAGCTTGGGTGGTTAGTGATGAAGATTTTTTGAGTGAAAACGAATGGTTGACATTCCTAAAGGTACGTACTAGTTATGGTTTAACTGGTAATTCAGAAGTTTTATCAGATGCAACTTCAGAGGCCACAGGTGCAAATTTCCCATCAAGGGGATTGTATATTGGAGGATCTGATTATGCCGGACAACCGGGATTAGCACCTAGTCAGCTTGCAAATCCAGATTTAAAATGGGAGCAAACAGCTCAGTTTAATGTAGGTTTAAATATTGGTTTATTTAATAATAGAGTTGAGCTTGAAGCCGATTACTACATTAAGAAAACAAAAGACTTATTGTTGAATGTCATTTTACCATCGGTTAGTGGTTACGAGGACTATTTTGATAATATTGGTAAACTGGAAAACAAAGGATTCGAATTTAATTTGAATACTCGAAATTTTGTCAAAGATTTTAAATGGAATACTAATTTTAATATTGCGTTTAATAGGAACAAAATTACCAATCTAGATGGTCAAATTATTACAAATGGTATTTCTAGAGCAATTGAAGGCGAGCCGATTGGTGTTTTCTTTACAGTAAAGTATGCTGGTGTTGATCCCGATAATGGTAATGCGTTGTATTACGATTTGGATGGAAACAAAACCAGTACTTATAGTGATGAATTCAGACAGATTGTTGGAGATCCAAATCCGGATTTTACTGGTGGTTTGACAAATACTTTCTCTTATAAGGGAGTCGATCTAAGTGTTCTATTACAATTTGTTTATGGTAATGACATTTACCGTGATGCAGGTAGGTTTGTATCTAATAATGCAAATAGTATTTGGAATCAATCAGTTGATCAGTTAAATAGATGGCAGAAGCCTGGAGATATCACTGATGTACCTAGAGCTGAACTATTTTCAGGAAATGGATCTGGACGTTCTTCACGTTGGATTGAAGATGGATCTTATTTAAGGGTTAAGAATATTACTCTTGGTTACACTTTACCTAAAACTATTGTAGAACGTTTACACCTTAGAAATGTTAGAATTTTTGCGCAGGCTCAGAACTGGTTTACTTTCGATGATTATAGTGGACATGACCCTGAGGTTAGCTCTGAAGGAACTGTAAATATTGGACAAGGACAAGATTTTTTCCAGGCACCTCCTTCAAAAACATTAACATTTGGAGTAAATATTGGCTTATAACTTAAAAACTATAATCATGAAAAAAATATATTTAATCGTGGTGTTTTTTCTGGCAATCTTTACTTCATGTGAGGATGAGTTGGACACAACACCTTTTCAATCAGTTGATGATAATGCTGTGTTTACCACATTGCAAGGGTTTGAAAATGCAGTAGCAGGTGTTTACGATGGATTACAAGATGCAGATGTGTATGGGGCAAATGTGATTCAGGATGCTGAAGTGAAGGCTCAATATGTAATTTGGGGTGGATCATTTACCAGTTACTCAGAAATTGCATCCAAGACAATGGCAACAGTTAACGCAGAATCTACTCGATTATGGGTAGATGGATATGATGTAATAAACCGTGCCAATAAGGTACTAGATGCTTTAGTTGATGGACTTGATGATCCTGCTTTTTTGGCTGTGCAAGATCGTATTAAAGGAGAAGTTTTATTTGCACGCGCCATTACATATTATGAATTGGTGAGAAATTTTGGACTTCCTTATAATTCAGGCTCAGCTTCTGATCCCGGTGTACCAATTATTTTAACAGGAACTTCTGATGTAAGTGATGCACAAGTTGGTTCAACTAGGGCAACCGTGAGTGAAGTATTTAGTCAAATAGTGAGCGATTTAGAGGATGCTGAAACTTTATTACCAGCTGCAGCTGCTTTCGAAAGAGTAAGCATGTATTCTGCAAAAGCATTTCTAGCTCGAGTTTATTTGACTATGAAGGATTATACCAATGCAAATAATTATGCCAATGATGTAATTGACAATGGCGGATTCTCATTAGATGGAAATCCTGCAAGTTCATTTGGACCTGCTAGTTCGCTTGAATCTGTATTTGCAATAGTTCACACTTCCACAGATAATTTATCTAATACGAATGCAGGTTTGAACGACTACTTCTCACCAACCGAGAGAGCGGATATTTCAATACCTCAGAGTACCTTAGATTTATTTCCAGCTGGAGATGCAAGGTTGAGCTCATTGTTTATGGAAGATGACGATCAGATGTGGTCGAACAAGTGGATTGCGGATGATGCCAATCTTCCTATTATTAGGCTAGCAGAAATGTATTTGATTAGTGCTGAGTCATTGTATGAGTCAGGAGGAAGTGAAGATGATGCAACCGACATGTTAAATGTGATTAGAAATAGAGCAAACTTAGCCGATATATCCGTGACAGGCATGGATTTAAGGGATTCCATCAGAATGGAATTCATCAGAGAGTTTATTGCTGAAGGTCATGCAGTGTATGATCTTCAAAGATGGCAATTGCCTGTCGGTTATAGTCTTGCGACGCGAGCCGGAGAAACTGTACCTTGGAATGCTCCAAGTCTGGTTTTTCCTATTCCTCAAAGGGAAATTGATGTGAATGATAATCTTTCCCAAAATCCCGGATATTAATTCCAATAGGTTAGTAGAATTAAAAAGGGGCTCATGTGAGCCCCTTTACTTATATTGTTTGATTTTTAGAATCCGTTTAACTCCATGGTTACAGTTGGGATTAATAGTAATAATCCTAATAGAAGAAGAATTGCCATGAATCCACCTATCCATTTTACCCACTTATCGTATGGGATTTTAGCTACACCAAGCACTCCAATTAATACTCCCGAAGTTGGTGTAATCATATTTGTAAAACCATCACCAAATTGGAAAGCCATAACAGTTGCCTGACGAGGAACTCCAATTAAATCGGAGAATTGCGACATCATTGGCATGGTTAAAGCAGCTTTTGCCGATCCCGATGGAATAATTACATTGATAAAATTTTGAATCAGATACATAATAGAAACTGAAGCCATTTTACCAAAATCATTCATCGATTGGGAGATGTAGTAAAGAATAGAATCAATTACATTACCATCTTCCAATACAATAAGGATACCACCTGCCAAACCAACAATCATAGCTGCCGAAAGGATATCTCTCGAACCTTCAAGGAATAAATGAGTGATTTCGTTTGCTGTATTATTGAAAGCAATACCTGAGAAGATACCCATGGCAAAGAATAAAGTGGCAATCTCCATGATGTACCAACCGTATCCCATTACTCCAACTATCAGATAAATAATGGTGAAAAGAAGTAGGTTCAAAATATAGAAATGAACAGATTTTCTTAAGGACATAAGCCCCATAATAGCAAACAAACCTGTTACTATAGGAAGAACATAGGTAGTCATTTCTGAATTCCCAACTTTCAAGGTACTTTGTGGGTAGTGATAAGAAAATACCACCATTGTAATCAGAAGAATGAAATAAGTAACCCAAGCTGATTTTGGAGTATAGAACTCCAATTCTTCCATATCCGTATCGTTGTGCTTTCTCCAATATTCATCATCGGTGTAAACCAACGATTTTGTTGGATCCTTGCGAATTTTTGCCGCATATCTTAGTATAAATGCAAATCCAATTACATTAATTACCACCCAGCAGAATAGACGATATTCAATACCAGAGAACAATGGTAGGTTGGACAATCCTTGCGCAATACCAATAGTGAAAGGATTCAGAAGTGCTCCTGCAAACCCAAGTCCGGCAGCAACAAAGCAAATACATACACCCACAATAGAATCGTAGCCCATTTTTATAGACATTGGGACAAAGATGATAACGAATGCAATGGTTTCCTCACTCATACCAAAGGTGGCGCCAAAGGCACTAAACACCAGCATGATTAAAGTTAGGATAATATTGTTTACCCCAATTTTCCGGATGGCTTTATTCTTTTCGAGCTTTTTCGTGAACTTTAGAAAGGAATAGATTCCAACATCGATAGATTTGCTGGCATTCATAATCCAGAATGCACCACCAATCACCAAAATAAACATGATGATATCGGCTTTGTCAACGAATCCTTCAAAGAAAGAAGAGAAGATCTCCCAAGATTGCCCTTGACTTTCGATTTCATGATAAGATCCCTGAACGATAACTTCTCTATCGGTTCCATTCACATTAACTGTAGTTCTGTCGAACTTTCCTCCAGGAATAACCCAGGTTAAAATTGCAGATAGCACCACTATCGCAAATACAATTACATAGGTATGTGGTATTTTTTTAAACATTTGTATTGATTTAGGTTGATTGCTTTGTTTTCCCCTTTAAAATTGAATGCGTAAAAATAGAAAAATATCAAGATAATTGGAGCATCAAAATAATATTAAAAGGCATATCGAAAAGGTTTGCAATTTGTCCAATTTTCCCTAATATTTGCATATTCGAATATTAGTATTAATTGCTAAGTTCGAAAATCATAAATTATACAATACTACCAATATGAAGTTGTTGATTAGCAATATAAAAACCTTAGTTCAGGTTGAAGAAAATCCACGTAAATGGGTGGCTGGAACTGATATGGCAAACTTAAATTGCATTGATAATGCATATTTACTGATTGAAGATGAAAAGATAGCTGATTTCGGTAAAATGGAAGATGTGCCAAATTACGACGAATTAGAAGGATTCGATCAGGTAGAAGAAATTGATGCTACCGGACGAATGGTATTCCCATCTTTCTGCGATTCGCATACCCATTTGGTTTATGCCGGAAGTCGCGAAATTGAGTATACCGATAAAATTAAAGGTCTTTCTTATGAGGAGATTGCAAAGCGTGGTGGTGGAATTTTAAATTCAGCCAAGCGCATGCATGATGCTACTGAAGATGAATTGTATGCATCAGCAATGGAACGTATTCACGAAATCATTAGCATGGGAACCGGTGCTGTTGAAATCAAGAGTGGATATGGTTTGACTGTTGAAGATGAGTTGAAGATGCTTCGCGTAATCAAGCGAATTAAAGAAACCACACCTTTAACTATTAAGGCAAGCTTTTTGGGAGCTCATGCTGTTCCTGCTGAATACAAAGGTCGTCAGGGAGAGTATGTTGATTTGGTAATCAACGAAATGATTCCAATGGTTGCTGCCGAAGAATTGGCTGATTATATTGATGTATTCTGCGATAAAGGATTTTTCACTGTCGAGGAAACTGATCGTATTTTGAATGCTGGAATGAAACACGGAATGCGTCCTAAAATCCATGCCAATGAGTTGGATTATTCAGGAGGTATTCAGGTAGGAGTGAAGTACAATGCTCTATCGGTTGACCACTTGGAGTTTGTAGGCGATGAGGAAATAGAATGCCTAAAGAAATCTGAAACTATGCCAACTGTTTTGCCTGGTGCAGCTTTCTTTCTAAATATGGTTTGTTCGCCTGTTCGCAATATGATGAATGCAGGATTACCAGTTGCTTTGGCTTCTGATTTCAATCCAGGATCATCTCCATCGGGTAATATGAAATTCATCATGTCATTGGCTTGTATCAACTATAAAATGTTACCACAGGAAGCTGTGAATGCGACTACAATAAACTCTGCTTACGCAATGGGCGTTCAGGAAGAGTTGGGAAGTATTGCAAAAGGTAAAATTGCCAATGTTTTCATCACCAAAGAAATTCCATCTATTGAGTTTATGCCATACGCTTATGGTAGCAACCTGATTGATGCTGTGATTTTGAGAGGTCAGAGATTGTAAAAAGGTAACCACAAAGAGCACGAAGGTGTTTCACAAAGGACACAAAGAATTTGAAGAACATCATATTTAAGCTTAGTGTTCTTAGTGAATAAACTTAGAGTCCTTTGTGGTTAGGGAATAGAAACAAATAAATCAATAATAAAATATCTACTATCAGTAATCTTGATACTTTGTTCTTGCTACTTGATACTAGATTAACACAAACACTATAATGAAACAATTAATCGAATGTGTTCCTAATTTCTCAGAAGGGAACGACATGAATATCATTAAGCAGATTACTAACGAAATTGAATCTGTAGAAGGTGTAAGCCTTGTTGATGTTGATCCGGGAAAAGCGACTAACCGTACGGTTGTAACTATGGTAGGTACTCCTGATGAGGTTTTGGAAGCAGCTGTAAAAGCTGTTAAAAAAGCGGCTGAATTGATCGATATGAGTAAGCACTCTGGTGCTCACCCACGTTTCGGAGCAACTGACGTTTGTCCATTGGTACCTGTTGCAAACATTACTATGGAAGAGACTGTGGTATTGGCACATAAATTGGCTGAGCGTATTGGTACAGAGCTAGGTATTCCTGTTTATTGCTACGAGAATGCTGCACGTATCGAGGAGCGTAAGAACTTAGCTGTTTGTCGTGCTGGAGAGTACGAGGCAGTGAAAGATCGTATTGGAACTGAGCGTTGGAAGCCGGATTTCGGACCAGCTGAGTTTACCGATGCTGTTGCTAAATCGGGTGTTACTGCAGTTAGTGCACGTAACTTCCTAGTTGCTTATAACTTCAACCTAAATACAACATCTACTCGTCGTGCCAATGCAATTGCATTCGATGTTCGTGAACGTGGTCGTACTATGCGTGAAGGAAATCCTATCACAGGAAAGATTGTAAAAGATGAGAACGGTAAGCCGGTAATGACTCCGGGAACCTTGAAGGCTACTAAAGCAATTGGATGGTTTATCGAGGAGTTTGGCGTTGCTCAGATCTCTATGAACATGACTGATATCTCTATCACTTCTATTCACCAGGCATTCGATGAGGTTTGTGCTAAGGCTCAAGCTCGTGGTATCCGTGTTACTGGATCTGAGTTGGTAGGTGTTGTGCCTTTGAAGGCGATGTTGGATGCTGGTAAGCATTACTTACGTATGCAAGGTCGTTCAACAGGTATCGCTGATCGTGAGATTATCAAGATTGCCGTTAAATCTTTAGGATTAGATGAGCTATATCCATTCGATGCAGACAAGAAAATTATTGAGTATATTCTTGAAAACGAAGCTAAGAAAGGCACGAAGAAATTAGTTGACATGAGCTTAACTGCTTTTGTTGAAGAGACTGCTTCAGAATCTATGGCTCCGGGTGGAGGATCTATCTCTGCTTATATGGGTGCAATGGGTGCTGCTCTTGGTTCAATGGTTGCTAACCTTTCGGCTCACAAGCCAGGATGGGACGAGCGTTGGGAAGAGTTCTCTGACTGGGCTGAAAAAGGAAAAGAGTATCACAGCAAACTAAACTGGTTGGTTGACGAAGATACCAATGCCTTTAACAAAATTATGGATGCCATTCGTTTGCCTAAGAAAACAGAGGAAGAGAAAGCTGCTCGTGCCGAGGCTATGGAAGAAGCAACTAAATTTGCTACTATGGTTCCTTTCCAAACAATGGAGCTTTGCTTAGGTTCTATGGATGTTGCTAAGGCTATGGCTGAGATCGGAAACCCTAACTCTGTTACTGATGCTGGTGTAGGTGCATTGGCTGCTCGTTCTGGTGTTATTGGTGCTTTCATGAATGTGAAGATCAATGCTGCCGACCTTACTGATAAGGCTTGGGCGCAAGACATTATCGCGAAAGGACAAGCTATTGTTGACAAGGCACAAGCTTTGGAAAACGAAATCGTTGAAATGGTAAATGCTAAGATATAGTTAGCAGTACCACGATAATATTTTACTTCAAACCTGTCAGGATTTTAAATTCTGACAGGTTTTTTTATGCAGTCATACTCCGACTATAAGCAAGCCGTAAATGTCGGGGTATGGCTTGTCTTTCATTACTTAAACTTTATAAATGATTTTTTTCAGTGAGTTATGAGGGGCTATTTAGATGCGATGGATAGTTTTTACAATAGATAATTAGTTTAACTATCTACCTGTTTAACTCAAAATTAGATTCTTAACGAGAGATCTGTTTAATTTACTATACTTAAGTGGAAAACAATCAAATTTCCTATTTTGAAAGTTTATTGCTTAAAATACATGAAAATTAAAAATCATTCAATTTATTTTGTTCTGCCTTGAGGTATTCTTTTTTTTGTATTTCACTTTTAGCAATTGCAAATGTGAAAAAATATTTCCCTTTTTCGGAATCTCGAATATTGAAGACATAGATAGAATTGTGTTTTTTAGCTACAAATGATATTCCTTTTCTCTTGGTGTCATGCATGTCTTTTACATCCTTGAGATCATATTTTTTTCTAACTAGTTTAAAAAATTCAGTAACCTCACTAATATTGTCAAATAGTGTAGTGAATGAAATATTGTATAGTATACCAGTATCTGTGTTTCTACCTTCCAAATAGCCCTTTTTACCACCTACAGTTGTAACTTCTTTGTCTGGGGCTGTTGTGTTACTACCTAGAACATAACCTTTCAAACTCTGAGCTTGTGCTCCAAGTGTTAGTATAAATACTATTAGCATTAAAAATATTCTCTTCATATTTAATGTTTTAAAAGTCTGATTTATCAACTTTTACAGAGTTTAACCGGATTTGGAATCCTGATAATCCATTGGTTCTATTTGCTACAACGGTGTATTTGTATTTTCCTTTAGTTTTAGTATAACAAGGTACAAAACCTCCAGAATTAAAAGTTGTTAATATTTCTTTAGTATTTAATCTGTAGGCATCAGAAACTGCCTCAATCCAGTTGTAGTCTATCCCTTGTCTTGTATATGCAAGACCAATTATTTTACCATCGTTTTCTTGAATAATTAATAAGCCTTTACAGCCACCTAAACTAAAATCTTTAACCTTGGTTGTTTTTGCAATTTCGTCACCTATCTTATATTTGTTCATATTAATTTTAGTACAACTTGAAAGTGATACGATTAAAGTTGCTATAACTCCTAAAATAATCCTATTCATAGATCCTTTTTTTTAATAAAAATGATATTGTTTTTTTTAATAAAGTTTATCGTATTATGATGTCAATTATTAAAAGAACAAATGTATAAAACATTGTCAAATACGATGGAGTATAAGAGATTAATAAATTATAAATTAGTTCTTGGAGGCATTTTATTTAAGGAGTTTGAGCAGAGAATTCACAATTATCATTTAGATGATAAGAATAATTCGATACGTCTTACATTGTAAACAAACTGAATCGTGTCGGGTATGAATAATCTTATTGAGAGCCTCACAAAAAAGTGAGAATCTAAAGCAATTCTTCCAGCAACTTACCAAACCATCTTCGAGATTTCTCCTTTCCTTTAGCAAATAACTAATTCTTTGTTGTGAAAACATGTTTCTCGCGGGAAACACACTTTCACGGAGCTGTGAAAGCTTCCTGCCGATGGTAGAAGAAAAAAAATGATTGGTGAAAGTATGCTGCCACCGGCGCAAGCTTTTCACAAGTTGGTGAATTTGTAGTGCCAGGTAGAGTAGATATTCACCAGATGTGGAGGCTATTTATATCGCATTGTTTGTTCTTTTACTTATTGTATTTGTTTTCTTTCTTCTGATATTGATGCAATTAAAAATAATGAAATTATTTTTTAGTTATCGTAATAATTGCTAAATTCAAATAACTATTATTTAAATTAAAATTTATACTTATGTTTGAATCAGTTCATTTAGCAAACTTACGTCACAACGAATACATACAGTTTATTCGTAATTTTTTAGAGATTTTAAGCGATTATGATCTTGAAACTTTAAAAATTAAAACACAATCGGATAGTCTCTCAGCTTTGATTGATAGTATGATTGCCTTGTATATGCCCGATAGGGGGAGTGCATTAACAAAGCTTTTGCAAGAAGACGATGAAAGAAGAGATAAGGCTATTAATGGGATACAATCTGCGATATTTGCATATACATATCATTACGATGTGGAAGTAAAAGGTGCAGCAGATGTTTTATTACCTTCGATGAAAAAGTATGGTACTGGTATAGCCAAACAAAATTATCAGGCTGAAACTGCAATTATCGATTCTATTGTTGAAGAATGGAAACGAGAAGCGGTTTATGTTGATGCTTTGAGTAAGTTAAGTTTGACTGATTGGTTGAATGAACTGGAAACATCAAACACCAAATTCAATACAGACTATTTGGAGCGTGTGAAAGAAAATGCTGAAGCTCCAGAAGTGAAGATTGTGGATTTAAGAAAGCAAATTAATGAAGCCTATCGAGTGCTTACCGATAGAATTGAAGCTTTTGATACTATTGGCGAAGGGGTGGAGTATGCTAACATTATAAAATTAACCAATAGTTTAATTGAAAAGTACAATGCTGTGCTTGCCGCCAGAAACCATAAAGAAGAGGAAGAAATTATAACAGAAGAATAGTAATTAGTTCAATTATAAAACGACTTTATTATAAAATTTAGGATAAACCTGTCAGGATCTTAATACCTGACAGGTTTTTATTTTACTGTATCGGCTTAAAGCCATTCCCATACACATCATTGGTGTCGAGTGTCGCAATGAACGCCTCGGGATCTATTCCTTTTACAAATGTTTCTAGCTGACCCAGTTCTTTTCTGTTTAAGGCTGTAAAGATGATTTTCTTCTGATCTTTGTGGAATAAACCTTCTCCTTTTAGGTAGGTTCCGCCTCTGTCCATATCTAATATTCGATTTCTTATTTCGTCGTGCTTATCGGAGATAATTAAGGCAGCCTTCTTGGCATCCATACCCATTAAAACGGCATCAACGGTTTTGGAGATACATAAAATAGCAATGATGCAATAGGGAGCCAGATCAATATCTTGAAAAACGAGGATAGATGTTAGAACAATAAATCCATCAATTACAATAAACATTTGTCCTAATGAAACACGGAACCATTTTGAAAAAATACGGGCTATGATATCCGTTCCTCCTGTTGTGGCTCCTGCTGTCACAACCAATCCGATACCTAAACCTATTATAGCTCCTCCAAACATCGAGGATACCAGCAAATCTTTTGTGATGATTGGATTTCCGTATAGATAGGTTATTCCGTCGATAAAGACAGATCCCAGCACCATAGCTAGTATGGTTTTTATGCCAAACTTACCACCCAGAATTTTAATGCCCCAGGCAAGCAAAGGAATGTTAATGCAAAGAGCTATGGTTCCTACAGGGAAATCAATCAGTTGATTTAAGATGATACTAAAACCAAATACGCCACCGGGAACCAATTTGTGTGGCATAATGAAAAAATTGTAGCCAAGAGCTACTAAAAGGGATCCGAAAACAATTAAAGAGTAGTTACGAAACCATAAGGATGAGAATAATTTCTCCTGTGGAAATGACTTCTTTTTATATTGAGGCATGATCATACGATTTTATAACCAAAGGATTTTTCTTCGGCAGAATTAAAAATGTGCGCATACAATTAGCTACGACACTAATGATGTCGGAACTTTTAAATGCAATAAATAAATGTAAGATTAGAGCTATGGAGAAAAGCATAGCTATTGGAAGGACATTGAGGCAACATCCTTAGTAATATTCACGGGTATCTTTTTCTTAATTCTTTTTTAAATCTCATGACCTTTTGTAATCGCTTGAACTTGTGTGCGAAATTAGGAAAAAATAATGAAGGATAAATGGTTTGGAAATAAAAAAAGGGACATGCCATGGCATGTCCCTAAGGTATGGGTAAATTAAATATTATAATCCCAACAACAAACTATCCGGATCTTTACCATCGAATAGCATCTTGTGTGGGTTTTCAATCATTTCTTTAATTTTTACAAGGAAACCAACCGAATCCTTACCATCAATTACACGATGATCGTAGGATAGGGCAATGTACATCATTGGGCGAATTTCAACCTTGCCATTTACAGCAACAGGACGTTCCACGATATTGTGCATTCCTAAAATCCCCGATTGTGGAGGATTAATAATAGGCGTACTCAATAAAGAGCCAAAAACTCCACCATTTGTAATGGTAAAAGTACCGCCAGTCATTTCATCCAGGCTAATTTTACCTGTGCGAGCTTTGTTTGCCAAAGCCATTAAGTTCTTTTCAATATCGGCTAGACCTAAGCTCTCGGTATTTCTGATTACAGGGACCATTAATCCTTTAGGAGTTTGAACTGCAATGGCAATATCAGCATATTCAGGTGTTACAATTTCATCTCCATCAATCATTGAGTTAACTGCCGGATGCAATTTTAAAGCTTCTGAAGCTGCTTTTGTAAAAAAGGACATGAATCCCAGTTTGATATCGTGAGTTTCCACAAACTTCTTCTGGTATTTTTTTCTCATTTCCATAACTGCACTCATGTCCACCTCGTTAAAAGTGGTCAACATAGCAGTTTCGTTCTTTACCGATACCAAGCGTGCACTCAACTTCTTTCGAAGATTGGTCATTTTTGTACGCTTCTGATCGCGAGAAATACTTTTTGGTTCAGCAGCAACAGGCTGATTGTTTTTATTCTCGACTACCGCTTGAATGTCTTTTTTCGATAATCTCTGTAATCCTGCAATTACATCATCTACCGAAAGTTGATTCTCTTCCATTAGCTTTTTTGCAATAGGAGAGATTTTTACATCCTTGAAATTGTCAGATTCAACTTTCTTGGTTTCAGTAGCTGCAGGCTCTGCAACTTTAGCTGGAGCATCCTCTTTTTTAGATTCAGATTTTGCTTCCGGAGCTTCTCCTGCAAAGCTGGTGTCTATATTACAAGCAACAGATCCGACTTCAACAGTATCGCCTTCTTGCGCTAGAATCTGGATTTTTCCTCCTTCATCAGCAACAAGAGTAAGAGTGGCTTTGTCTGATTCAATCTCAGCAATGTCTTGATCTTTCTCAACAATATCACCATCGGCAACAAACCAACTGGCTATTTCTACTTCGGAAATGGATTCTCCCGGACTGGGTATTTTTATTTCAATCATTTGAATATGTTATTGTTTTTAGTATCAAGTAAAGAGAATAAAGTATCAAGATGGTGTTTGATTTCTTGTGTGAGTTGTCTTGATACTTTGTACTTTATACTTGTGTCTTTTTGATTTACATTAACAACTTGCTCTTTTTTTCTTCGAAATATTCGTGAGTTTGAAGGATTTCTTCATGTGAACTTCCTTCAACACATTGCAATCCGCAATATTTTAGTTTGCGATCACAATCACACTTTCTAAATACCTTGTTGATGATTTCATTCTGCCCAAGCATGTGAATTTTAGCCAATCCAGTTGCAGGACTACCACTAGCCTGACGTGCAACAGGAACTAATTTTACATCCTTGTACTTGAACTCGTAATTTACAAACTGCCAAGCACCCATATTTTCCGGTTCTTCCTGAACCCAAAGATGAAGGATTGCGTTTGGATATCTTTCTAAAATTTGATCAACTTGCTTGTGTGGGAACGGATATAATTGTTCGATACGCACCAAGGCGATATCCTGAGCATTCAACTTTTCTTTTTGAGCCAATAAATCGTAATAGATTTTACCCGAACAGAAAACTACTCTTCGAACCTCTTCAGCAATTACATTGTCATCATCAATTGCCTCCTGAAAATGTCCTTTTGCCATCTCATCCATGCTCGACATACAAGCTGGATGACGCAATAAACTCTTAGGAGAGAAGCAAATCAATGGTACACGAATTTCACGTTTAACCTGTCTTCTCAACATGTGAAACAAGTTGGCAGGAGTAGTAGGATTGGTAATTTGCATGTTGTTATTGGCACAAAGAGTAAGAAAACGTTCCATTCTCGCACTTGAATGTTCTGCACCTTGCCCTTCATATCCATGAGGAAGATACATTACCAAACCATTTTTAATACCCCACTTATCTTCAGCAGCACTGATGTATTGATCAATTACTGCTTGAGCAACATTGTGGAAATCTCCAAATTGAGCTTCCCAAATGGTCAATCCCGAAGGATGCGCCATCGCATATCCATATTCATAACCAAGCACACCATACTCGCTCAAGGATGAATTGTAAACATGAAATGGAGCTTGATCTTTGTCTATATTTTTAAGAGGGAAATATTTTTTATCCGTCTCTTCGATAACCAAAGCTGCATGACGGTGCGAGAAAGTTCCTCGTTCCGAATCCTGTCCGCTAATTCTTACCGAATTACCTTCGGATAACAAGCTCGAATAAGCCAATAGCTCACCCATTGCCCAGTCCATTCGGTCATTGGTAACCATATTTTTTCTATCGGACATAAGCTTACCGATTTTTTTGAAAAAATGGAGGTCATCAGGCAGATGGGTAATTTTATCAGCCAGATTCAGTAAAGATTTTTTATTTACACCCGTTTCAGGTGAGCTTTCAAAATCAGAATCACAAGAATATCTTATTCCTTCATAATAGTTATCTAGGAATGGTTGAATAATAACCTTGTCGAATGTTTTTGAAAGCTCAAATTTGTGATCTAACAATTTGTTATAATTCGTGTTTATATCTTTAATTTCCGAAGGTGTGTAAACTCCCTTTTCGATAAGATGATTTGCATAAAGATCTCGTGGATTCTTATGTTTAGCAATTTCCTTATACAATATTGGTTGAGTGAAGCGAGGTTCGTCTCCTTCGTTGTGTCCGTATTTTCTGTACGAAAGAATATCAATGAAAACGTCGGTATTGAATTCCTGACGATATTCCATTGCTAATTTAATCGTGAAAATTAAGGCTTCCACATCATCCCCATTCACATGGAATACAGGAGATCTGGTTACCTTCGCAACGTCGGTACAATACGTACTCGATCTGGCATCCAGGTAATTGGTTGTAAATCCAACCTGATTGTTGATGACCAAATGGATGGTTCCACCTGTTTTATATCCTTTCAACTGAGACATCTGAACTGTTTCGTAAACAATTCCCTGACCAGCAATAGCCGCATCACCATGTATCACAACAGGAACCAATTTATCCTGATCCCCGGAATAATCGTTATCTATTTTTGAACGAGAAATTCCCTGAACAACAGCACCAACAGTTTCCAGATGCGATGGATTCGGAGCCAAATGTAATTTCACTTCACTTCCATCATCCGTTTTAACGGTATTTCCATAGCCCAAATGATATTTTACATCACCTAAAGCAATGTCCTCTTCGAATTCCTCACCAACAAATTCTTTGAAGATATTCTCGTAAGGTTTCTCCAAAATATTAGCGAGTATATTTAATCTTCCGCGATGTGCCATTCCAAAAATGAACTCCTGAACTCCAAGCTCAGCACCTCGTTCAATCATTGCATCTAAAGCAGGAATTAAGGTTTCGGCACCTTCTAAGGAGAATCGTTTCTGACCAACGAATTTTTTGTGAATGTAGTTCTCGAATCCAACAGCCATTTTCAGATGATAGTAAATGTGCTTGCGTTGTTCTTCCGTAAATTGTGGAGTATTCTTAGAGCTCTCCATCTTTTTCTGTAACCAACGCAACATCTGAGGATGTCTCACAAATACATATTCCGCTCCTATTGATTTACAGTAGGTCTCCTGTAAGTGAGCCACAATATCTTTCAATTTGGCAACTCCAATTCCAATTTCTTTACCAGCATGAAAAAGGGTATTTAAATCGGATTCGGATAAATCGAAATTTTCGATATCAAGAGTAGGGAAATATTTTCTGCGAGTACGAACCGGATTTGTCTTTGTGAACAGGTGTCCACGCTGACGATAAGCCTGAATCAAATTCATCACATTGAATTCCTTGCTCATCGATTCGCTTGCAGGTGCATTATCTGAAACCGAAGTCTGCTTTACCGGAAATTTAGCCGATGCAAAATCAAAACCCTGGAAAAAGGTTCTCCAACTTTCTTCGACAGATTCGGGATCATTTTTATAGGATTGGTAGAGTTCATCAATGTATTCGATTTCACTATTACCCAAAAAACTAAATTTATCCATAGAGTTGTTTGTTGTTCTTATCTGATTTTTGTTGTCACTTAAACAAATGTATTAATTTTGAAATGTTTCAGGATATCAAATATCGAATAAAAGACGAAAAGGTCATTTTTTTTTCTAATGAACTCATAGACTTTTTCTATGAGCTGATTTTGTTTAACAGTGAATAAAAAAATACTTCTATAATTTTTTATTTGTAGAGAGTTCCAAGTACTTTAGTTTTGCATTCAGAAACATCAAATACTTTAATTATGTCTTTGCTCCGATTAGCCTTTGCTATTCTTACTTTAGCTACATTTATAAGCTGCAATAATTTACAAAAAAAAACGCATTTGGATTTACAGAAAGGGGATTTGATTTTTCAGGATTTAGATTCCGATTCCATAAGTGATGCAATAGAGTCGGTAACTGGAGGAAAGGAGCAATTGAATTTCTCACACATTGGAATAGTGGATTTGAATGAAAAGGGAGAGGTATTTGTTCTGGAAGCCATATCAAAAGGCGTTAGCTATACACCGATTGATTCCTTTTTGAATAGAAATACAGATGCAAATGGTAATCCCAAAGTCGCAGTTGGGCGATTAAAATCAGAGTATTCGAGTAAAATACAATCTGCCTTAGACTATGGTAAAAGATTGATTGGGGCTCCCTACGATAATGTGTATATAATTGGAGATTCAAATTACTATTGTTCTGAATTGATTTATGAGATGTTTGTGAATACATCTGATTCCAGCGAGGTTTTTTTATTAAATCCTATGACATTCAAGGCTCCTGAATCTGAAGAATTTCTTCCATTCTGGATCGATTATTATCAACAATTAGGAGTAGATATTCCTGAAGGCAAACCAGGTTTAAATCCGAATGGAATGTTTCAATCTTCTAAAATCGAAATTATTTACCCTTACCAATAGAGTTTCTTTAAAGAACTCTTTTAATTATAAATAATGAATTCATTTTTAAAACAAATTACCAAAGAACTCTATACTAACTACGGTGCAGAATTGTCCAAGTGTATATTGGTATTTCCTAACCGAAGAGCTGGATTGTTCTTTTCGAAATATTTAAATGAACTTGTAGAGAAACCTCTTTGGGCTCCAAAAGTTCATACCATTAGCGAGTTTTTCCGATCACTTTCAAAATATCAGATTGAGGATAATCTTGGACTGCTTTTTAGACTGTACAAGATCTATATCAAGAGGATGAAAGTGAGCGAAAGCTTTGATGAATTTTATCATTGGGGAGAGATGCTATTGGGCGATTTCGATGATTTGGATAAATACAGGGTAAATGCGGAACATTTATTTCAAAATTTAGCAGAGGAAAAAGAGATTGATAATCTTTTTGATTATTTGGATGAGGAACAGATTCAGGCAATTCAATCCTTTTGGAGCACATTTCGACCAGAAAAATATTCTGAGCATCAGAAAGAATTCGTTAATCTTTGGGAAAATCTATATCATATCTATTCTGATTTTAGAAAGGAATTGGAATCGGAAGGATTGGCTTTTGAGGGAATGGCTTCGAGAAGTTTAGTAGATAGATTAGAATCAGGAGAGCTTCAAATTGAGGCAAAACGAATCATATTTGTAGGATTTAATGCACTTAATAGATGTGAAATAGATTTGTTTGTTCGACTAAAGAAGATAGATGTAGCCGATTTCTATTGGGATTACGATGAATCTTATCTTAAAAATCCATATCATGAGGCAGGATTGTTTTTGAGAGATAATTTAAAGAGATTTCCATCACCAAAAACCAATGTGACCTTTAATAGCATTAAAGAAAACAATGCTAAAGTGGAGTTTGTATCCCTTTCATCAGAAGTAGGACAAGCAAAATATACTCACTCAGTCGTCCAGAAATTCTGTGAAAATTCTGATGTGGCACTAGAGGAAACAGCAATAGTTTTGGCGGATGAGGAATTGTTATTGCCAGTTTTGCATTCCATTCCTGAAAGTATAGAGAATGTGAATGTAACTATGGGATATCCGGCAAAAAATACGCCGGTAGCTAGCCTGTTACGTTTGGTTATTGAACTGCAGAAAAGTGCTAAAAAAGCAGGTCGAGAATATGTGTTCCACCATAAGCAGGTTTTGGCATTGCTGAATCATCAGTATTTGAATTCGGTAAACCCCGAATTGGCTCACAAGCTCACTCAAGAAATTTTAAAAACTAATAAAATTAAGGTTTCACAAAGCAGCCTTAAAGGAGATGAGGTGTTGGAAAGACTCTTCACACCTGTTGGTGATGTTGAGAAATTTGCTTTGTACTTGCTGAATTTATTGCAGAATGTATATCAGCGATTGGAGTCTGAAGATGAGGAAAAATCACTGGTTGATAAGATAGAACAGGAGTATATTTATCATTTATTTCTCGCTATTAAGAGATTGAAAGGATTGCTCGATCAGCATAAAATTGATGTGAAACAGGATACCTTCTTCAAAATTTTGGAGAAAATGATTCAATCCTTAAGCATTCCTTTTGAAGGAGAACCTTTGGCAGGTTTGCAGGTAATGGGGATTTTGGAGACCCGTTTGCTCGATTTTAAGAAGATTGTGGTACTATCGATGAATGAAGGAAAACTGCCCAAAACAGGAGCTGCCAATTCCTTTGTTCCATATCACTTGCGTAAAGGATTTGGGATGCCAACAATCGATCATCAGGATGCGATTTTTGCCTATTATTTTTACAGATTAATTCAGCGTGCCGATGATATTAAGTTATTGTATTCCACACAAAGTGATGGTATAAGAACTGGTGAAATGAGTCGATTCTTGTATCAGTTAAAATACGAATCTGATTTTAAGATTACCGAGAGTAGTCCTGGATACGACATCTCTTTAAAAGAAGGAAAACCAATTTCTGTTGCTAAGAATCAGAGAATTTTAAATCGCCTGAATGAATATTGTGGTGATAGTTTCAGAAGTTTTTCTCCATCGGCATTGAATACCTATTTGGCTTGCCCTTTAAGCTTTTATTTTAAATATTTGGCTGGATTAAAAGAGCCTGATGCGGTGTTGGAAGAGATCGATCCGCCTACATTCGGGAATCTATTTCATGATACTCTTGAAGAATTGTACAAACCATATTTAGGCAAGGTTCTAGAGAAGGAAGATTTAGAAAAATTACGAAAGAATAAAGACCTGATTGAAGAGACTTTAAGAGAATCATTCCGCAAGAATTACTTTCACATTTCTAAAGAGCAAAGATTGGAAATATCAGGAAGAAACCTATTGATATTCGATATTCTGATTAAATATATTGATAGGATATTGGTTTTGGATCAGCAATTTGCACCTTTTCAAATTCTGTCTTTGGAGGATACATATAAAATACAGATTTCAATATCGAAAGATAGAAAAGTGAATATTAGTGGACTAATTGACCGTGTAGATAAGGTAAATGATACCATTAGAATTTTGGATTATAAGACAGGAAAAGCTGATTTATTTTTCAGAGATATAGATTCTTTGTTCGAAAAAGAAGGGAAGAATAGAAATAAAGCTGCATTCCAAACCTTTTTGTATTGCTTGTTTTACGAAGATAAAACCAGAGCTGCAGAAGCGATTTCACCAGGTGTGTACAGTTTGAAAGAGTTCTTTGGAGGAAAGTTCAATTGTATTCTATCACAAAAAGAGGGAAGAGGGAAACCTATACCTGTTGCTGATTACAGAGCCTTTAAGCAAGAATTTACGGATTCTTTGCAAGAATTAATTGAGGAAATATTTAATTCTGAAGTTCCTTTTTCTCAAGTAGAAAATCAGGATGTTTGCAGAACTTGTTTGTACTCGGAAATTTGTCATCGATAAAGCCTGTATATTTGTTAGATGTATCTTAAGCTAAAACTATGTGGAGATGTATTTTTATATTAATTGTTGTTTTGTTGATGGGAACCGATGTTTTTTCACAAAAAAAATACAGCATTAAATCCCGAAAGGCAATTTCGCTTTACGAATCGGCAGGGGAATCTTATCGAAACAGGGATAATGAGAAAACACTTCAGCTATTGGAACAAGCCATCAAACAGAATCCAAAATTTATAGAGGCTTGGCTTTTTAAGGCTGATGTATTGCACAGCTTAGGGAAAAGTGATTTAGAAATAGAAGCTTATAAAAGAGCAATTGAAATAGATGCAGTTTATTTTCCAAATGTTCATTTTAATCTGGCAAATTCCTATTTGAAAGTTGGCAAATATGAAGATGCAAAAATGAAATATAGGGACTTTTTGTCTTTCCCAAAAATCTCAAGAAGAAATAAGAAATTGGCTGAAAAACGATTGAAGAATTGCGATTTTGCAATGGAAATGATGAAGACCCCGGTAGAATTTCATCCAATAAATCTAGGAGAAGCTGTAAACTCAGAATTTGATGAGTACTGGCCAAGCTTAACTGCAGATGAAGAAATTCTTGTTTTTACTCGTTTGAGTCCAGTTGAAAATTTAGGCAAGGAAATTAGAGTTAAAAGACAGGAAGATTTTTGGGTTTCGTTTCGAAACAATACTACCTGGCGACCAGCACAGACTTTATCAACAACAATAAATACAAGTAATAACGAAGGTGCGCAAAGTATTACTGCCGATGGTAGATACATGTATTTTACAGCTTGTGATCGAAAACAGGGATTGGGGCGCTGTGATATCTATTATTCAATTAAGGAAGGTGAGGAATGGTCGAAACCTATAAATCTTGGAAAACCAGTTAATTCTACTGCCTGGGATGCTCAACCAAGTATTTCTGCAGATGGGCGCATTTTGTATTTTGTTAGCAACCGAAAAACAGGAAAAGGCAAAATGGATATTTATCAATCTACACTTTTGGAAATATTGACAGACGGTCGACAAAGATGGTCTCAACCTATTAATTTACCTGTAAATACCAGAGATAATGAAATGTCGCCATTTATTCACGCCAGCAATGAATATTTGATCTTTGCATCGGATGGATTGAAGGGAATGGGTGGATTTGATTTGTATAAGAGTACTTCTGATAAGGGAAAGATGTGGACTAAACCTGTGAATTTGGGTTATCCTATCAATACATTTGGTGATGAGCTGGGTTTGGTGATCAATGCAAAAAGTGATAAAGCTTACTTTTCATCGGATAGGCTGGAAGGTAAAGGAAAAGATATTTTTATATTTGATTTACCAGTAGAGCATCAACCTCCTGCAGTTTCGTGGCTAAAAGGAAAAGTGTTCGATGAGGTATCGAAAAAGAAATTATTTGCTTCCTTACAATTGATTGATTTGGCAACAAAGGATACCATTGCTCAAATCAATTCGGATAGAATAAATGGAAATTATCTGGTTTGTTTGCCTGCAGGCAGAGAATATTTGTTTTCCGCAGAAAGTGAAGGATATTTGTTTTATTCCGATCATTTTTCTCTATTCGATGAAAAAGAGAAAT
>Ga0209692_10001911_pt1 | contig 25363 bp, 22 predicted proteins | sample tdDd472_FD_187129 | JGI IMG/M metagenome (GOLD analysis project Ga0209692, IMG submission 187129) | Marine sediment microbial communities from the Atlantic coast under amendment with organic carbon and nitrate - tdDd47.2 (SPAdes)... | ecosystem: Environmental > Aquatic > Marine > Coastal >... | reverse complement strand
GGAAGGACCTATCGGTAAAAATGAAAAAACTTCTTTTATGCTTTCAGGAAGAAGAAGTTATGCCGATTTGTTCTTAAAGCTATCTTCGGATGAAGATGTAAAAGACAATACTGTTTATTTCTATGACGTTAATGCGAAAATCAATCATCGATTTAATGATAAAAACAGGCTTTTTGTTTCCACTTATTTGGGAAAAGATAAATTCAAGAGTAATGAAAATGAATTAAACTATGGAAATAAAACAGTAAGCCTACGCTGGAATCATCTTTTTTCAAATAAGCTATTTTCTAATGCTACCTTCCTTTATAGTAAATACGATTACGAACTATCGAACCGATTGGGTGCTGATGCTTTTAAATGGCAATCAAACATGGAAGATTATTCAGCTAAACTGGATTTCAACTACTTTCTAAATGCCAATAACAACATCAAATTTGGTGGGATATTTACCTATCACAAATTAGAACCTGGTCATGCCTTTGGTTTGGGTGAACAATCTTTATTTTCAGATTATCGTGTAAATGAGTCCAATGCATTGGAAGAGGGATTATACATTTCAAATGAACAAAAAATTGGCGATCGCCTAACCTTAAAATACGGTTTGCGCTTTAGCATGTTCAACAATGTTGGTAAGGGCACTGTTTATGATTTTGATGAAAACTATAATGTAGTGGATTCTACTACCTACAAAAAAGGTGATATTTTTAACACCTATACCAATTGGGAACCACGATTTGGATTAAAGTATACCGTCGGACCTACTTCGTCGGTTAAGATGAGCTATTCCAGAACCACTCAATACATGCAACTGACTCAAAACTCTACTGGTGGTTTGCCATTAGATGTTTGGTTTCCTGCATCTCCAAATGTAAAACCTCAAACATCCGATCAGTTTGCAGTTGGCTATTTTAGAAACTTTCGCGACAATACTATAGAGATGTCATTAGAAGGATACTATAAAAAGATGCACAATGCAATTGATTTTAAGGATTTTGCGGATCTATTACTCAATAAACATCTGGAAGGTGAACTGAGAACAGGATCGGCGGAAGCCTATGGTTTTGAACTCACAACGAACCTTAGTTTTAACCGATTACAAGGTTGGATTGGATATACTTGGTCTAGAACAAAAAGAACAATGGAAGGCATTAACAATGGTCAATCCTATCGCTCACCTTATGATGTGCCACACAATATTAAAGCAGCTTTAAGCTATAAGCTCACAAAAAGAACAACTGTATCGGCGAATTTCACTTATTCTACTGGATCTCCTGTAACCTATCCAGTTGGGCGCGCCGAATATCAGGGAGCATTAATCAAAATATATTCTGATAGAAATTCATATCGAATGCCAGACAATCATCGATTGGATTTAGCTGTAACCTTAAAAGGCAAAAAGAAACCTGGTCGCAAGTGGGAAGGAGAATGGAACTTCTCTCTTTACAATGCTTATGGTAGAAAAAATCCATGGTATATTAGCTTTACTCAAGATGATGACAATCCGAACGTGATGAAGGCTGAGAAAACGTATTTGTTCACATTTGTACCATCCATTACTTATAACTTTAAATTCTAAAATCATGCAAATATATTTTAAGAACATGATCTTACATTTCTGCTCCTATAAAAATCATATAAAGCCAATATATTTATTATTACTAAGCTTTTTATTGGTTTGCTGTACCGAAGAAATCAATGTTGATGTTGATAGTGGCGAAACCAAATTATCTATTGAGGCAACTCTTACTTCCGATTTTAAGAAACACTTTGTGATACTTAAAGAGTCAAGTGATGTTTTCTATAATGAAGAAGCACCGTCGGTAGCCAATGCAACAATTAATGTAAGCAATGGAAATACTAATTATAATTACCTGGAAACAAAACCGGGTTATTATGAAAGTGAATTGGAATTTGCGGGTGAACCAGGAAAAACTTATTCTTTGTCAATCACAAATGTAGATATCAATAAGGATGGAACCATGGAAGAGTATGTTGCGCATTCTACTATGAAGCAGCCATATAAAGTTGATTATATCGAAATGAATTTTGATCCGGATTACGAATCGGAACGTGGAAGAGATGATGATGATAACGGAGCTTTCTGGTTGGTTTCATTATATATGCAAGATAATATTGAAACTGAAGATTACTATGGATTTGCCTGTAGAATAAATGATGTATTGGTACATGATACCATTACAGAAGTTTTAGTACAAGAGGATACCTACTTTAATGGAGAAAAAACAAAAGGTAGTAATGTAGGTGAATTTAATCAATATAAACCTGATGAGATTCTCCAAAATATGGATAAAATCACATTAGAGACTTATGCTATTGATGAAGGATATTATGATTTTGTGAATCAATTACAAGAAATGGATCAAGGGCAAAGTATGTTCTCTGGTCCTCCAGGTAATATCACATCAAACATCACAAATAATGCAATTGGCTATTTTGCGGTCTATTCCATAACGCGAACATCAGTCATTCACAAAACAGACTAATATACAGAAAGAGGCTTCTCTTGCATGGCAAGATGGAAGCCTCTTTTTTATTCTTTAAATCCAATATCATGATGAGAGCCATCACAAAATGGTTTATTTTTTGACGAACCGCACCTACAAAAATAACAAGCCTCATCAAAAGCCTCCCTTTTGCCATCCGCTCCTATAACGGTCATTGGACCTTCAACCATTAGAGGACCATCTTTTAATACTTCCACCTTTTTACCTGTTTCCAGAGCCTTTGTGGGACCTTTATTAGCCTCACCTGTATCAGGAGAATTCATATAAAAAGATAAAGCCCGGGAAGGACATTTTTGAACCTGTTTCATGATTTCTTCAGTTTCGCCACCACTCATTTTAATCCATGGACGCGTGCCAGGTTGAAAAACCTGAGGTAAACCTTTAAAACATGCACCTGAATGAATGCACAATTCAGAGTCGTAAACTACCGTAACTTCTCCATTCGAATATTCTTTTTTGGTATTCTTCATAGCTAAGCATTTTTCAAATTAAAAGCATATCATATAATTTACTACATTTTTAAAACTTATGCAGAAAATATTTACAATTGGCATAAAAAATCTTAACTAGACAAAACACTCATCCTGAACCTACTGCAATCAAAGGGAAAATCAGCAATTATAAAATGTAATAATTAGCTCCACAAAGAACTTGCAGATAAGAAAAAATGTTCTACTTTTGTCGAAGACTTTTGAAAAGGCAAACATACAGACTTGCCGAAAACACACGGGTGTAGCTCAGTTGGCAGAGCACTGGTCTCCAAAACCAGGTGTCGGGAGTTCGAGTCTCTCCTCCCGTGCTAAGAAACCTTTCTATTTATTTAGGAAGGTTTTTTTATATCCAATAATTTCTACTTTAATGCAAAAAAAACGCACCACAGTATTCAACCATGATGCGTTTAATATTTTAAATAGATCCTTCAATTTTGCTCAGAATCCTATTTTATCTCTTTTGTTAAGCCATTATAATAGCTGCATATCATACAGTTTCTTATAAGCTCCATTTTTCTCAATTAATTCATCATGCTTTCCACGTTCAACAATTTCACCTTCGTGAAATACACAAATTAAATCGGCATTCTTAACTGTTGACAAACGGTGAGCAATTACTAGTGAAGTTCTGTTCTGCATCAATTTGTCCAAAGCATCCTGAACTAATCTTTCAGATTCGGTATCTAAAGCTGAAGTAGCTTCATCCAAAATCATAATAGGAGGATTTTTAAGCACCGCTCTTGCAATACTCAAGCGCTGACGCTGACCACCGGAAAGCTTACCTCCACGGTCACCAATATTGGTATCATAACCATCTTCAGTGGCTGTAATAAAGTCATGAGCATTGGCAATTTTCGCAGCTTCAATTACATCTTCCATTGTTGCATTTTCAACACCAAAAGCAATATTATTAAAGATTGTATCATTAAATAGAATCGATTCCTGATTTACATTTCCCATCAGGTTTCTCAAATCCTTCATTTTGTAATCGCGAATGTCAACACCATCTACATTGATACTTCCTTCGTTTACATCATAAAATCGAGGCAATAAATCTACAAAAGTGGTTTTACCTGAACCTGATTGACCTACCAAAGCAACCGTTTTTCCTTTAGGTATTTCCAGCTCGACATTTTTCAATACTTGTCTTTCGCCATTGTATGAGAAGCTTACATTCTTATATTCAATTGCATTCTCAAATTTTTCAACTTGCTTGGCATCATCTTTATCTACAATAGTTGATTCTGCATTTAGTACCTGATCAATTCGATCCATGGCTGCCAAACCTTTCTGTATACTATAATAAGCTTTAGAGAACGCCTTTGCAGGATTAATGATAGAATAAAATACAACCAAATAAGTGATAAAGTCAGCACCATTCATGTTCCCTTCACCATTAATGATCAAACGACCACCATACCAAAGAACAATTACGATAACCACAGTTCCTAAAAACTCACTAACCGGATGAGCCAAAACTCTTCTTCTCATCAATGAATTCATTGTTCTACGGTAATCATTATTTTCATCAACAAATTTTTCAGTAACCTTTTTCTCTGCAGTAAATGCTTTAATAATTCTCAATCCTGAAAGCGTTTCTTCAATGGTTGAAAGAAGATCTGCCATCAAATTCTGTCCTTTTCGAGATCTGCCTTTCAAAGTTCTACCAATTCGTCCAATAATAGTTCCTGCAATAGGTAAAAGTACGAACACAAACAAAGTCATTTGCGGACTCATCTTAATCATTACAACCAAAGAAACGATTATTATAATCGGATTTTTAATGAACATATCCAATGAGTTCATAATCGAATTCTCAACTTCCTGAACATCACCTGTTGATCTGGCAATAATATCCCCCTTCTTTTCATCTGTAAAAAATGGGATAGGCAGACTTACTATTTTATCATAGATTTTAACTCTTAAATCACGAACAACAGCATTTCGAATATTCACAACATGATAAGATCCAAAATAAGTAAAACCAACTTTAAGAAAAACTGCTATTATTAAAACTATACCAACAAAAATAAGTGCTGAATCAGCACCGTATTCATTCTTCATTTGGGTAGTATAATAATAGAAATTGTGATATAATGCACTTGAACTAAATTCCCACGGAACCACAGTATTAATTGGCTCTGCCTCATCAAAAAGAATTTCTAAAATTGGTTTTAACATTACAAAGGAGAATACGCCAAAAATAGCGCCCAATAAATTGTAAATAAAACTCAGAAGTAAATCCCCTTTATAAGGAGGCAAAAAGCGCTTAAGTATACCAAAAAAATCTTTCATTAATGATTAAATATGTGAAACAAAATCATTGAGAAAACCGCAATTCTCCCAATAAAAATAGGCTGTAAAAGTACAACTCTTACAGCCTAAAAACAAGGTATTAACAATTATTAATGTTTTCTATATTCCTGTATAATTATCAGGACTAATTGTCTTTAATTGAGCTTTTAAATCATCGCTAATTTCAAGAGTATCTATAAATGCAGCAATACTATCCTGAGTAACGTGAGTATTTGTTCTTGTTAAAGCTTTTAGTGCTTCGTAAGGGTTTGGATATCCTTCGCGACGAAGAATTGTTTGAACTGCTTCAGCAACTACTGCCCAGTTCGCTTCCAAATCAGCTTCGAAAGCTTCTTTTGAAATAATCAGCTTATCTAAACCTTTTAATAAAGATTTAAATGCGATAATGGTATGGGCAAATGGTACACCAATATTTCTCAAAACAGTAGAATCAGTAAGGTCACGCTGCAAACGAGAAACTGGCAATTTGGTAGCCAAATGTTCGAATGTTGCATTCGCTAAACCAAGGTTTCCTTCCGAGTTTTCAAAATCGATAGGATTTACTTTATGAGGCATTGCTGATGATCCAACTTCACCTTTTTTAATTTTCTGTTTGAAGTAATTCATAGAAATATACGTCCAGAAATCACGGTTCAAGTCAACCAAAATGGTATTGATACGCTTCAAGTTATCGAAGATCGCACCCATATTATCGTAGTTAGAGATCTGAGTAGTTAACTCTTCTCTTTCTAATTTTAGAATGTCATTCACAAAGTGATTCCCAAACTCTTTCCAATCCACTTCTGGATATGCTACGTGATGTGCATTAAAGTTACCTGTTGCTCCACCAAATTTAGCTGAACAAGGTATACTCTTCAATAAATCCAATTGTCTTTTTAAACGGTAAACATACACTTGAATTTCTTTACCCAAACGAGTTGGAGAAGCTGGTTGTCCGTGCGTACGAGCCAACATTGCGATCTCTTTCCAATCATCAGAAAGGCTTTCTAATTTTCCTATTAATTGGTCCAATAGTGGATAATACACATCGTGCACTGCATCACGCAAAGAATATGGTGTGGCAGTATTATTAATATCCTGAGAAGTTAATCCGAAGTGGATAAATTCTTTGTATGGCTGAAGATTTAAAGCATCGAATTTCTCTTTAATGAAATATTCAACTGCTTTTACATCATGATTTGTTACACTTTCAATGTCTTTAACTTTTTGAGCATCTTCTACCGTAAAATCAAGGTAAATGCTACGCAAATCAGTAAATAGATCATTGTTAAAATCTTTCAACTGAGGAAGAGGTACTTCGCAAAGTGCAATAAAATATTCTACTTCAACCAACACTCTGTAACGCACCAAGGCATACTCCGAAAAATACTCTCCTAGTGCATCAACTTTGTTACGGTAACGCCCGTCAACCGGCGAAATTGCTGTCAAACTTTGCATTTCAAAAAAATTAAATGTCAATAATGGTTATTTAGAGCCACAAAGGTAGTTATTTGAGATGACTCACAAAAGCATTCATTAATTAGATTTAAGAAGTTAAAACACCCACTTACAAATCATAAATAAGCAAACGGGGAAATCATTTTAGCTTGTAGCTTGTAACATTAAATACTATTTTTGTTTACATACACACAAACAAAGTTATCTAGTATGAAACTGATCAAAGATTTTGGATTTGGCTTACGCACCTATTCAGAAGCCATGCATTACATATTTCGAAAAAAATTAGCCTGGTTTTTTATATTCCCTTTGCTACTCAACATCTTACTTTTTTGGTTTGGATGGGAGTATATTGGTAATTTATCGGAGCAATCCAGAGTATTTCTTGAAAATTGGATAGATCTTGAAAATGCAGATTTTTGGGGTTCTGGCTTCCTACGCGCAACCATAGGTGGCTTTATTTGGATAGTCTTTAAAATCTTATTCTTTCTGATATTCGCCTATTTTGGCGGATATATCATCATTATTCTCATGTCTCCGGTATTTTCCTATTTATCGGAACGGACCGAAAAAATTAAAACAGGAAACGATTATCCATTCCAATTTAAACAGTTTGTGCGCGATATCATTCGAGGTATATTCATTGCTGTTAGAAATTTATGCATAGAACTATTGCTTACAGTATTAATGTTCATTCTAAGTTTTATTCCAATTATAGGTTGGGCTGCTGCAATCTTTTTGTTTTTTATATCGGCATATTTTTATGGTTTTTCATTTATGGATTACGCCATTGAACGCAAAAAATTAAATATTACTCAAAGTGTCCAATTCATGAGAGAAAATAAAGGAATTGTTATTGCTAACGGCTTTGTGTTCTCCTTGTGTTTAATAGTTCCATTCTGTGGCGTTTCCTTCTCGAGCTTTGCCGCTGTAATTTCTGTTGTTGCAGGAACATTGGCTGTAGACGAAATTTGGGAAAAGGAAAACCGAGAATAAACACATCATCTTTAATTTTGTTATCTTAGATATAGATTAATAATAAATATATGAAACTGCACAAACTACTTCTTCCTCTACTGGCAATTCTTTTAAGCCTGAATCTTTATGCTCAGGATACCATTATTGATAGTACGGAAAATTCGAATAATAAAGTTGTATATAAATTCGATATTAAACGTGAAATAGGACCTGCTGCATGGCGTCAAACCAAGGATGCTTTTGAAGAAGCAAATGAATTAAATGCAGATTTGATTCTAATTCATATGAATACATACGGTGGAATGGTCATTCATGCAGATTCCATAAGAACTGCCATTTTGAATAGTGAAATTCCGGTTTATGTTTTTATCGATAACAATGCGGCATCGGCTGGTGCTTTAATTTCAATTGCTTGTGATAGTATTTACATGCGAACCGGTGCAAATATTGGAGCTGCTACTGTAGTCAATCAAACAGGAGAAGCAATGCCTGACAAATACCAGTCTTACATGCGTTCTACTATGCGTGCCACTGCAGAGTCTCACGGAAAAGATACCATTATTCAAAAAGGTGATACCATATACAAATGGCACAGAGATCCGTTAATCGCTGAAGCTATGGTTGATCCGAGAACCTATATTGAAAATGTAATTGATACGGGTAAAGTACTAACTTTCACTCCTGACGAAGCTATTAAAAATGGATATTGCGAAGGAATTGCCAATAACGTAAAAGAGGTATTGGAAACCGCTGGAATAAAAGAATATACTCTCAAAAGCTATAAACCGTCAGGAATTGAAAAGGTAGTTGATTTCATGATTAATCCGGTTCTACAAGGAATACTTATCATGATTATAATTGGAGGAATCTATTTTGAATTGCAGACTCCTGGCATAGGATTTCCAATTCTTGCATCGGCTGTTGCTGCTGTCTTATACTTCTCTCCTCTTTATCTGGAAGGAATGGCTGAAAACTGGGAAATTATTCTTTTTGGAGTCGGCATTGCCTTACTTGCGGTGGAAATATTTGCAATACCCGGCTTTGGTGTAGCCGGAGTTTCAGGTATCATATGCATTATCACCGGACTGACTCTTAGTATGGTTGATAATGTCGCATTTGACTTTGAACCTCGTCATATTAAAGCCATAATATCAGCTTTACTCCTGGTTATATTCTCAATGCTGGCATCTGTTCTTGGCTCAATTTATCTAACACAAAAATTTGTTTCTTCCAACTCATTCCTTGGACAAATAGCATTAAGCGCAGTTGAAAATGCCGAAGATGGATATGTAGGTGTAGATATGGCAGCGAAAGAGATGGTTGGTAAAAAAGGTGTTGCAATGAGTGTATTGCGTCCATCAGGTAAGGTTATAATTGACAATCAGATTTACGATGCAAAATCAGAAGATGGGTTTATTGATAAAGACACAATTGTAAAAGTTATTCGATTTGAAACAGGACAAGTATACGTGATAACAGAAGAACAAGATGAATAAAATCAGACTTAGATCTTATGAAGTTAATGATTTCACTTCCGTGATAGAACTTTGGAAATTGATTGGCTTGACTGATGCTGAAAGAAATGATTCAGCCATTACCATCGAAAGAAGTTTAAAATATGGAGGAAAATTCTGGATACTTGAAGATTTAAACTCTGAAGAACTTATTGGCACTTGTTGGCTTACCAATGATTCCAGAAGACTTTATTTACACCATCTGGGCATACATCCAAATTATCAGCAAAAAGGATATGGCAGATTTCTTTCGGAGAAGGCTTTAGAATATGCAAAAAAAATTAACATGCAAATAAAACTTGAAGTTCATGCCAACAACAAATTTGCAATTAAATTATATGAAAATTTAGGCTTTCATTATCTTGAAAAGTATGGAGTTATGATTAAGCGAAAGCACTAAAAGAAGGAAAAAGAAGTATGATGGATTTTTTAAATCAACTTATAACAGAGACGGAAATTACTAGCAAAACTATTCTATTCAGACTGTTCCTGAGTTTTGTGGTTGGTGCTATAATTGGAATAGAAAGAGAAACACACAAACAACCTGCTGGCTTAAGAACTCATATTCTCATCTGTATGGGTTCGACTTTAATCATGTTACTTTCGATCTTTATTCCGCAAACTTTTCAGAACTTTCAAAATGGTGATCCTTCCCGAATAGCTGCTCAAGTAGTTTCAGGAATTGGTTTTTTAGGTGCCGGCGCCATCATGAAATTTGGAGTTAGCGTTAAAGGTTTGACTACTGCAGCATCTATATGGGTAATAGCAGCATTAGGATTAACCATTGGAGCAGGAATGTATACCGGTGTTATTTGGGGAACAGCAATTCTACTTGTAGCTCTTGTTCTTCTTGATATTATAGAGAAAAGATTATTCCCCAGTAAGTTTATAAAACGTTTAAACATTTATACAAAAGGCAGTAAGGTATCTCAAGAAGATTTTATGCCTATCCTGAAAAAACATAAAATATCCTTACGAACCATTGATTTAGAAAACTCTTTCGAGGAGGATAAACTCAACTACTATCTTACCATACAAATTTCAGAAACTGTCAATTTGCAAGAGTTAACCACTGATTTAAATAGTATATCAGAAATTAAAAGAGTAAAATTGCAGCAAATTTTATAAGACCTAAGATCATTAAGCAATCGTATTTCTATTAAGGTCTTTAAAACACCATACCACATGAAACTAATATCGGATAAGGGCTTGATTGACTTTGTAAAGCTGGATGAAATAACTAGGAAACCAAAACTATTTGCTAAAGATGACGGCAATTTTTGGAAAGATCCCTATATCTCGGAACACATTCTGTATGCGCATTTGGATGATGAAACCGACGAAGGATCACGAAAATACGATACAGTTATTCAATCCGTTAAATGGTTAAGCACTTACCTAAATCTTCCTGAAAATAGCAAATTACTTGATCTGGGTTGTGGTCCTGGGTTGTATAGCGAAAACTTCTTTGGTCAGGGATTTGATGTTACTGGAATCGACATCAATCCAAATTCAATTGAATACGCCAAAAATCAAGCTAAAGAATGCGGTTATCCAATCGAATACAAATGCCAAAACTATTTGGATATTGATTTCGAAAACAAATTTGATGTGATTACTCTGATTTATGGTGATTTGTGTGTTCTATCGCATCAAGATAGAGATTTACTCCTTACAAAAGTAAAGAAAGCACTAAAGCCAAACGGTTATTTAATATGTGATGTATTCACCAAATACTATTTTAAAAATCAGGAAAACAAACAAGAATGGTATGTTAGTGGTGAAGAGGGATTTTGGACTGAAGAGGAGCATTTATTGCTTCAATCTCATTACAAATACAAAAAAGAGAAAGTCAGATTAGACAAATATACCATCATTCAAAAAGATGGTACGGTGAAAACCCATCACATTTGGAAACACTATTTCAATAACAAAAGAGCAATTTCAATGATGGAACAACATGACTTCTCCGTAAAGGAATACTGGTCGAATTTACAAGGAAAGCCATTCGAAAAAAAGAGCCCATGGATTGGAATGATCGCACAAAAAAACTAAGAAGTAGCACAATGGAATTGGGGTATTTTTCAATATTGATTTTGGTATAAAAAAAGAAAAGTCTATTGATATCAATTTATCAATAGACTTTTTCTGTAAGTAATATTTTACTTTAATCTTTATACATCTTCTCGATAAGATGTTTGTATTTTTCTTGAATTACCTTACGTTTTAACTTCAGTGTAGAAGTAATTTCTCCTGCTTCAATTGTAAATTCTTTTGGCAATAAAGTAAACTTCTTCACCTTTTCGAATCTTGAAAATTCCTCTTGTAATTTTTCAAATCGCTTCTCGAAAAACTCAATTATTTGAGAGTTTGACAATAATTCTTCTATCGAATTAAATACAATATTGTGTTGCATTGCATACGCCTGTAATGGTCCTAAAGCAGGAACTGCAAGAGCTGTTACAAATTGTCTGCAATCACCAATAACTGCAATCTGTTCAATAAACTGATCATTAATCAAGGTCGTTTCAATCTTCTGAGGAGCAATGTATTTTCCGCCAGAAGTTTTCATTAAATCCTTTATTCTATCGGTTATCACAAGACAACCATTTTCGTCAATTTTACCAGCGTCACCAGTACGAAACCAGCCATCTTTCATTACTTCGGCAGTAGCTTCTGGTTTTTTGTAATAACCTCGCATTACACCAGGACCTTTAACTAAAATTTCATCATTTTCACCAATTTTAATCTCGGTTCCAATAATAGTTCGTCCGGTTGTGTTATAGTCTATATTTGTATCTCCATACAAGCAAACCGTAGCCATGGTTTCTGTCAAACCATATCCCATTTTAACATTCAAGCCAGTTGCATGGAAAAATTCTAAAATTTCTTTTGACAATGGTGCTCCACCACAAGGCATAAAGTTAATACGTCCACCAAAAATTCCTCTTAATTTACTCAACACTAACTTATCTGCAAGTTTGTGTTTCATATTTAAAATAGCAGGAGAGTTTTTTCCCTGTCTTTTATGATGATTGTAATATTTTTCGCCAACACTTACCGCCCAACTCATTAGTGCGCGCTTTACTGGCGAAGCTTCTTGAGATTTCTCCTGAATAGCAGAATAAATTTTCTCGTAAATACGAGGAACTGTACACATTACAGTTGGCTTTACCTCTTTCATCACCTCGCCAATTTGCTTTGGATCACGATTAAAGTAAACCTCTATTCCACGATGAAAACAGTAAAAACACCAACCACGCTCATACACATGACTTAAAGGAAGAAAACTAAGTGAGACATCCTTTTCCGAAATGTTCAGTTCCTTATCATGTGAAACCAAGACACTAGAAATGTTCTTGTGATCGATCATCACACCCTTAGGCTCTCCGGTAGTTCCCGATGTATAAATCAAGGTTGCCAAATCATCAAACTCACCTCTCGAAAATCGATCTTCGAACTCATGTCCCACTCCTGAGTTTTGTCCGTAAATCAGAAATTCATCCCAATACATTGATCTGTCGTGATCAGAAAGCTTTGTTTTCTTATCGAAAACAACCACCATTTTCACGTGAGAAACCTCTTTAATAAGTTCCATTGCACGATCATATTGTTCCTGCTCACCAACAAAAATGACTTGAGCTTCGGAATCTTCAACAATATATTTGGCTTCGCTTGTAGAGTTTGTAGGATAGATTGGAACGGTAACTCCACGAACACTCATAATAGCTAAATCCGCAGTGATCCATTCAGGCATGTTTTGTGAGAATATAGCAACTGATTGCTTCTCGTCAACACCCAATTTTATAAGAGCTTTTGATATTTGGCGAATTTGTAACCCAAATTCATTCCAGCTTACACCAACCCAGTTATCATTCTCTTCATCTTTATAGCGCATAGCTATTCGCTCTCCGAACTTCTCAATTCTGTTGCGAATCAACTTGCCCCAATGTTGATACTCCATAAAAGTATTTTAGTTGTAAATCCTAGCAAAGATAATGATGTTTCACTGATTTGAAAGGTTTTCGCTGCAGCATTGGTAGCTGCAAACAGTTAAACCTTGTTAAATCACAACATAACACAACTCTCAATAGGATTAGAACATCTTATCTATCAATAGATTACGAAAAACGCTCATCAACCTATGTCGATGAGCGCTCTTTATATCCTAAATACGGAATAAATCCGATAATTAAATCTATTTTACATGGAAATCCAGCATTTTTTCACCTTCCAATTCTGCCACCAAATGATCGCCAATTTTAACAGGTCCCACTCCTTCTGGTGTTCCAGTATAAATCATATCGCCAATTTTTAGTGTGAAAAATTGCGACAAGTAAGAGATCAAGTAATCCACAGAAAAGATCATATTGGTAGAATTACCTGTTTGTACTCTCTCTCCATTGATATCTAAATTAAAGTTTAAGTTCCCAACTGATTTGAATCTATTTTTAGGAATAAACTTACTAATAGGCGCTGCACCATCGAATGCTTTCGCTTTTTCCCAAGGCAAGCCTTTCTTTTTACACTCAGCTTGAATATCGCGAGCCGTAAAATCAATTCCTAAGGCTACTTCTTCGTAATATCTGTGAGCAAACTCTATTGGAATATTCTTTCCTACCCTGTTAATTTTTATTACCAGTTCCAATTCATGATGAATATCTTTCGAAAAATCAGGATAATAGAAATCATTATTATTTTTCAATAAAGCTGAATCGGGCATAGAAAAAACCACTGGTTCCTGAGGTACCGGATTGTTCAATTCTTTTGCATGATTCACGTAATTTCGTCCAATTGCTAAAATCTTCATAGTAGTAATTTGAAATGGCAGACCTATTTATTAAATCCTCTTAGCTTAATCTCGGTTAAGATTTTCTTTGTATACAATGGGAAATCTGAATTCATCACCCAACCATAATATCCTGGCTGAGCCTCAAGAACTTCCTCAACAGTTTTTCCTTTGTTCTTACCAAAATTAAAACGTTCAATACCTTTTTCATCGATAATGATAAATCCTGCGAAATCTGCATTTTTATTCTGTGAAGAAAATTTAGCTAGATAATCAATATCATTTTCAAGATTATCATATTTATCCAACTGGGACTTAAGTACTTCGTACGTAGCTTTGGTATCAGCTTCAGCTCCGTGAGCTCCTTCCAATTCCTTATTACAATAAAATCGATAGGCTGCTGTTAAAGTACGTTGCTCCATTTTATGAAAAATAGTTTGCACATCAACAAACTTTCTTTTTTTCATATCAAAATCGATATCCGCTCTAAGAAATTCCTCCGCTAATAATGGAAAATCAAATCTATTAGAATTGTAACCTGCCAAATCGCATCCTTCAAGGTATTTTGCGATGATTTTCCCCAACTCTTTAAAGCTTGGTTCATCTTTTACATCCTCATCCTTAATACCATGTATGGCTGATGATTGCGCCGGAATAGGCATTCCAGGATTCACTCTAAATGTTTTCACCTCTTCGTCGCCATTTGGGCTAACTTTAACGATACAAATTTCGACTATACGATCTTTAGCAACATTAATTCCTGTTGTTTCTAAATCAATAAATGCGATTGGATTCTTTAAGTTCAGATTCATTTGATGCTTTTCTTATGAATTCATTAATGGTGTAAAAATATAAAACCTAACAGAGAATTACACTCCGTTAGGTTTTTAATATTTTAAAATTTGATTTTAATGTGCATTAAGCGTTAATCATCATTGGCATTAACAACATTAACACATCTTCGTCAGCATTTTCATTATCATATGGTAAGAAAATACCGGCTCTTGTAGGATCTGACAATTCAACCATTACATTCGCTGAAGAAATGTTTGAAAGGATTTCCAATAAGAACACCGATTTAAAACCTATCTCTAACTCTTGTCCTTCGTACTGGCATAGTAATCTTTCTCTCGCTGAAATCGAGAAATCGATATCCTGAGCAGAAACAACTAATTCGTTAGCTTTTAACTCAAATTTAATTAGGTTACTTGCCGGATTGGAGAATACAGAAACTCGCTTTAATGTATTGTACAATTCCACTCTATCAATAGTTAAAACATTTGGATTATTTTTAGGAATTACCGAGTTGTAACTTGGGTAATTTCCTTCAACCAAACGACAAATCAACTTGTAATTTGATAGTGTGAAGAATGCATTTTTATCATCAAACTCAACTTTTACAGGATTCTCTTCTTTTGGAAGAATGTTACGTAAAAGTGAAGCTGGTTTTTTAGGAAGAATAAATGATGATTCCACATCTGATCTACCATCAAGACGCTTGTAACGAACCAATTTGTGTGCGTCGGAAGCAACAAAAGTTAAATCGTTGTTTCCCAATTCAACAAAAATACCATTCATTACCGGACGAAGTTCATCGTCAGCAGTAGCAAATAAAGTTTTATTTACACCTGTTAATAGAACATCACTTTCAACTGTGATATTCACAAGGCTATTCTCTTCTTTTTCCGGAAGTTTTGGAAAATCTTCACCATTCTGACCAACAATACTGAACACACCATTTTCCGAAGTAATCTTAACTGCTAACGAAGTAGAGTCGATATCGAATGTTAATGGTTGCTCAGGAAATTCTTTCAAAGTATCAGTCAAAATCTTAGCAGGAAAAGCAATTACACCTTCACCAACCGAAGTTTCAAGAGGAATGGTAGTAATTAATGTAGATTCCAAATCAGATGCTGTTGCTACCAATTCGTCATTTTTTAACTCAAACAAAAAGTTATCAAGAATTGGTAAAGTATTTTTACTACTAATTACTCTACTGATTGCTTGTAAATGACTTAACAATTCTGTACTTGATACTACAAATTTCATTTGCATAATATTTAAAAGTTTACCTAATTTTCTAAGTTTCAAACCTTAACAAAACTTTACAATGCGTCAATTTAAGATTTGTATTAAGTGGTGAATATACAAATTTATTAAGTATTGTTCTTATTCTTATTTCAAAAAAAATGTTAATCTCTTTTAATTAAAAATACACATTTTTTTGATCATCTGAATTTACTTCTGAGTAAAACTTTGAAAATCATTAAATCAATCAGTTTTACTAGCTTAATCAACTTGTAATTCGCAACAAAAATAACATTTCAGATAAGAAGATAAGTTTAATTTCTGGCAAATTTTCGTTTGCGTAGATAAAAACGAATCAATCCAAAAATCAATAAGAAAAACAATGGTAGGAATAAATTAATTCCTTGCCAAAACAATCGTTCAGATCGTATCTTATTTTTATCCAACATGCGCAACTTTACTTCTCGGGTTCTTAGCTCCATCCAACCTTCGTTATCACACAAGTAATCAACACAATTTAAAAGAAAACTCCTATTACCGTATGTCTTTCGAGAATATCTATCGTAGCCCAAAGCTTCAATTTGGCGATTATTCCCAACTCCTCTTACTCTATTTTTTATCAAATCACCATCTGATATTACAATCATTTTGGCAGGTTTACTTTCTTCCCTAAACGTATTTCTATCAATTCCTTTCCATGCTCTGTTTTTAAATACAGAGGTGAATTTTCCTTCCATTAATACTGCAATGTTTTTTCTTCCCGCTGCAAAATCATTAGGTGAAGGCTTTTTATTCACTATTTCCAGACTAACCACGCTTGGAACTTTCTCTAATCGTGTATAATCTGAACTACTCAGAAGTACTTTTCTGCGAATGTTCTTATTATCTCCAACCCAATCAATAGAATTGGCAAATTCAGCCTTAACAACATTTATATTTCTGCTTATTGGATGATCTGGCGGACAGCTTAAAAGTGGAGAATAATACCACGGAGCCGGAGTAAACTTTGCTTGTTCTCCAGGCAATGCTGTTTGTACAGGAATCAATTGTGACTGAATATCAAGAACTAAATCCGGATTAATTCTTACTCCATAGGAGAACAGCTGATCTTCAATATTAATCGGCTTGTAATAGGCAATCATACTCTCCTTCACGGTAAGACTGTCCATACTTGCCTGAACCTCATCAACCAAATACAAAAGGTTCCCGCCATTCATCAGGTATTGATCGATCTGATACTTATCCTCTCTGGAGAATTCCTTGCGTGGTTGTGCAATTATTACAGCAGAATAATTAGAATTTTCGAGATTAATCTCAGAAGATCTTACTCTTTTCACTTCATATTTTTGCAGTAAAGAAGCAGTTATATCCGCAACTTCGTACTCGTTTAATTCTCCATGACCCGTTAAAAAAGCTACCTTTTGAGGTTCTGTATTTTGTAACATTCGAATTGCCTTCGATAACTCAAACTCTAAAGATTCAATGGAATGATTCAAATTCTCTTCTGCTGACAATCCATTGGCACTTTTTAGTAAATGAATAGCTGTTTCCTTCTCTTGATCGTGTACAATTATTCCCGGAACTATTATCTTTTGCTTCAAACTTCCATCAGTCGTTTTTTCCTGTAAGCTTGTTGGCTTTAATCCTCTTGCCACCAATTGCTCAAAATATTCATTCTTCTTTTTAGGATTTCCAAAATCATTTGGGTTAACCAAAGCATATTTGATTTTCACATTTGAGTAGGCTGCAAATTCATCAAGCATTTCCATACTTGCTCTTTGTAATTTTGAAAATCCATGTGGCAAATCTCCAGCCAGGTAAATTTCAAAATACAAATCCTTATCAAGAGACGAAACCAATTGTTTCGTGTTCTCAGAAAGGGAATATCTTTTTTCATCAGTTAAATCCCATCGGATAAAGTAGGATTGAAAAATTTGAAACACTACAAACACAACAATCAGTGAGAGCAGAAGATTTAATAGGTCTTTTTGTTTTCTGTTTTTAATCATAGCCTTACCATTTTCTGCTTTTAAGTACTGTTCTTGTTATCAAAAGAAATGCAACAATCACAGCTCCAAAATAAACCACATCTCTTGTATCTATTACACCTCTAGCTAATGATTTATAATGCTCATTAATTCCCAAGGAGTAGATCAAACTTTGCATATTCTGAAAACCAGGCAAATCAGCCAAATAATCAAAGCCAATAAATAAAGTAAAGGAAAGAACCAATGCCATTAGAAATGCAATTATTTGATTTTCGGTTAAGGAACTACAAAAAATCCCAATACTAACATACACACCAGCTAATAAGAACAATCCTATAAAAGATCCAAAAAATGCAGCCGAATCTATACTTCCAACCGGATTTCCCAATTTGTAAATTGAAAAATAGTAAACCAAACAAAAAAGTAATGATACCATTACAATTAAGAGTGCTGCAAAATATTTTGCCAGCACAATGCCCATTTCACTTACTGGTCGAGTATAAACCAATTCAATAGTACCTTGTTTTTTCTCATCCGAAAACATTCGCATACAAATTGCTGGTATCAAAAAAAGATAAATCCAGGGTGAAATCTCAAAAAACACATTCAAATTTGCATAACCCGAATCCAATGGATTCGATGCTCCAGGAAATACCCAAACAAATAATCCGGTTGCTATTAAAAAAACAGATAGAGTTAAGTACCCGATAAGTGAACTAAAAAAAGTTCTAAACTCCTTAATGAGAAGTGGTAGCATATAGTATATTCTATTAAATCTTAATCATTACAAATTTGCAAAATAATTTTTGGAGAAAAAACCTCTTTGCCAATTCATTTAACTTACATAAATTTGAGCATGAAAAATAGAATTCTACTATTTCTATCTCTTATAGTATCGTATTCAACTATGGCTCAAGAAATTCCTGAGAAGGATATTTTTACCGCGACCATACGATATCACTATGGAATAATTCTACCTCATCATAAATCAATCAGTTATTTAGTAAATGATCAAATTTCTGGCATTGAATTTAACCTGGGAATAATTCCAAATCAAAATAAAAACTGGGGTTCATTATACAAACAACCTGAATTTGGTTTAGGAATTTATCATACGAGCCTAGGAAATGACAAAATACTAGGCAAGGCAACCGCAATTTATCCCTATGTTAATTTTCCTCTAATAAAAAAGAACAGGTGGGATTTCAATTTACAATTGGGCTTCGGACTCGCCTATACAAAAAAGCATTTTGATCCTGTTGAGAACTACACTAATTTGGCTATTGGCTCAAAATTTAACGCATTTTTTAAGCTCATGGCAAGCACCTCTTATAATTTTCACCCAAGATGGAGTATGAATGGTGGAATTGGCTTTTTTCACATTTCGAATGGTGCGATAAGTATTCCCAACAAAGGATTAAATGCGGTTACTTCAAATTTTGGTCTTTCTTATTACTTAAATGGGAATAAGCCTAAGTATAAGTCCATTCAATTAAAAAATTATAAATTGGACGATGAGTTTTCGATTATTTGGAATAATGGAGTAAAACAAACTGAAGTAAAAGATGAGCACAAATATTATAAAACAGGACTATCATTTACATATCTAAAAGGAATAAATGCCAAGCAAAAAATAGGTTTAGGTATTGATCTTTTTTACGATGAATCAGCCAATAGAGGTAAATGGAATTTTGATCCAAAAACCGATTTTAAAAATCGATTTAGTCAGGCAATATTCATATCGCATGAACTATTTCTACACAAATTTAGTATTGTAGCAAATATTGGTGCTTATACCATTTATGAAACTAAGCCTGAAAAACCTGTCTACCTAAGAGTTGGGTTAAAATATGGAATCAATAAACATTTTTTAGCCAGCTTATGCTTAAAGGCACACATGGGAAAAGCTGATTATATTGAATGGGGTATTGGATACAGAATAAAGACTAAGAAAAATGAAAAACAATAATATACTCTTCGCTTTACTACTAATCCATCTGACTGCCTGTAGTTCATTTAATCCTTTCGAAGATGAAGGTGAATACGTAGAAAAAAGAGTAGAAATTACAGGGATAACTGCGATTGAAAACCTAAATACCTTTCAGATACAATTGGTTCAGGATGACCAAGAGTACATCATTTTTAAAGGTGGAGAAAATCTTGTTTCAAAAGTAAAACAAAGTTCTACTGATGAATATCTAAAAATAGATCATTCCTACAGTAATAACGCGCGTAATTTTGATTTGATTATTGCAGAAATTCATGTAAAAAATCTTACAAAATTAAAATGTTCTGCTCCGGCTAAAATTTCAAACGAAAACCAATTAAATGGTGAACATCTTGATATAATAGTCATCTCTGAATCCGAACTTGTAGAAATGGATCTTGATCTGAATTACGAAAGTTTGAAATTCCATTCCTATGGAAATGCTACGGGTGGATACGAATTCTCCGGATCTTGTAATGATATGCATTACATTCTAAATGGAGTGATAAACATTAAAGCAAGCCATTTGCAAACCAACAATACTCATCTTAGACAAAACGGAATTGGTGAAGCTCATGTTTGGGTGAATGATTTCCTAAAAACAACTATATACAGTAGTGGTAATATCTACTATAAAGGAAACCCTGAAATTGAAATCAATAGAATTCAAGTAAACAACCAAAGTCCTGTAGCAAAGGTGATTCCCGAATAATTTCATACTGATGATATCAATTTCATAATCCACTACTCTTATTTAACTTCTCCTCAGTTTATTAAATAAATCATTTTCCTTATAGAAAATTATATAAGCTACACCAGGTCAGACTATTGATTAATAAATATTTTTTTGTCGTTTTATTTATTTTTAATATATTTAGATATGTAGATATTAAAACCTGCCCAATTTTCAATCTCACAAACACCAAATGTGTATTCTTTAAACAAGCATTTGAGAGATTAATCAATTTAATTCACTCTTAACCATTGAGTTCAATAAATAGTATTTGTTGTATTCAAACCAGATCGATAATCTATGAGAAGCATCTTACTCCTTATTATATTGCTTTGTTTATGTACCCCAATAAGTGCACAAAAAAACGACACATATAGACCATTTTCTCTGCAGGTTAATTATCTCAATGGATTAATTATTCCTAAAACTGATCATTTAAATTATCTGATTCAAGATAAAATTTCTGCCATTGAAATCAGATTAGGTTTTCATCCAAACCCTAAAATAAATTGGATCAATCAATATGCTGTTTCTGAAGTTGGACTGGCATACTATACCGGGGATTTGGGCAATGACAAAATACTGGGAAAGATTAATTCTATATATCCATACATCAGTTTTACTCTGCTCAAATGGGGCAACTTAAAATTCAATACTGATGTTGGACTCGGTCTTGCCATTCTCTCAAAATACTATCATCCCGTTGATAATTATGCCAATTCTCTATTGGGGTCAAAATACAATGCAAATGTTAATCTTTCAACATCAATAAAATACTCCTTAGCTGATATAGATTTTATTGGAGGATTATATTTCAGTCACATTTCAAACGGATCCAGTCAACATCCAAATGATGGCTACAATTTTATTAATTCTAAAATTGGGATTTCATACAATTTTGGGAAGAAGAAAGAGTATGTAAAATTAAATGTTAGTTATCCTAAACAACCCAATGAATTCAGCATAGTGTCGAATCACGCATTTCGAGAAAAAAGTACTAATGATCCTCACAAATACTATATCTCAACTTTATCAATTACACATGTATGGGGATTAAATTCCAAGCAAAGATTTGGATTAGGAATCGATTTATTTTACGATAAATCTATTAACCGTGGCGATTGGAATCTAAACCCTGAAACAAGTTTTGACCATCGGTTTCACCAAGGTGTTTTTGTTGCACATGATCTCATTTTCAACAAATTCACTTTTATTACACAATTGGGAGTTTACACTTACTATAAATCCTCTCCTTCTTCTCAATCAATATATAACCGACTAGGGTTAAGATACCGTTTTAGCAAACACTTGCTGGTAAATATTGGGTTGAAAGCTTACTTTGATAAGTCAGATTATATCGAATTTGGAATAGGATATTACATCAATAAAAAGAAAAAACATGCAAGAATTTAAATACATATTTCTTATTTCTATAATATTTCTGTCTTCCTGCTCAATTTTGGATCCAACCGAAGATGCTGGAGAATACATGGAAGCAAGGATGGATATTGAAGCTTTTTCTACAATTGAAATTGAAGGAATTTTTAATATTAAACTGATTCCTGATTCTGTTCATTATATCTTTTATAAAGGAGGTGATAATATCTATGATTTATTCAAATATAATATTAAAGAAAGCACCTTAAGCTTAAACCACAACTATAGCAATTGGTTGCATAATCTGGATATTCCAACCATCGAAATTCATTTGAAAAATCTGGCACAAATCTTTTTTAAAAATTCATGTAATATCATTAGTTCAAAACCATTTACAGGCAATCAACTTTACATTCAGGTATTAGAAGCTGCTGATGTCATCGAATTGGAAATGGAGTTGAATTATCAATCGTTTCGTTTTCATGCTAAAGGCAGTTCAAGTGGAAAATATAAACTATCTGGCAATTGTCCTGAAGTAAATTACACATTTAATGGTAGCACTAATATGTACGCAACAGATTTAATCTCACGAAAAGTTAGTATTGGGCAAAATAGTGTATCAAACGCACACATATCAGTTAGTGATACTCTTTTGGTCACCTTTTACAACTCTGGAGATATTTACTATAGTGGCAATCCAATTATCCAGATTAACAGAGTACAGATAAACAATCAATCTCCTTCAGGAAAAGTTATTCCTGAATAAATTCTATTGCGCTTTCAAGTCTTCTACAATCATTTTCGCAAAGCGAGCAGATGCTCCTGCTCCACCTAATTTTTCATGAAGTACTTGATAATTACTCAACATATCAGTCCTGTAATCTCCTTCGGTTATAATATTTTTAAGCTCTTCAGAAATGGCTTTTTTATTGCAGAATTGTTGGATTAGTTCTTTCACAATAAGCTTATCCATAACCAGGTTTACCAATGAAATGTACTTGACTTTCAACAATCGTTTCCCTATGGCAAAAAGTAATTTTCCACCACCGGTAAGGTAACAAACAACTTGAGGAATTTGAAGTAATGCTGTTTCAAGCGTAGCTGTTCCCGAAGTTACCAGTGCCGCTTTTGATTGTTGCAATAAATCATAAGTTTGACCGTAAACAAATTTTACATTTTTTTCACCAACAACTTGAATATAAAACTCCTTGGTAATAGATGGTGCCGCCGCTACCACAAACTGATAATCTGGAAAATCAGCAATAACATCCAGCATTACAGGTAATATTCGTTCAATTTCCTGTTTTCGACTTCCTGCTAAAAGAGCAACAATTGGCTTTGCCGACAAATCGTTCTTTTTAGTAAATTCAGAGAATAATTCATCTTTATTCGGACGATTTTCGATAGCATCCAGCAATGGATTTCCTCCAAAACTTACTTCATAATTGTGCTTCCTGTAAAACTCAGTTTCGAAAGGAAAAATGGTAAACATCCTATCTACATATGCTTTAATCTTTTTAACTCTTCCCTCTTTCCAAGCCCAAATTTTAGGCGATATGTAATAATGTACGCGTATTCCATGTTGCTTGGCAAACTTAGCCATGCGTAAATTAAAACCCGGATAATCCACTAAAATCAGCACATCAGGCTTATATTCTAAAAGATCTTTTTCGCACAAGGCGAAATTTGCTCGAATCTTTCCCAGATTTTTCAATACTGTTACAAAACCCATAAATGCAGTTTCTCGATAATGCTTCACCAACTCCCCTCCTTGAGCCAACATTAAATCTCCTCCCCAGAATCTAAATTGAGCTTCTTTATCCTGAAGATTTAATTCTTTCATTAAGTTGGAGGCATGTAGATCTCCTGATGCTTCACCCGCTATGATATAATATTTCATTTTCTTGAGACTTGAGTTTGGAGACTTGAGATTTGAGAAACACAATTTATTCTTCTCCGATCTTACTTCATTTATCTCCTATCTATTTTATTTACATTCCAACACGGAATAACATAATTGCAAAAGTGTAGAGAATTGTAGCCAATAACACTCCTCTTGCAGCCTTTAATAGATCTGTTTTTATAAAAAGGAAAAAGAAAACAATATTCCCAAAATAAACACCAAGAGACATCACTTTGGTATAAATCTTATGAACAAACAAACTATCATAGAATTCATAAAGAGTCATTTCTCCTTGAAATTTCACCATATATGCCAAAAGAATTGATAAGATAGGAACTATAATTCCTATCACTGTTCCTAATGCAACTGAATTAATCTTCGACTTCATAATCCCAGGCTTTAAGATCTTGCATTAACTGATGAGCTGTCATATCTATTTGTGTAGGAACAAGCGATGCATATCCATTCTGAATTGCCCATTCGTCGGTCTCTTCAGCATTTGGCTCTGCATTTTTAAAATAACCGGTCAACCAATAATAATCACCACCAAAAGGATCTTTCCTATGATCAAACTCCTCTTTCCATCTTCCATCAGCCTGACGGCAAACACGAATTCCTTTAATTTCTCCTTTAGGAAAATTTACATTCAAACAAATGTCCTTTGCCAGTCCTTTTTCAATTAGGTTTGAAAATATCTTACGTCCGTATTTTATACTTTCCGAGAAATCTGCATCCGCATTAAAATCATTTAAAGAATAACCAATTGATGGAATTCCATTTAAACAACCTTCAATAGTTGCACCCATGGTTCCCGAATACAAAACACTAACCGATGTATTTGCACCATGATTGATCCCCGAAACCAAAAAATCAGGCGTTCGAGGTAAAATTTTATTCAAAGCTAACTTCACACAATCTACCGGAGTTCCTTTACAAGAATAGATATGTAGATTTCCTTCATCACGAACTTTCTTAATTCGAATAGGAATTTCTACAGTAATAGAATTCGATTTTCCTGAATTGGCACGGTTTGGTGCAACAACATAAATATCGCCGAAACCTTTAACAATCTGGACCAAAGCTTTAATTCCTTTGGCATTTAATCCATCATCGTTGGTAACAAGTATAATTGGTTTATCGCTCATATTTTTATTTTGATAATTGTACAAATATATCCGAATTTAGGGCAATAAGCAATTCCAATCTTATAGAATTAAATTAAGTAAAAACTTAACCACTTTATCCTTAGATCATCTTTGGTACTTGAGCCTAAAATTTCTACTTTTGTAAGCTTGTA